>Ga0164318_10006654_pt1 | contig 11190 bp, 11 predicted proteins | sample GuaBasSedimGuay9_FD_113734 | JGI IMG/M metagenome (GOLD analysis project Ga0164318, IMG submission 113734) | Subseafloor sediment microbial communities from Guaymas Basin, Gulf of California, Mexico - Guay9, Core 4571-4, 0-3 cm | ecosystem: Environmental > Aquatic > Marine > Hydrothermal vents... | reverse complement strand
TATTTGTCATAGTGTTGCCAGTGATGGTGTTGTTGCTGGAAGAAGAGAGAGACAGGCCATGGACGTTATTTGTCATAGTGTTGCCAGTGATGGTGTTGTTGCTGGAAGAAGAGAGAGACAGGCCATCATAGTTACTTGCCATGGTGTTGTTTTCAATATGGCAATTCTGGGCACCGTTGAGTTCTATTCCTGCATCACCAAAAGTTGACCCGCCGTTCTGTACCGTGAATCCGGAAACATTTACCCAATCAGCAGAAATATACACAACGTCTCCACTTCCACCGCCATCGATAATCGTACCATTTCTATTTTCACCGATTAAATTAATTGATTTACTCACAACAACATTCCCATAATATGTGCCATTGAAAACAAAAACTGTATCGCCATTGCTTGCATTGTCTATGGCATCTTGGATTTTTGAGTAGTTGTTGGGGCCGCTTCCGCCGACATATAAGGTATTTCTTGAGATGTTCTTACCCAGAGTTTGGGTATCTGGGGTATCACCCCTTTCATCATCGATACAGATGTGTTTGTTGTCATCCTGCGGTTCGTAAAAAAGATGTTCTTGTTGCATATATGGATGCGGGCACAACCTGTGTCCTTCATCCTGTAAAATGAAGGGATGGTGTTTCGTTGGTAACATCCACTCTCGTTCAACCACTTGAGGTTCAGGCATCTTCTCATTTTTTTCCCTGCTCTCTTCATCATGTAAAAAGAGAGAAGGGTGCATCATTGGTATTGCTTGTTCTCTTTCAGCCTTTTCGGGCATATTCTTTTCATTTTTTTCTCTGGTTTCAGCATATACCGCAGAGGTATATGCCATTCCCACCATAATTACCACGATAAAAACTGCCAGCATTTTCTTTTTGCCGAACATGTTCTGCCTCCGTTAAGAGTTATCATGAAAAAATATAAAATTTTTGCTGAATGTTTAAATAGAGCCAATAAGTAACGTAACCACATTTCTTTCATGAAACAATGCCGTTGAAATTGGTCAAGCATCTATATCTCTATAAGTTTCTCTGTTTCTTACCGTGAAAGTACCTGAAAAAGCATTATCAAAAAATGAGGCTGAAAATATGAATATTATGCATGAGAGGAGGATGAGTTGCTCATCCGCGCTTCCTACAACCCCGCTTCTTGTCTGAGAATCTCCGCAAGGTCCGTTTTTTCCCAGGTGAAATCGGGATCATCCCTTCCGAAGTGACCATAGCATGATGTCTTCGAGTAAATCGGCCTGAGAAGGTCCAGCTGTTCTATGATTCCCCTCGGAGAGAGCCGGAAATGCTTCAGCACCAGTTCCATTATTTTTTCATTTGGTATCTTCCCTGTGCTGAAGGTATCAATCATCACCGAGAGGGGTCTGGTGCCACCGATGACGTACGAGAGTTGCACCTCGCATTTTTCGCAGATTCCCGCAGCCACCAGATTCTTGGTGATATACCGTGCCATGTAGGCAGCTGACTTGTCCACCTTGGTCGGGTCTTTTCCTGAAAAGGCGCCGCCGCCATGGCCGATGACACCACCATAGGTATCTGCGATGATTTTTCTTCCGGTCATGCCGGAGTCAGCAACGGGACCCCCAATGACGAACTTCCCTGTATTGTTGATGTAGTATTCGGTTTCGTCTCTCAGCCACTCACCGCACACGGGCTGTATGACCTTTTCCTTTATGTCGGCCCTGAGCTGCTCTATATCCACATCGGGGTCATGCTGGGCGGCAATGACAACAGAGGTGATATGCGACGGTTTTCCATCGATGTACTGAATACTCACCTGCGTTTTCCCGTCCGGTCTGAGGTAGGGAAGTATGCCTTTCTTTCTCATTTCAGTAAGTCGTATGGCGAGCTTGTGGGCAAGCGCAATGGTGAGTGGCATGTATTCCGGTGTCTCGTTGGTGGCATAGCCGTTGACCATGCCCTGATCGCCCGCTCCCAGTTCTTCCCCCCGGTTGACACCCCTTGCAATGTCGGGTGACTGGCTGTGAATGCTGGTGAGCACCCCCACCGTGTTGTAGTCAAACCCGTACTCTGGCCGGTCGTAGCCGATATCCCTGATGACAGAACGTACAATCTCGGACGTGTCAACCCATGCAGAGGTGGTGATTTCACCGGTGACTATGACAAATCCCATCCCCACCATGGCCTCGCATGCCACCCGTGCGTTCTTGTCCTGTGCGAGAATCTCGTCCAGCACGCGATCGGATATCTGGTCGCACACCTTATCGGGATGACCCTCTGTCATCGCCTCTGAAGTGAATATAAATGTTCCCTTTTTCATAACATGTGGATGAAAATCTCCTACTTATATTTTGCCACATCCATCTCTGAGTGCATCACGTTCACCAATCCTGGATGACACACAGCATCCCACGCCATGCACCGTCTCTTCACATTTCCTGATGAAGAATGGCAGGGCGTCCGGAAGTGTTCAACACTTGTAGTGCATGCCCTTTCATTTTTGCCTTGGGCATGCCTCAATTTTTGGCATGTGAATATGGCGATGCATGAAAACATTGATTAATTCCTGCGGATTTGCATACCATGACCGAGCTGCTGTACATGAAGAATATCGAGGGAAACTATATACGGGAATTCGACGCCACGGTGATGAAGAGCAGGGATGACTATGTGGTGCTCGATCGTTCGGCATTCTATCCCGAAGGAGGAGGACAGCCTTCAGATACCGGCATCATTGAATGGCAGGGGAGGAAAACCGACGTGGTGAAGGTCACCAAAAAAGGAATCATCAAGCACATCATTTCTGGAGAAAAACCCGCCGAGGGTGAGGAGGTACACGGCGTCATCAACTGGGATATGCGCTATGCCCACATGAAGATGCACACGGCACAGCACATCATCTCAGGTGTGGTATATGACATGTATCGCGCCCGCACCGTGGGAAATCAGATACATGCGGAGTACTCAAGAGTTGACTTCCATCCGGTGAACTTTTCAGCGGACGATTTGAGGAAAATCGAGGAGCGGTGCAATGATATCATCAGAAAACGCGCCCCGGTAAGAATTTACGAGGAATCACGTTCATCACTTGAGCAGCGTGTCAATGAGGAGCGGTGCAACCTAGACCTGCTCCCCAGATCAATCACCACATTGAGGATTGTGGAAATAGAGGGTTTTGATGTCTGCCCGTGTGCGGGAACCCATGTGAGAAACACGGGAGAGATACCGCCCATCACCATCCTCAAAAAGGAGGGAAAGGGAAAGGAGAGGGAACGGATTGTATATAAGCTTGGATAGAAGACCTATCCTGCTGCTCCTGCAGATGGTGAATATGCTTCGTGGCAGTGAGGCATCATTTAACGTTTGATGTTTCTGTGTCTCGCCAGAATCAATGCGGCCGCTGCGGCCCCCATGAACGCCAGCAGTTCGAACCCTGCGATGCCGCCGCCTTTGTCTTTAACAGGTGTCGCAGCGATTGCCCCTGATGGCGGCCCCTCCCCCATGCTGTTTGAGGCACTCACTTTATAGTAGTAGGTCTGGTCGTTGACCACCGCTGTGTCTGTGTACGTGAAAACAGGTCCAAGCGTGATAAGGACACTTCCACCTCCTGAAACATTACTCCTGTATATTGTGTAGTTGGTTATTGGGGAGCCTCCGTTGGAGGCAGGCGCATCCCAGGTGAGTACCACCTGTTTATCGCCTGGTGTCGCATTGACATTGAGCGGCTGTGATGGCACGGTTATATCAGTGGCATATTTCAATTCATGATTGGTATCGTCATAATAGCTGATGTGCACGTGGCTGTTGGAATCTACCGCTATTGAGTTATACATGCCCACGGAGCCGGTTGCATCTATGGTATAATTCGCCCAGTTGCCGTCTTTCGGTTTATAAGCATATTTTAAATCGCCGTTCTGACCGTCATAATAGCTGATGTGAACGCCATCATAAGGGTCTAGCGCCAATGAGTTGTACACACCTGTCTGTGCCTGAGAGTGCACCGTATAATTAGTCCAAGTTCCATCTTTCGGTTTGTATGCATATCTCAGGATGCTGTAATAGGTTCCGCGACGGTAGCTCATGTGCACACTGCCCTCACTGTCCAGTGCGATGGTGTTTCTGTATCCAACCTCACCGCTCCAGTCAACCGTTTCGATGTTCCAGGCGCCATAGGGGAGTCTCTTGGTGGCATATTTTAAATTAGGCGTTCCCCACCATATACTCACTGAGTAACCCACATGGAGATAACGATAGCCTCCCGATTCCTCTATTGCAAGGGAAAGACCCTGACATGTGGTTCCCGCCCCGCTTATGCCGGTCGAGATGGTCCAGCTTCCGCCACTCGGTTTATAGGCATACTGGAGGTTGGTATCATTGAAAAAGAGGATGTAAACACCGTGGTCGGCATCAACGGCTATGGCATTATCGCTACTTCCATAGGTACCGATCTTGACTATGGTGTAGTGTGACCAGCCCCCGCTGCTGGGCCGATACGCATAATTAATAGTGTGATGAGTGCCATCATAATAACTGATGTGCACACCGCCTGATGCGTCCACCGCAAGCGACGTTGCGAACCCGGCTTTACTCCAAGCTATCATCTGCCGTTTCAATGACCCAGTTCTCACCCATCGCTTTATATGCATACTTCAAATCCTTGTTGGCATAGTCGAAATAGCTGATATGGATACCTCCGTTATCATCAACCGCTATGGCCGTATCATCATGGCCAACATCGCCAGCTGAGTCCACCGTTTCAATAGTCCAGGAAGCACCCGATGCCCGCAAACAAGATGGATGTGCCATATTCATGACAACGAAAACCATCAGCAGGACTCCTGTACTCATACCTACACGTCTACAATAATATGCACATTTCCTCATGATGACGCCTCAAATAACTAATGCTGTTGTACCTATTATGCTTTTCGCTTGTATAATTTAAGGATTGCCAGGATTTGAACAGACGGTGGTTCAGCCCTCATCAAACGTGTGAAACACGAGGCCCGTGAGCAGTTTTGGGTCAAACCATGTTGATTTGGGCGGCATGTTTTCCCCGGCATCGGCAATGGCTTCGAGTTCGTCAATGGAGGTGGGGTGCAGATAAAAGACCGCTGCGTTTCCCTCTTCGTCAACAAGCCGTTCGTATTCCCTCCTGCTCACATTCCCCCCAACAAAGAAAATGGAGGGGTCCTTTCGTATGTCGGTGATGCCCAGAACAGGTTCGAGTACCTGCTTCTGAAGTATGCTCACATCGAGAGAATCCACCGTGCCCTCGGGAACATGCTCTGGTGTGAGCTTCCACCATGTTCCCTCATAATACATCTGAATCTCATGCCTTTGCGGCTCATGAAGATCGGTCAGTGGCTCCACATTCATTTTCTGCCGGAGTCTGTCCATGAAACGGGTGTGGTCCAGCGTGCGGATGACACGGTTGTAGGGGAGAATCCGCACCTCATCATCGCTTGCGGCAAATATCATGGCATATTTCGTTTCTTTTCCTCCGTGCTTCTTCCAGTTGTGCCATGCCGCGGCGATGCGGTGGTGTCCGTCGGCGATGTAAAGTGGTACATCACTGAAAAGCGATTTGATGGTAGCAATGGCGGCATCGTCGTTCACCTTCCACAGGCGGTGGCGGTAGCCGTATTTTTCGAAATCGAATACGGGTGTATCGCGGGCAATCTCATTCATTACCTCTTTTATTTTCTCGTTCCTTCTGAACACTGTCCAGACAAGGCCAGTATGCGCCCTGAGGGCCTCTATATGTTTGATGCGGTCATGCAGTGGCTTTTCACGCGTCTCCTCATGTTTTTTAATGAGTCCCTTTTCGTAATCGGCAAGCGATACACCGAGGATAAATCCCCTCTGGCGGAATTCGTCGTTCGCCTCCTCATAGAGATACATTGACGGTTCGTCCCTCACCATATTTTTCCTGAGTCGTTCAAAGGCACGCTGTGCATTCAGGTACCGGTCCCCATCATCAGACGGCACTATCATATGAATGGCAGACTCCTCGTTTTTCCTGAGTTCGGCCAGTTCCTGTTCCCCGATGACGTCATAGGGTTTTATGCAAAACGTTTCTGGATGCAGCGGACGAAGCCCTGCAAACTCTTTTACATCAACCATGAAAGGGCATGGAAACTGCCTATAAAAAAATTGTCAATGAAGCACCAGAATACCTTTTTATATCTGCTCACATTATTAATATGATGAAGACGTACGTAACCATCACGTTCAGCAGCGAGGGATCAAAACCGTCAGAGGTGGAACGGCGTCTCTTCGGTATAGGACTGCAGGCAATCCAGGGAAGGTACGACTTCGTCTACGAATGGGAGCGGGACCCTTCCATGAGCGATGTGATGGACCTGCTCGACAGAATTCAGGAAGTACTGCGGGGCACCGAAGTATTCTTTTCCATCGAAACCCTCTAATGAACCGCAGCCTGATTTTTAATCCATTCACTGAGCGGGGTTGGTGAAATTTTTATCCAAGGCTTCCCACTTCCTTTTCAACCTCTTCCAAAATTTCGCAGGATTTCACCAGCTCCTTCATTCGAGTGTGGTCGGGATACAGCGGCCGGTCCTCATCCAGAAAGTCAACGTACTTTCGTATGACCTCCTTTGCCTTTGCCACCCCCCTTCCCGGTTTATACTCCCGGAAGTCCAGGGCCTGCGCCGCCGCCATGAATTCTATGCCGAGTATACCGTAGGCATTGTCGAGAATCTGGAAGTTTTTAATTGCCGTGTTCATGCCCATGGAGACAAAATCCTCCTGGTCAGCAGCGGCAGGGATGGATTGAATTGATGCCGGTGCCGAGAGTATGCGCTGTTCCACAATCAGCATGTCGGCGGTATACTGACTCAGCATGAGGCCGGAAAACATGCCCGCCCCCTTTGTGAGAAATGCGGGCAGACCCCCGCTCAATGCCGGATTGTTCAGGCGGTTGAGTCGTCGTTCAGACATGACGCATACCATGGTTATGGCGGCTCCCGCCATGTCCATGGGCAGGGATACGGGTGATCCCTGAAAATTGGCTCCAGAAAGCTGGAGGTCCTCATCCGGGAAGAATACCGGGTTGTCCCCCACGCCGTTGAGTTCGATTTCAACCTGTGAGCGGGCATACTCCAGTGCATCGTGGGCAGCACCGATAACCTGTGGCGTGGAGCGCATTGAGTAGGCATCCTGCACCCTCGTTTTGATTCTTCCTTCCTTGAGATCCCCTCCTTCAATGAGTTTATTGATTGCCTGTGCGGTGCGAATGGCACCCTTGAACCCCCTGGCGATATGAAGCCGCTCGTCGTACGGCTTCATGTTTGCCTTCAAAGCTTCCAGCGACATGGCCGCGGCAATTTCTGCCTGTTTCAGCCATCGCTCCGCATCGTAGAGAAATATGGCGCTCATGGCAGTGAGTAAGTTGGAGCCATTTATGGCCGCAAGTCCGTCACGGGCCTGCAATCCCGGGATTGGAATGCCCGCCCGTTCCATTGCCTCCCTTCCGTCCAGAAGCTCCCCCTTGTAGTATGCCTTTCCCTCCCCCAGGAGGACAAGCGCCATCTGGGCCATGGGTGCGAGGTCTCCGCAGGCACCAACAGATCCCTTCAGACACACATAGGGTGTGACACCCTTGTTCAGCATTTCTATGAGGGTGAGCGGTATCTCGGGACGGCATCCGGACTGACCATGGGCATGCACATTCACCCTGCTCACCATGGCCCCCCTCACGTACTCGATGGGTGCCGGGTCTCCGATGCCAGCGGCATGGTTGTATATCAGGTATTTCTGGAACTGTTCCACCTGTTCGTCTGTGAGCACCACTTCGGAAAATTCCCCTATCCCCGTGTTCACGCCGTACATTATCTCCCGTGCCTTGAGCTTCTTTTCCAGCATGGCCCTGCATTTTTTGATGCGTTCCAGCGCTTCAGGATGAAGTGCCACCTTCTCATGATGCCGTGCCACAGCAACCAGTTTCTCTACTGTCAAATTTGAACCGTCCAAAACTATCATTTTTTCACCTCCGGAATTTTTATATTCATTTTTCTCGCAAATGCAATTGCCTCCTCATACCCCGCATCCGCATGCCTCACCACACCGAGGCCGGGGTCGGTTTTGAACACGCGTTTTATCCGCTCATCCGTTTCTCTTGTACCATCGCACACCACCACCATGCCCGCATGGGTGGAAAGACCTATTCCCACGCCGCCGCCGTTATGAATGGACACGTTGTCGGCTCCTGCCGCACAGTTGAGCAGTGCATTCAGGAGCGGCCAGTCTGCAATGGCGTCGCTTCCATCCCTCATCTTTTCGGTTTCCCGGTTGGGGGATGCCACACTGCCCGCATCGAGATGGTCTCTTGTGATGGCAACGGGGCCGATGATACCCTCCCTCACCATGCGGTTTATCTCGAGAGCAAATCGATCCCGCTCGCCGTAGCCGAGCCAGCACACACGTGCGGGCAGTCCTTCCCACGGCAGGTGATTCTCCGCCTTTGTGATCCAGTTGGTGAGAATTTTGTTCTCCGGAAACATCTCCATGACCATCCGGTCGGTGGCAAGTATGTCATCGGGATTCCCGGTGAGCGCCAGCCATCTGAAAGGCCCTCTCCCCTCGCAGAACATGGGACGTATGTATGCCAGCACAAAGCCCGGATAGTCAAAGGCGTTTTCGACACCTGCCTCATGAGCCTGTCCCCGTAGGTTGTTGCCATAGTCGAAGACCACCGCACCGTGTTTCTGGAACGAGAGCATGGCCCTGCAGTGCTCTGCCATTGATTGCTTTGCGAGTTTGATATATTTTTCGGGCTCCTCCCGCCGCAGCTCAAAGACCTCATGGAGGTTGTCGCCATAGTATCCCGCGGGGACATACCCGTTGAGCGCATCATGCGCCGATGTCTGATCGGTGACCACGTCGGGAATGATGCCCCGTTTGATGAGTTCGGGATGCACATCCGCACAGTTCCCGAGAAGACCTATGGAAGCGGCCCTGCCCTCGCCGACTGCCTGTTTCACCATCTCCAGCGCCTCATCCAGGTCATCCGTCCTTTCATCGCAGTATCCCGACTTTATACGGCGGTCTATGCGGTGCCCGTCACACTCAACCACGAGGCCGACGCCGCCGGCCATCTTGATGGCAAGGGGCTGGGCACCACCCATACCTCCCAGTCCTCCTGAGAGCACAAATTTTCCTCTGAGCGTACCGTCGAAATGCTTCCGTGCAAGGGCGGAAAATGTTTCATAGGTTCCCTGGATAATGCCCTGGGTACCGATGTAGCACCATGAGCCTGCGGTCATCTGTCCGTACATGATGAGTCCGAGGTCTTCGAGTTCGTAGAATTTCTCCCATGTGCTCCATTTTGGGACAAGGTTTGAGTTTGCAATGAGTACCACCGGCGCATCCTTCTTGGTCTTGAATACGCCCACGGGCTTTCCCGACTGGACGAGCAGTGTCTCGTCATCCTCCAGTTCCTTCAGGGCGTCCACAATGGCATGATAGCTCTCCCAGTTGCGGGCAGCCTTTCCCGTCCCCCCGTACACAATGAGTTTTTCAGGCATTTCCGCATTCTCGAGATTGTTTTCAAGCATGCGGAGAATCCCTTCCTGCCGCCAGCCTTTGCACCTCAAATCGGTTCCGCGAGCAGCCTTTATTTCCATGTGGGGTAATACCGACACTGTCTTAAGGTTTTTGATGGACGGCAACAAAGAAGGGAGGAGGCATTATTCCATGCCCTGCGTTCTCTTTTCTTCATCCTCTCCTTTCTTTATCTTCTTTTTCTTCTTCCAGGCGCTGAGGGTTTCCTCCACTTCCTCCGAGGGGACAATTTCCATATAAAAACATCAGAGAGTATTATGTATAATTTGCTCTGCATCACAGGAGATCGTCCAGGAAAAAAGGGAGGTCATCACTCCCTGCCATGGCCATGCCTGCAAGACCGGCAATGCCTTTCTCGAGATACCCGGGACAATCGATTTCCTCGGACGGATCATCCACCGGTGCACCGTATTTCACGCCTTTTCGTTCAATGCAGCGTATGCCGTCGAAGTTGAGACAGAACTCGCACTGGACCATGATAAAAAAGAAACGGAGATAAAATATGTTGCGGAAAAAATAAAAAAAACTACAGAGATTCCATTAACCGTTCCAACCCCCATGAGTGGCTTTCATATGAGTGACATTCATTTTTACCTCTGCATTCTGGAATTTTTATCAAATGATGTATGGGCAATCCTTTTCTTTCACTCACTTTTTCCGAATACATTCACAAACACCCTTCTCGTTCTGGGCCCGTCGCCCTCGAAGAAGAAGATATGCTGCCAGGTGCCGAGGAGAAGACGGCCCTCCTTCACAAGGAGAGTCTGGGAGCAGCCGATGAGTGCACTTTTGATGTGGGCGTCGCTGTTGCCCTCAAGGTGGCGATAATCGCTTTGTCCCGGAATGAGTTTCTGAAGCGTTGCCATAATATCCCGCTGAACATCGGGGTCTGCTCCCTCGTTTATGACAACAGCTGCCGTGGTGTGCGGAACGTAGATGACGGCCATACCATCCTTCACACCCTCATGCTCCACCACCCGCTGCACCTCGCGGGTGATGTCAATCATCTGGTTTCTTTGTTCCGAGCGGACGGTGAATTCCTTCATGCTGTTTTATTGAAAGATGGTTTAAAAGGGTATTCATGTTTTCTCCTTCCATTCCTTCAGGGCCAGATGAAGCGTGTTCACCGCCAGCGTGGCACAGTGCTCGTTTTCCTCGGGGAGTCCTCCCAGTTTCTCCAGAAGGTGTGCATCGGTTACACCGCGCACCCGTTCCACTGGCTCTCCTGAAATCATCTTCGTGAGCATGCTCCCGCAGGCAATGGTGGCCCCGCAACCGTCGGTGAGGAACGATGCCCCGGTGACGGTGTTCCCCTCAATTTTCAAAAACAGTTCCATGGTATCCCCACATGGGCCCGTGTACCGTGCATGGGCATCTGCATCTCTCATCCCCCCCATATTGCTAGGATTGAGCCATTCACGGATGACGATGGATGAATAAGTGTTCTCTATTTCCCTCTGCATCTGCTGTTCAAGCTCCCGCGCCCACCGGTCAAATTCATCCTCTTCCATGGCATCATCCGAAATGAGCGAAGGAATATAAAATTTTGGCAGGGGTAGGCACCAATGTCAAATGTGCCCGAAAGAAAATGTCATTTTCCGGCAAAGGGATATGCTTCCTCTCCCCTTTCAGTTGCCGGCAT
>Ga0164318_10006653_pt1 | contig 11191 bp, 5 predicted proteins | sample GuaBasSedimGuay9_FD_113734 | JGI IMG/M metagenome (GOLD analysis project Ga0164318, IMG submission 113734) | Subseafloor sediment microbial communities from Guaymas Basin, Gulf of California, Mexico - Guay9, Core 4571-4, 0-3 cm | ecosystem: Environmental > Aquatic > Marine > Hydrothermal vents >... | reverse complement strand
GAGCTTTTAGCCTGGGGATTGATCCCCAGGCTAACCATCAAAAACTTGATCATCGAGTTATTTTTAAGTCTCCTAAAGGGTACTAACCCACGCACGTTGATAGCATTTTTCGCTTTTAGCCAAGGTGAGTCTGCTTTAGCAGACTTGAGCTTTTAGCCTGGGGATTGATCCCCAGGCTAACCATCAAAAACTTGATCATCGAGTTATTTGCATTAAAACTGTCATAACATTAGATTGGAGGACAAAGCATGACTCAATTACCCATTCGTAAATTAACCCTATACAAGCAGGGTATCGGTTACTTTGAACGTCGAGGACAAGTGAACGGTACCAGCCTTTCTTTAATTGTTCCGCGTGAAAACCTAAATGACACTTTGAAAAGCTTGAGTATTATCGACCGCCATGGGAAACCAGTACTCAGTGTCGATTATGAAACACCTGCCGATACTGTGCTGGATGAATTATCAATCAAATTAACTGATCGTTCCAGTATGGTTGATTTGCTACAAAGTTTACGTGGCAGCCACATCACACTTCGATTAGAGTCAAAACAAACAGCCACCGGTCGTCTGATCGGTGTTGAAACATCGCTAGAACCATCAACCCATACAGCAACAGTACTTTTGCAAGATGGTAATGATCCAAGCAATATTCGGCTCTATTCGATTGCAAAGGTGCTTGGCTTGTCTCTTCATGATGAACGGGCCGCCACTGATGTGAGTTTCTTTTTGGATGTAAGCCAAACCGAACAGACTCGATCTGCTTTAATGATACGGCTATCAGAAGGCGAACATGATCTAGAAATTGGGTATCTCGCACCGAGTCCAACTTGGCGAGTGAGCTACCAACTTGTCAGTGAGGGTCAAAATCAAGCCCGTTTATTGGGCTGGGGGTTATTTGATAATCGTTTGGACGAGGATTTGGAAAATGTCATCCTGACTTTGAAATCAGGTCGGCCCATCTCGTTTAAATATAACTTGTATGAATCTTACGTGCCTTCTCGCCCTCAAGTTTCCGATGATCCAATGGCTTTAGAAGCAATATCAGACAACCCTCTTGTGGTTGAGTCAGTCACTAATATCAGCCATGAGCTTAGAACACCGCTTAGTGCAATTCTGGGAATTTCTGAATTACTGCAAGAAGAATTTTATGGCCCATTAAATGTGAAACAAAAAAAGAGCTTGCGAACGGCTTCTGAAAGCGGTCAACATCTGCTAAAACTGATAAACGATCTATTGGATATGGTTCGTTTGCGTGAAAAAGGTCAGGCGCATACGGACTACTCAACAGCATTTCTATCTCGCTCTGGGCCGTTAGGTGATCTTAAGGTCAGCAACGCCTATTTTAAGCCAATGCTTATTGGCAATGCAGAACCGGAATTCCTGACTTATGAGGTAGAAACGCCCGTTTCAGTCCGGCGGAAACAGTCGGCGATGGTACCGATTATTGATCACTCAATCGCTTATCAAGAGATTTGTGTTTATAATGGCGACAAAATGCCTAATCATCCTTTGCGAGTGTGGTGCTTGCGGAACAGTACCGGTAAAGCACTCGAACAGGGGCCAGTCACTTTTATTAAGGAAGGACAATATTTAGGTGAAGGACTCATGCGATTCACCGGCGTTGGCGATGAACTTCATTTGCCTTATGCGCTTGAGTTTGGGATTGTCGTCAGTGAAACTAGTGAGCGGGGTTTGCAGAACCCATTTCAGGTAGAATTTGACAGCAAAAAACGTCGGGCAGTCGTGAAACGGTACGAGGTTACGGAATACATTTACACTTTAACCAGCCACGTCAAACGGGAAACGACGGTTTACATTGAGCGACGCGACCCCAACCAAGGTGAATATTACCAGATGCAGGAACCGGATTTAGCGATGGCAGGCCACACACGGTGGTCAGTCACAGTACCGGCCAATGGTGATACCTCATTTACGGTTCAAATACGCACGGTGCATAAACGTGAGGAAGATATTACCAGATGGAAAACCGATTTTGTCAAAGAAATCCGCGCTGATGGCTTGTTGGATGATGAAATATACGCCAAGTTTGAAAACCATTGGATTGAACAGCAACAAGAGTCAGCCACGAGCAATCAAGTCAAAGTGCTAGAAGCTGAATATAAACAACTTCTGTCACGTCAACAACAATTGCGGGAAAACATAGGGGCACTGAGCAACCCTTCGGAACGCGAAGCAGAAATACGCAATCGTATCTTGGATGATCTAGAAACCAGCGAGAATCGACGCCGTGAGCTTGAAACCGAGATTGCAACTTTAACCGAACAAGTTAAACAATTGCAACGAACCCAGCAAACCTTGAGAGATGAGATTTATGGCTTAGAGTAAAGAACCAACGCTCATCTGGAAAAGTGGTGACATGTTGACATATCCATTTTAATAACCACAGGTTCCACTAACGCTATTATCTCGTTACGCACTTATGCGTGTATGCCCGATATGATATATTGAGTAGTCGTTGCGGCCTACACGGAACAAAACCTATCGTGTTTCAGATAAATATTTTGGCCTTGTTAACGTGAGTTCGACTTTAAATCTCAGTGACTTATATAATTATTAATTATATCAAAAAGTTATTAATAATGACTTTTAAATCAATCAGTTAAAACTTTTCAATACAAGCAAAATTTGGGTATAACACTCTATGGCCCACAATTTTCGGGTTATTAACGCATTAATCTAAGGGTTTCATTCTTAAAAAATATTTTTGAATCAAATATTTATTTCCAAACAATTGATTAAGATAAAATTTATATAAGTAATTGAAAAATAAGTCGAACTCACGTTTTATAAAATTTTCCAAAGGATTTTTTTGGAGCTATTTTTCTGAAAGTCTATATCATTTCAAAAGCCTAACGAGAGTAATCTTACTAACACAACGGAGATTATTATGGCTAATATCTTTAAACGTATAAGTAACTGTCCATAAATAACTTAGTCAACTAAGTTATTTTAAAGTTACCCGCTTCAGTTCTTCGGAACGACGTTAGGGACGAAAATATAGGCACTCTTGTGATGCATCTCCAGTCCGAGACCCTGCGGAGAGTCATTAAACAAGTCTTTAGGTGCGGCTAGTGTGGCTTTCATAAAAAACCGTCCTATAACATTGGCTAGGAGACCATTACCAGCATTAGCTGAGTTAGGTAACAACTTATGCAAAGAGTTTTTGTTTTAGATCACAATAAACAACCGTTAATGCCTTGTCACCCGGCAAGAGCACGCAAGCTATTAAAAAAGGGAAAGGCTGCTGTTTACCGACGCTACCCTTTCACAATCATTATGACGCACCGCTTATGTGGCGATTTACAGCCTATTGAGATCAAATTTGATCTAGGCAGCCGCACAACCGGGATCGCTTTGGTTGGACATTTTGACCGTGGCTCAGAGGTTATTTGGGCAGGCAATCTAAACCATCGGGGATATCAGATCAAAAAAGACCTTAACTCAAGACGGGCAATACGCCGAACACGGCGAAATAGAAAAACTCGTTATAGGCCAGCACGGTTTTTAAATCGACGGCGGCCAACAGGTTGGCTCCCACCGTCATTACGGTCACGAGTTTTAAACGTCAATAATTGGATGCTTAAGTTATCACAGTTAGCACCGCTCACTCAAATAGCAGTTGAAACGGTTAGGTTTGATACTCAGAAAATACAAAAACCGGAAATATCTGGTGTCGAATATCAACAAGGTGAACTGGCTGGATATGAATTGCGTGAGTACTTGCTAGAAAAATGGGGCCGCGAATGTGTTTATTGCGGTGCCAAAAACGTACCGCTTGAAATTGAACACATCCAAGCTCGTAGCAAAGGAGGCTCTGATCGAGTCTCCAACCTGACCTTGGCTTGTACTCCATGTAACATCGATAAGGGTAACAAGGACATTAAGGAATTTCTAAAGCGCAAACCCAAACGCTTGAAGAAAATTCAAACGATTGCTACAGCATCCTTAAAAGATGCTGCCGCTATCAATGCCACCCGTTATGCAACCGGCAATGCTTTAAAAGGCTTTGGTTTACCTATTGCTTTCTCAAGCGGTGGACGAACCAAATTTAACCGTACTTCGTGCGGCTATCCAAAAGACCATTGGATAGACGCAGCTTGTGTCGGAGAAAGTGGTAGCGACGTTTTTATTCCGAAAATGATAACACCTCTGATTATCACCGCTAAGGGACGTGGTTCAAGGCAGAAGTGCAGAATGAACCAATACGGTTTTCCGAGAACCAGGCCAAAAAAACACAAGCGAGTAAAAGGGTTTCAAACGGGTGACATTGTTAAAGCGGTCGTGACTAAGGGGAAAAAGATAGGCACGTATGTTGGGCGTGTTGTGGTCAGAGCAAGTGGGAGTTTTGATATTGGGATTGGCAAAAAGAAAGTTTCTGGGATTTCATATAAATATTGCCAATTAATTCAAAGGGTAGATGGTTATGAGTACACATAAATAATAGGAACAGGCACGAAATAATTTAATCAAGCTATACCATTCCCAGTTGACTAAATTATTTCAGGCACGTTCCTAAATGACATTGTGACTGCCAATGTCAATGATTTGATTGATCGTCTTGAAGAGCCAGAGCGGATGATTAAACAGATCATTCGCGAAATGGCAGAAAATATCAATCAGTCCAAAGAAGGGGTGATTGATGCGGTTGCCAGTGAAAAACAGTTACTACGGGAGCTGGAAAATCATCGCCGCCAGTCTGAGGAATGGCTGAAAAAGGCGCAAACCGCTTTAGAGGCGGATAAGGAAGAACTAGCGCGTTCCGCCCTCGCCCGGAAAAATGAAATAGATAACACGGTCAATAACTTAAAGCCAGCATGGGAGACTGCTAAGGCAACGAGCGAACGTTTGAAAAACCAACGGCATCAACTGGAGGCGAAGTTGGAGGAAGTTAAGCTGAAACGCAGTACCTTGATTGCTCGCCAACGTGCCGCTCAGGCTCGTCAACATATGCACAAAACGCTGGATAAATTCCAGACAGGTTTGGATGCCCAAACTCGCTTTGACCGAATGGAAGACAAGGTGGCATACCTGGAAGATCGCACCGCAGCGTTGGCAGAAGTTGAAGGTGAGTCTTCACCGCTAGAAAAGGAATTTCTGCAAATGGAAATAGACAATGATGTGGAAGCGGAATTGGAAGCATTGAAAGCTAAGATGCAAAAGAAATAGCACCTTCTGTAATGATTAATGATTAATGATTAATGATTAATGATTAATGATTAATGATTAATAAATAGTCCAAGTTGCTTGATATAACGGATTTATCAAAGTGCTCAGGAGCCATTCATTTTAAATCTGGCCCCAAAAAGGCAAGGCGATTCGACGACAAAAGTTGAACCGTGCCGACTGAAAACCTGGCCCCAAAAAGGCAAGGCGATTCGACGACAAAGTTGAACCGTGGCGACTGAAAACACGGCCCCAAAAAAGCGATTCGACGACAAAGTTGAACCGTGGCGACTGAAAACCTGGCCCCAAAAAGGCAAGGCGATTCGACGACAAAGTTGAACCGTGCCGACTGAAAACACGGCCCCAAAAAGGCGATTCGACGACAAACCTGAGCCTTGGTGGTTGAAAACCTGGCTCCAAAAAGGCGATTCGACGACAAAGCTGAGTCTTGGTGGCTGAAAACCTGGCCCCAAAAAGGCGATTCGACGACAAAGTTGAACCGTGGCGACTGAAAACCTGGCCCCAAAAAGGCAAGGCGATTCGACGACAAAGTTGAACCGTGGCGACTGAAAACACGGCCCCAAAAAAGCGATTCGACGACAAAACTGAGTATTGGTGGCTGAAAACCTGGCCCCAAAAAGGCAAGGCGATTCGACGACAAAGTTGAACCGTGCCGACTGAAAACACGGCCCCAAAAAGGCGATTCGACTCGGACAAAGTTGAAGCTTGGTGGCTGAAAACCTAGTGCTGGAGAGCGTAAATCCCATACCATCCTGCCAGTAGTAGCGGGGGCTCATGGCTAAAAGCGATAGAAGGCTAAAGCCGACTAAACTTTAGTGCCCTTTAGGGTACTTGAGCTGTCAGACAACTGTTCAGGCTAAAGTTTCGCTCCGCGAAACTTTAGCCTGAATAGCTGTTGGCTGAAGTGGTCTGGAAACTTCCGCTTTCTTGCACTAGGTACTTAGGAGAACATTATGGGATGGATTATTTTTTTATTTTTGGCAGTTGTACTTTTCATTCTAGCTAAAGAATTGGCAATCATTCCTATCGTATTGATACTACTAGGAATGGGGCTAGGATACTTAAACACTCGTCGTAAAAAACCACCATTACATGACCCCGACAGCCCCGGTTACACTGCCCGCCAACATCTAGCCGCCTCGAAAAATACTACCACTCAAAGCGATAGTATTGATAATGGGGATAAAACGGCCGGGCATACCCAACTCACTAGCTTGGTATTGTTACATCTAGCAACAAAACAGTCTTCCCAACTTGGCAACATAAGTACAACTGACTATCAAGCGTTAAGCGAACAGATAGATAAGATGTACGCTGAAGTGTGTGGGCAGTTAGAGATGACTCATAGTGAGCAGCAGTCGTTACTGACATCGGCGCGGGATTCCGTGAATAAACGAATGCAAGGTGCAATAAAATTACCTTGGCCATTGATACTTGAGTTCAAGCTTGCTGATATTCAAATCGAACCGGTGCCAGACACGCCGGCACCATCTCCCGAACAAGTAGAACTTCCCTATCAACCGCCTAAACCGGTAATCATGCCTACCCAGACACCTGAGCCGGTGAGGGTAGTAGCGGAAACCCTAGCACCAGTGACTGTGGAAATAGCTCAACCGGTGACTGTGCCAGCGGAAACTCCTGCACCAGTGACTGCGGAAATAGCTCAACCGGTAAGTGTGCCAGCGGAAACGCCAGAATCGGTCATAGGTTCTGTGGAAACGCAATCAACCCCTAAACCGACTCCCCAACCGGTTCAACCTGCAAAATCTCGACGCGTTGCTTGGTTGCCACGTCTGCCAAGCCGTGAATTTATCACGCAGATTCTGATGCCCTTTCTTTGGCAAAATATCGGCTGGTTTATTGGGGGATTTTGCTTTGTTTCTGGCTCAATTTTTCTCGTTGCTTATACGGCCGGCTTTTCTCAGGCATTAGCGATTTTTCTCATTCTCAGCCTTTATGCTTTAATCTTGTTTGGGGGAGGCTATCAAATACGCCGGCGTCGTCCCGAATTGTTCACTTCCAGCAATGTTTTACTCATGCTCGGCGTATTGCTCGTGCCGCTCAATCTCACCGCCGCAGTACGTTTAATTCAAAGTGGGATGCCTCACGTAGGGTGGGTCAGTTTAGCGGTGTTGTTGTCTCTTATCGCAGTGGGCGTGTTTATGATAGCCACCAGCATCGCTTCTGGCGTGATAGAACGTACCTTACAAGGCGAACATCCGCGCCTATTTATAGGATTAGCGGCCCTACAATTTGCCAAACCCTTACTAAACGTTGTGCCACATTGGTCATTATTGGCCGGGCTGCATATCAGCTTATTGGGTATATTGGGCTATGCGCTACTGCGCTTTAGTCGGCATTGGCTGCATTCCATTTTTATAGATCAACGTAAAATGGCTTATTATGCTGCTGGAACCTTGGTTTATGCGGCCCTAGTGTCATTTTTCCTGCTGACTTGGGAGAGCGGGATAGATTTGCCGGCGGGCTATGCCGGGCCATTTTTGATGGCTGGTTGTTTACTATTGTTATATGTCGATATCCAATTTAAACAATGGGTTAATAAACAAGCCTTGCTCAGCCACTTTAGCTTTGTCATTTATGCGCTATCGGTGCTGGCATTGTTGCTCTCGCAGCCCGGGCAAACATTCCTACCGCCCACGCTATCAACGATTACATTGAGCCTCATCTTGGCTGCCGTTTTGTATGGGTTAATGCTGTGGAAATATTTAACGTTACCGCCTCTTTATCTATTACTGGCTTGTTTAAGCGCTTTATATACCTTATTGATTTTGCAACATTTTCCCTATCACTGGTATTTTTTACTCAGTTTACCCGGACTTGGCGGAATCATGCTCCTGCAGGGTTTTGCCCAAAAACGTGAATCAACCGCCATTGCTTTAGTGTGTTACCGTGTGATGATAGGACTTAGTGGGGGAGTATTGGGGTGGAGTTTATATCATGCTTCACCAAGCGTGGTTGGTATGCTTACGGCATTGGTAGCAACGGGGGGCGCATTATGGCGTTTGAAATTGTCTCCTCAGCCGGCCACATCTCCGGGCGAAGAAGGTTTTTTCTCCCTAGAAAAACCTAAGATTGAACCCTATAAAGGGTATATCGTCACAGCTTTAACTACCGTGACGTTATTTTATGCGCCGCTTTCCTTTGGTGTCGATTGGATATATCAATTGAGTAGCGGATTAATCATGTTAGCAGTGCTGTGGGCTGCGTTGGCTTGGTGGAAATCTTTGCAAAGGGAAGAAACGGAAATATTGTTCAACAGTAGCCTGTTGAGTTTAGCACTGAGTATCACCCTAGCCGCAATATACACTGAGATATTTTTTGCTTGGTTACTCGTTGTGGTAGGCGGCGTTTTACTGTGGTTGAGTTTGAGTCTGCGAACCCGGGTGTTATTTTATGCAATGTTGGTCGTATTGGGCGCGGCGGGTGCCTTACTCAAAAACTACTATTTCCCTGCATCTACTGGTAAAGGTGTCATTCTATTAGCTTTGGGGACATGGTTACTGTTGTGGTGGTTCCATTATCGTCTGGTTTATTTACCGGCTCAAACTTTGCGGATGAGTGCCGGCGGACAAGACTCAAACCAGCCAAAATCCTCCCTAACCCCAATTTATCAAAGAGTCTTACCCGACTTCACCTTATTGTGGTGGTTACCGGTGCGGCAAGAGACTTATCCTCGCCGTTTTGAAATGGTTAAACCGCCTTTAGAACAGGCCATGTTTTTACTTTGGGTGATAGGTTTATGGCGGATTCTTGATCCGCTCTTTAATCCGCTGACGACCGGAGAGGTAGTGCTAAACGCTTCTTGGTCAGTTTCGGCCTTTTGGGGAGCACTGGTTACCGGATTATTAGCCGGGTATACACGGCGGCTTGAATTATTGCCATTAGCAATTATTCTTTTAGGCAGTGCGTTATTTGTATTGAGTTCAAGCAATGCAGACTGGCTACCTCTTCTCGGTGCCGGCTATGCGCTATTCCTATGGTTATTCTCTTTAGGGTTTCTAAGGTTGCCGCGATTTTGGGTATATTTCTTAGGCTGGCAGGGCGGCTATGGCGCGAAGGGCGGGCGCATAAAAGCTGAACAGATGGTACATTGGACTGTCTTTACGCTCAGCTTGTTGAGTGTGGGCGGTGCGTTATTTAATGTTGGCGAAACGGCGAGACTACTTTTCACACTTGGCATGGTTTTCTGGTTTTTTTTGCTGGCCGGGCAACGCTATCGCTTGCAATTACATAGCTATTTGTTAATAGCGAGTGCTTGCTTGGGTGGACTCATCCTGTATGGTTTGCCTTCGGGATTATCGGTGCTGTACTTATTAGAAGCGGCGCAGATAACACCCCTACTGGCCGTGCTGGCAATAGGCCTAGCGATACTGGCACAAACCTTTGTGGTTTATCCAAGCTGGCAAAGTCTATATCAATGGCCTCTCTATCATACAGCCGGCGTTATTTACCTCTGGGCACTCTTTAATAGTCTATTTCTGTTTTTTGCCAGTTGGCAAAGTGGGTTGCCGGTTATATTCGTCCTACTATCAATAGGTTTATTACCGCTCTTACGTCCACTCAACCGGGCACCGGCAATCCGCGGCGTTGGTATCGCGCTACTGTTGAGCATCGCTGTTACCGATTTCTTTTGGGGAGCGGCATTACAAAAAGGCATTGTACCCGCTTTCATCCCTTATGCCCTGATGTTTTGGGGCTTTGTTTTATGGGGAGTCAGTAACTATGGACTACCTCGCCTAAATGCACGTTGGCAGCAGTGGGCCATTGCGCCCAATTTTTGGCCAGTGTTGGGACTCCTATTGGTGTTGAGCGGTTTTGGGCTGGATACGTTGATGCTTGAGTTTCCGCTGTGGCATACCCTACTTATCGTCACGGTGTATCTATTGCTCATGTTCCGCAATGCCGAGTGGGGATGGTTGCCGTGGTTGGCCGGCTTCACTTTGACTCTCAGCGGCTTGAGTGCGCTTTTTCCGCTGTTTGAGCCCGTTTCTGATAGGGAGACTACGTTCTTTATCTTTAGCGCAATCGTTTGGAGTAATCTGTTGTTGCGATTGGGAACACTGTCACAACGCTATGGTCAGAATTGGAAAATCAATCGCTTAGCTGAACCCTTATTTGTTTGGCCTTTTATCCTACTAGGGTTCATATTGCTAGTGATAGCAGTGGCAACCTCATCATATTTACTGGGAGAAATGAAGGAAGGCTTATGGGTGTACTTTATCACTTTGGCGATATTGCTTAATTTATCCTTCCTCCACATCTTAAGTCTGCGCCCCCAGCGGTTACCTGCGCATATTTTCCTACTGTCGCTGTTGAATACCCTATTATTGCTCTTCCACGCTTGGTTCAACGTGCCGTTACTACTGAGCTTGTGGACGACGGGGCTATTGTTAGCCTCACATTTTGCGCCAAAAACTCAAGTTTTAACAGAAGCCCGCGCAGTTGTGATAAGCACCATGCGCTACTGGCTACCAGTCAGTTTCGGTGCGGCCCTGCTAAGCGTGATATATATACCGGGCCTTTCGCTGGGAGAACGCTTGTTTACTATTACTTGGCTGGCGGGATTAAGTTTGGTCTTTGGCTTACTGAGCCAACGGATATCAATGGCACGCGGATGGTTGACCGGTAGTGTCATTTTATTAGGGGGGGTAGTGCATACGATGTGGTTAGTTTGGCTACCTGATGCCCAGTTTATCTCATTGTTACCTTGGTATGCTTTACAGGAGGTGTTGCTGGCGGGGAGCCTCTTTTGGCTTAGGGACAAAACTCTCCGTTCTCAAAGTGAGGCCAGTAAGAATTTATTCTGGCTCTTGAATTGGACCAGCCCCCTATTGGCAACCTTGGCAGCACTGGCATGGTTAGGACATGGTATCAGCTTTTTCACCGCCGTTCACCTGTTGGGCATTTTGGATAACGTCGCAGCCCTGTTAGCGGGCGTTTTGCTGATAAGGCTCTGGTGGCTC
>Ga0164318_10006652_pt1 | contig 11191 bp, 5 predicted proteins | sample GuaBasSedimGuay9_FD_113734 | JGI IMG/M metagenome (GOLD analysis project Ga0164318, IMG submission 113734) | Subseafloor sediment microbial communities from Guaymas Basin, Gulf of California, Mexico - Guay9, Core 4571-4, 0-3 cm | ecosystem: Environmental > Aquatic > Marine > Hydrothermal vents >... | reverse complement strand
TACTATTGACATCTCGCCAATCTCAACCCCGCACATAATTGTGGCATTTGCACCAATAGAACACCCTTTTCGCAGAACTGTTTTTTCAAGCCAATCCTTTTCTGGCACGGCATAAAATTCCTCTGGGCTATGCCCACTTTTCATCTGTTTGATAATCTTACTTCGCGGATATCTATCATTTACAAAAACAACCCCGGGGCCTATAAATACACCATCTTCTACTATAACACCTTTCCATATCTGCACATTATTTTTTATAATTACATCATTGCCTATAATTGCACCTGACTCAATAAATACATAATCACAAACCGTACATCGTTTGCCAATCTTCGCTCCTTCCATTATATTTACAAAATTCCATATAATTGTATCTTCTCCTATATCACCATTTATAATAGAATATTTTCCTTTAACTACAAATAGGTTTTGGCTTTTTTCCATGTTTTAATACCTCCTTCAAATTTCCACAGATAAAATTAATTTCTTCATCTGTCAAATGAGGAGACATTGGAAGAGAAAAGTGTCTTTTGGATATCCACTCTGCAACAGTTAATTCTCTGTCAGCATACTTTTTAAATGCTTTTGCTTGATGGACAGGTATCGGATAATGAATAAGTGTAGGAATTCCTCTTTCTTTCAGCATATTTATAATCTTATCTCTATTTTCTACCATTACAACAAATTGATGATAAACATTATAAGAGTCTGGATGGTCTTTGTACATATACACAGATAAATCTTTTAAATATTCTCTGTATTTACTTGCTATTTTACGTCTCCTTTCATTCCACTTATCAAGATATTTCAATTTCATTGAAAGCACCAGTGCCTGGATAGCGTCAAGCCTACTATTACCGCCCCATTCCGCTTCATGAATGTTTTTTACTTTAGCTCCAAGATTTCTATACATTATTATTTTTTCAAAGTACTCAGGGTTATTAGTACACACTGCACCAGCATCGCCTATCGCACCCAAATTCTTGGACGGAAAAAAACTAAAACAGCTTATATCTCCAAATGTTCCAGCATATTTACCTTTCCATTTAGCTCCGTGTGCCTGGGCACAATCTTCTATAAGAAAAATATCATTTTCTTTTGCAATTTTTGTTATTTCTGAAGCAAAACATGGCTGACCATATAAATGTACTACTATAATGGCTTTAGGACTCTCTTTTTTTATTGTTTTTTTTAAATCTGTTAAATTTATACACCCATACTCATAATCAATATCTACAAAAACAGGAATACCTTGATTTTGTATTATTGCATATACTGTCGCAGCAAAAGTATTAGCTTGCACTATAACTTTATCACCACCTTTTATACCAATTGCTTTTAAAGCTAAAGCCAAAGCATCTGTTCCTGAATTTACCCCAATACAATATTTTACACCTATATACTCTGCCCATTCCTTCTCAAAATTTCTTACTTCTTCACTTAAAATAAATGTTCCTTTTTTAATTAAATTAATTATTTTTTCTGAAAATTCAGGTATCTGCTCAAATTGCCATCTTAAATCTAAAAATTTCATATCTTTACCTCTTTTCCTTTAGTTAAAGAGAAAAAGATTTTCTCCATTATTTTTATTGTTATATAAGCTTCGGATGGTTCAACAAATGGCTTTCTTGTGTTTATTGATTTTATAAAATATTTATCTTCTTCAAGCAAAGCATTTTCTTTAAAATTTTTATAAACCTTTTCTTTTTCAAAAGTATTAAATAAGGAAATTTTTTTTCCCTGAAAAATTCTCACTTTTTTTGCAATAGAAGTTCTTATTATAAGTAAATCAGGTTGTGTATCAATCCATATAAATTCATTTTTTCCATTAAAAATATGTACTTCTCTCGTTGAAGTTAACCCCATCCAACTAACTGAAATATTAACAAGAGCATTATCAAATTTTAATATTATTGATGAACTTATAAGTGCGCTATTCTTAAATATACATGAGGCATAAACGGATTGAGGCACATTTTCCAATAAATTGAGCATTAAATATATGTCGTGCACTGCAAGGTCAAATATTACTCCTTCATCTAATATCAGTGGCCCATTATTTATCCGCTTGATTATAATATAATTATATTTATACTTTCTATCAAAATTTTTCTTTATTAATTGAAATGCCTTCTTATATAAAAAAAGATGCCCTGGCACCAATAATTTTCTTTTTCTTTTGCTTACTTTAATAAGGTCATAAGCTTGTGCGCTATTAATTGTAATAGGTTTCTCTATAAATACATCAAGGCCAGATTCAAGGCAATATTTTGCAATCTCGTAATGGTATATAGTAGGAGTAACAATAAATACTGCTTTCAAATCAATATTCTCTTTTATCATCTTCTTGAAATCAGTATAAGATTTGTTAGCAAAAGAAGATATTTCTGATAGTCTTCTCTCATCAATATCAGAAATTAATATCTGAGATTTATCTAAAATATTTCTTAATACTTTTACATGGGTTTTCCCCCATCTACCACATCCTATTATTCCTACTTTAAACTTCTCTTTTCTCATATATGCCATCTAAATTCTATATATTATTTTTAACTCTAAAAATTAATATGTTTTATATTATAAGTCAAGGTAATATATAGAAAATAGCCCAATAATTTCCTAAATCCTCTTATTTGTAAAAATATTGAAAATTAAATAAAAAAGATATTTTATGTGTAGAAAAGTGAAATCTAAAGGAAAAACTAAAATTCTAAAGAAGAGGAATGGGAAAATAAATTTGTCTTTATACCATTTAATTTAAAGATAAGGGAAATACAGAATATGTGAAATTATTGACATCCCCTCAATCATCTTCTTGACAATACATTATAAAAATAGTAGATTTTTAATATAAGTAAAAAGATAAATTAAGAGGTAAAAACGAAATGTATGATGATGAAATTTTAAAAGCAATACTTGACAGTGCGGCTGAAAAAGCTTTGCAAAAAATTAAAAAAGAGAGCTCTATTTCACTGGAAGAAGCTATCCCCCTGCTATTAAGAGGTCAATACAACCATATTGTTCATCTTGATAAGGAAATAACAGAAATAAAATCCCAATTAAAAAATATGGCTACAAAAGATGACATTAGAGATATGGCTACAAAGAATGATATCAAAAATATGGCTACAAAAGATGACATCAAAGATATGGCTACAAAAGAGGACATCAAACATTTAAAATGGATGATAGGAATAGGATTTAGTTTCATTACTCTTATTATAGGTATTATAGGAATAATTGCATTGCTTAAATAAATTAAATTTTATAACACAAATTTTTGCAGTTATTGTAAATTTAATTTTAAATGAGAAAAAAAATATTTAAAATTTTTGTCATTCTTGCAGGGCTATTATATTTATTAAGTTGTGCTACTAAGGAAAGAGAAGCTTTTTTATATAATGTAAGTATCTTTTCTAAAGAAAAGTTCATATTAAAACCGTTTCCTGTAACAATTGATGTGACGCGAGAGTTTTATCCTACTGTCTCTGTTAAAGATAACTACATTGTTTATGTCTCAGATAAGACAGGGAACCTTGATTTGTGGCTTTATGATATTAAAACAAGAAATAACTTTAGACTTACCTATCATTCAAGTGATGATACTATGCCTTCTTTTTCTCCAGATGGGGAAAAACTTATTTTTATCTCGTATAGAAGTGATAGCACAGGTGACATCTGGTTGTTTGATATAAGCAAAATAAAAGAGCGTGTAAAAGTAGGACTTGATGAAGATTATATTAAAAAGCTTCTAAAAGATGATGAAGCAGAGCCATTAGTTCTTTCTCCTTTTCCTGAAACTGAACCACGATTTATGCCAAATGGCGAATATATTGTTTTTGTCCGCGAGGAGACAAATGGAATTAAAAATATTTTTCTAAAAAAAGCTAAACTTAAAGCTGATGAAAGAAAGCTTACATATACAGGTGCTGTCTCACCAGCTCCATCACCTGATGGCAAACTTTTAGCTTATATAGATGTCTCAACTAATACAAATAAAAAGGGACACATCTTCTTATTAAACCTTATTACAGGTAAAAAAACACAGATTACTTATAAAAACTCTATTGAATTTTCTCCTTATTTTATTAATAATTATAAAATAGCCTATTCTTCTATAAAATTTGATTCTAACCATAATGGCAAAATTGAAATTGGTGATAATTCCGCATTATATCTTTATTCCCTAAAAACTAAAAAAGAAAAACAACTTACATCAGGAAAATATTATGACACCAATCCTGTTTACTCAAAGCTTTACAAAGGTGTAATTATTTTTTCATCTACAAGAGAAAATAATGTTGATATATGGATGCTGCCAGAAACAGGAATTATTCCTGACTTTAAAAATAGTGAAAAACAGCTTGAGCTAGGTTTTAAGCTAAATGATAATTATCTTAGAATTACTGCATTTAAAAAATTCCTCTATAATTTTCCTGAATCAGAAAAAGCAAAGGAAGCGAAATATCAAATAGCCAAATCACTTGCTAATCTTGGATTTATTGATAATTCAAATGAATATCTCAAACAAATTTTGAAAGATGAGACAAATGTTTCTCCGATTTATGTAAAATCAAAGATACAATTTATATTGAATAAATATATTCAAACAGATAATATTGAGCAAGCAATAAGTAAATTATTAAAATTAAAGAAAGAAACATTTCAAAAAGAAGAAAGAAGTATTATAGATTTTTCCATTGCAAATCTTTATTTTAAGATAAAAAAAATTAATAAGGCACTAAAATATTATGGAAATATTGTAAAAAGACTGCCTATTGATGCCCCGCTCAGTCTAAAAAGCCGTGAAAAACTTATAAAAATTTTTTCCTTGTTAAATCAACATAGAAGTGCTGAAAAAGTATTAAAAAATTTTTCTACTTCCACTAATCTTTTGTTAAAACTTAAATTCCAGAAGAAATTATTTGATACCTATTTTATCTCAATCCCTGATATCCAAAAAGAGATTGAATATAAAGATTTTATAAAAAAATTTAAGTATGATAAAGATTTTTATTTAAATGCTAAAATTGAATATGCTTCATTTCTTATAAAAAAGAAAAAAATTAAAAAAGCCAGAAAACTTTTAAAAGAGATTATAAAAGAAGATGATACTTCACATTCTTATTTTAAATTTTTAGGATGGATAAAACTTTCTGAAATTACTTCTTCCACAAGAAGAAAAAATTATTTATTAAATGCAATAAATATCAAACTTCCAAATTTTCTTGAATCACAAAAAGAACAGCCCAAACTAAATCTTATTTCTCTTTTACTTAATGAAGCGCAAAATAATTTTAACAAAAGAAAATATTTAAAAGCAAAAAGAACTTATAATTTTATTTTAAAATTTGACAGAAATAATATTCCAGCAATGGCTGGTAAAATTAGATGTGATTTTAAACTTATTCCTCCATCAGAAGAAAAATATAATAAAATCCTGGAAAAGTATAAAAAGTTAATATTAGAAAAACCTTATGAATATGTTTATCACTATATTTTAGGCTATGGATATTCCTTGATTTATTCATACTATTTTCAGTTATATCAATCAAAAAAAGCAAAAGATGAATCTATCAAATATCCTTTAAAAAAATTAAAGGAATATTTCAAACTTGCAGAAGAACAGATACAAATAGCCTATAGATTAAAACCTGACCTGATTGAAAGTTATTTAACTCTCGGCTGGCTTTATCAGTTGCAAGACGAAATAAAAGGCATCTCTGAACGAAAATTTCTGGAAGAAGCTATTCCACTCTATTTCTCTGCACTTCACTATAATGATGAGAGTAAAAATCCATATAATGAAGCAATGCTTTGTCTTAATCTTGCTAACATATATTTTAAGCTCCAGAATTATTCAACTGCATATAAATATTATGAAAAGAAATTAGAATTCTATAAAGAATTTCAATCACCTATTCAGGAAGCATTTTTCTACTACCATTTTGGATATTCTGCGTGGTTCATTGAAAAAGATAAAGCAGCAAGAGAAAATTTCTTAAAAGCTTGGAAAGCATTTTTAAAATCTAATGAAAAATATTATGCATTACGAAGTTTAATTTATGTTGCTATGATTGATAGAATTATAGGGAATTATCAGTCAGCAATTGAAAATTATGAAAAAGGGATTAAGTTTATTAAAAAAAATAATTTAGATATAAATCCAGAAAGATTATACAGAGAAATAGGAATATGTTATCAAAACTTAAATAAATCAGAAAAAGCACTTGAATATTTTTTTAAAGCTGAAAAAATAATTCCTAAAGATCCTAAAATTTCCTGGTGGAAAAGGCCCGCAATACGAGTCACTCTTTTTGACCGCTTCTCAATTCCTATATTTCCAATGAAAATTTCACTTGGTGCTTCTTTTGCTTATCAGGGATTTAAAAATAGAGATGAACAAAAATTACTTTATTCGCTTATAAGCGATACATATTTTAACTTTTTGAATTATCCTGAAAGTTTAAAGTTCCTTTTAAAAAAGAAATCTCTGCTTGAAGAGGACAAAAATTTTGATGCTTTACCACCTCTTTATAATCAGATTGCTCTTGTGTATTATAAATTAAATAATTTCAAAAAAGCAGAAGAATATTTTAGATTGTCAAACAAATACAATGAAAAAAGTAAAAAATTTAAAAATGATAAAGGAATAATCATAAATAATCTTAATCTTATTGAAATTATAATGAACCAGAAAAAAGATGTCCATAAATATTTTGATGAAGCAAAAGAAATTCTTGATGAAAGTATTCAGCTTGCTGAAAAAATTAAAAAAAATGAAAAAATGCTTATCAAGATCTACTCTCTTTATGGATTACTATATTTTAAACTTGCCGAACAAATTAATTTGAATAAAAAATATAATAAGTCTATAAGGAAAACATTAAAGTTTATAAAAAAAGATTTAACGCCTTATATTTATGCATTAAAATATTATAATAAAGCTTACAATCTTGCAATTAAAAATAAAATAAAAGATGTTGCAACAAAAATTAAATTTAATACAGGAATGGTTTACTTTAATTCTTATGATTATGAAAAGGCAAAAGAAATTTTACAATCATCAAAAAATGATGCCGAGAAATATTTTTTAAAAGATGTAGAATGGAAAAGCACTTATCTGCTTACCAAAATAAATAATAATTTAGATTCATCAGCTGAGGATATACTTAATGTAATAGATGCTCAACCCAAAGGATATAATTACAATATTAATAATGACCCATTGATTAAAAAAGCTTATGATGACATTATAGAAATGTATATAAGGCAACATAATTATATCAAAGCTGTAGAAACAATTGAAAGATATAAAAATTTTAAAATAAAAGAAATTTTCAATTCTTATCCGATAGCAATAAAAGAAAAGGATAAAAAACTTTATTACCAATTTAAAAATCAGGAACACAAAATATTGAATAAAATAGATTCATTTCATAAATTTTTACGCCGAAAGAAAAAAGATGCTAAAAAATATTTTGAATTTTTAAGTGAAATAGAAAATCTTTATAAAAGCCGTGATACATTAAATAATAAAATAAAAAAAGAGAATCCTCAACTCTCGTATTATATTTATAAAAATATTCCATCTATTACAAATATCCAGTGTTGCTTTGGGAAAAAAGATGCTATCTTAGAATTTTATATTACAGAAAGTAATATAAATGTTATTTTAATAGACTCCACTAACCTAAATATTTTTTCAACAAATTATGCTCAAAGAAAGTTTGAAATACTTGTAGATAGATTTTATGAATCACTCGTTGATAAAGATAGAGATTACATTGCTTATCGTAAAAAGTTATATAATATATTAGTGCTACCATTTGAAAGTATTATTACTAATGTAAGTAACATAACAATCATTCCTGATTCTTGTATATATAAAGTTCCTTTTAATATTTTGCTTACTAACAAAAATATAACTTATGATATTTCTCTGACACAATTTTATTTTAATAAAGGGAAAAATTCTGATATTACAGAAAAATTGATAATTCTCAATTCAGAATCCAAATTAAATAGATTAAATAATAAATTAAATTTCCCTCCAGATGCGGTATCTCAGAAAAGATTTAAAAAAATACTGCAATCAGGAGATATTATGTTTATCCCTGATGGAATAAAAATAAATCCACAGACACCACCAAATTTCAAACTTTTTTATAATGACGATTATACAATGGATTCTATATCTATATCTGACTTTGAAAAGTTTCCAAAATTAATTTCAATTGAGAAAATTGAAAATCCTGAATTATTAAACGAAGATACAATTTTAGGTATAATTACTACTATATATTATTCAGGTGCAACAACAGTTCTTTTACCTATCTGGAATTTAAAAGATAAATATCTTTGTAACTTCTTGAACAATTTTTATTCATCCACACAAAAAAGTTTTATAGAAAAATACAATTATGCAAGAGAGAAAACAAAAACAGAAGAAGAAGAGCCATTTTACTATGAATCAAAGCTCGTATTTGGAAATACAGGAATTATAAGAAAAGAAAAGAAAAAAATGTTAATTACCAAAAAAGAGACAAAAGAAAAAGTTTTGGATATTGAATATTATATCACTAATGCTGATAGAAGTTTTAAAACAAATGAATATAATGAGGCAATAAAAAATTATATTAAGGCATATGAAAATTTTATTGGACAGACAAATATAAAAACAAATGAAAGATTATTGTATGTAATGGAAAAAATTGTTGAAAGTTATATTGCAATAGAGAATTTAGATGATGCATTAGAATGGGCAGAGAAAGGGGCAAAACTTTTGCCAGAAAAATTTAATAAAATTGCTTCTGAATTAAGTTTCAAACTTGAAGAATATGATAAAGCCTTGAGTTATATCACAAATGTAAACGAACTTACACAAGAGGATTATATATTAAAAGCCAAAATAATAACTTCGTCAGATATAGAGTTTAACAAAAAAATTAAGATGATAAATCAGGCACTCACAAATTTTATAAAATTTACAAATAATAATTTCAAAGAGTTTTTTGATATATTTGTTGATTTTTTGGTTAAGAATAACTCTTTTACAAATCTTTATAGAGTAATAAATATTTACAAAAATTTAATTTCAGGAAATGACAACAAAGTATTTTTTACAAATATTCAACAAACATTAAAAGAAAATACCCTTCTTTGTGATTTCTATTTAAGTCCCCAATATATTATTTCGTTCTTCATAACAAAATCAAATATTAATTTTAATTTTGAAAAATCAAAAAAAATAGAAAAAATTATAAAAAGTTTTTCAAACAATATTGTTCAAAAAGCAGAAGAAGATGATATAAAAGATGATCTGAATAATTTTTATAAGATACTTTTCAAAAAGCAAAATCTAACTAAATTTAGTAATATCTATGTTTTTCCTGAAAGTAAATTATTTAATATTCCATTTAATGCATTATATAATGGCAAATGTTATTTAATTGATAAGCATTTTATTGTAACAATTTCATCATATACTGGATTAATAGATAAAAGCTATATTTTAGATTATAAAATATTTGGAATAGGGTATCAATTAAATTTACCTGGTAAAATTATTAAAGATTTTTCATATAAAGAAATAGAAGAGATTGAATATTTTTATCCCCGAAGTTATACTATTATTAATGATATAAAAACACCCAAGAAAAAAAGTTTTAATATTTTTCATATTGCATTGCAAACCTATTTTACAAATAACAAATATTATTTTATAAACCCCGGCTTTATTGAAAAGAAAATTATTCCTGAAAGGATTTTACAATTGGATAAAAAGAGGGATTTAATATTTTTAAGTAAGTTTGAAGGAATAAAGACAGATAGAATAGACAGAATAATTTATAATTTTAATAAAATTACAAGAAATTGTATTTTAAATTTACATCGGATGAGCGATGTTTCCTCAGCTATATTTGTAAAAAAATTTTATACAAGCTTAAAAGAAACACATTCTTTGGATGAATCCTTTTACATCACGCAGAAACAAATAAAGCAAATATATTCAAATCCACTTTTATGGAGCAACTTTATATTTATATGCTGTGGGGACGGTGCAAAACTTTATTAACTTTTTGTTAAAGAAATAAAAACATATGGATTTCTGCTTTCGCAGGAATGACAGGTAAAGAGAGTATTCGGTAATTTGAGTGGGAAAAGGCACAAAATTTTATGGTTTTCGGAGCCGTAATCACCCACTTACATCCTGTAAGTGGGTGGGTGCCAGAAACCGCGGAGTCCCACACCTACAGGATGTAGGTGTGATGCTAAAATGTGTAAAATTTTGTACCTTTGAGAAGTAGGTAATTTAAAAATAGCAATGTTTTAATTGTTTATATATCCGAACACTCTTAATTTAATGATAGGAGATAGCCATAATGAAAATAAAAAAGAAGTTTAATCTTGTTAAATTGCTGATTTTAAATATTACTATTATTGTATGTTACTTTGCTTTGAAAATAAAATTACATACATCAACAAGTTCTGATTATCCAAATAATCCATTTGGTTTTCATACAGGCAATGCTTTTCCTAAAGATATATTAAACCATAAACCTAATGATATAAATGATCCAGCGATTTGGGGCAAATATAAATATGTCCAAGTGGATGAAAATTTCTATGAGTAATTATGCTCATATACTTAAAATATCTGCTCAAGCAATTAAATCTTCAGATCCTACTGCAAAAGTAGTTATGTCTGGAATGCCTGATATTGGTCAAGATACAAAAAAATTATTTGAAAAATATTATTTGCAAGTTTTAAAAAGATTAGATAATAAATATGTGGACATTTTTGATTTTCATCTTTATGGTGACGCAAAAAATACCTGGAAAATTATAAAAGATATATATAAAATGATTAGACAGGGTTTAAATAGCATAGGCTATAAAAATATAGAAATATGGATTACTGAGATAGGGACATATAGTGGAAAGCCACATGCTATTCAAGGGTATGCACCTTTCCAAACAGAAAAAGAGCAGGCTATAGATTTAGTCAGAAGAATGATATACCCGCTTACTCTTGGTATTAAGAAAGTATTTTGGGCATGGGGAGTAATAGATTGTGCAGCAAGCGAAGGACCAGAACAATATCTTCAAGTGATGGAATATATTCCTCAGTCATTATCAAATTCCATTTCCAACTTGATTACTTGTATCAATTTTATTATGAATATTT
>Ga0164318_10006651_pt1 | contig 11193 bp, 11 predicted proteins | sample GuaBasSedimGuay9_FD_113734 | JGI IMG/M metagenome (GOLD analysis project Ga0164318, IMG submission 113734) | Subseafloor sediment microbial communities from Guaymas Basin, Gulf of California, Mexico - Guay9, Core 4571-4, 0-3 cm | ecosystem: Environmental > Aquatic > Marine > Hydrothermal vents... | reverse complement strand
TGGCCCAGCGCCGCTGGTAGATGTCAATCGCCTGTCTCGCGGTCAACTCCAGCAGATTGGTCACCAGGAGCTTCGTATTCTTGGGGCCGAGGTTACGCCCTTTTTTTGGTCAGGACCATGGCAAACACGAAACCCCAACGGCCTTGGGGATCATCTTTGTCCTTGGCCTGGATGAATTTTATATTGGCTTGGGCGGCAAAAGCGGCATCACCCACCACGATGACGACCTTGGCTCCATCGGGTGGTTGAAAATGGCTGAGCCTCCGCCGAAAAAGCTCGTTTTCCTTTTGGTAATCGGGATGGTCTTTGCGGTTTAGTTTCTGGCATGGTTGAGACCACCTTAAGAAGGTTGACCCCTAACGCTATATAATCATTAGTAAAATGTCTATTTTTAAATTACTTATTATTTAAACATGTTATGTTTTAAGCTCTACCCCCAGCCAAAGTGCTGTTTGGGTTGCGGGGATTTTTCCCTCCTGGCCCTGATGGTGTCAGACTAAGCAATGATTACCCGTCGGGTTTGAGTAATCTAACCATGTCCTGGCAACAACTCTGGCACAAAAAGCCCCCGAACCCCGAGGCCCGGTCGGCAGATAATCACCGGACCTTAAAACGTTCCCTGACCCGGCTGGATCTGGTGGTGATTGGCCTGGCCCAGATCATTGGCGCCGGCATCTTTGTGATTTCCGGCGTCGGGGTGCAGGTCGCGGGGCCGGGGATAGTCCTTTCCTTTGTGCTTGCCGGTCTGGCCTGCACTTTAGCCGCCTTATGTTATGCCGAGTTGGCGGCGATGATTCCAGAGACCGGCAGCGCCTATGCTTACGCCTATGCCATTTTTGGCGAGATGGTGGCCTGGATCATCGGCTGGGATCTGATTCTGGAATATGGTATGGGGGCCAGCACCGTGGCCTCGGGTTGGTCGTACTACTTCCAGGATCTGCTGCGCGCCTCGGCCTGGGAACTGCCGCGCTGGGCCGCCAGCGCTCCCTTGACCGAGGCGGGCGGCGTGCTCAATCTGCCTGCGGCGCTGATCATCATGTTGCTGGCTATTTTACTGGTATTTCGCACCAAAATGAATGCCCTGGTGGCCCGGTGGTTGGTGGCCGTCAAGTTAGGGATCATCTTCTTTATTATGGTGATCGGCGCCTTTTACGTGCGCCCCGCGAACTGGTCGCCCCTGACCCCTTTTGGCCACTTTAGTATTATTCAAGGCGCGGCCCTGATGTTCTTTGCTTATCTGGGGTTTGACGTGGTCTCGGTCGCCGCCGAAGAAGCTCGCCGCCCGGCCCGCGACGTGCCCTTCGGCATTATCGGTTCCCTGCTGTTTTGCACCATTATCTATATTCTGGTGGCCCTGGTATTAATTGGCATGGTGCCCTTTGCCCAGATCGACTCCGGCGCCCCGTTTTCCAGTGCCTTTCGCCACATCGGTCTCCCGTGGGCCGCCGGGCTGATTTCGGTAGGGGCGCTGGTCGGCCTAACCAGTGTACTCTACATATTACTTTTGGCCCAGCCCCGGGTGCTGTTTGCCATGGGACGGGACGGCTTGCTGCCCGGCTGGACCGCGGCGGTCCATCCCCGGTATCGCACCCCGCATGTCATGACCCTGGTCTGTGGCACCGTCATTGCCCTGTGCAGCGCCCTGACCCCTATCGAGAAATTGGCCTTTATGTGTAATATCGGCACCTTGTTCGCCTTTTTCATTGTCTGCCTGGGAGTGTTGATCTTGCGTTATACCCAGCCCCAGGCCCGCCGGCCTTTCCGCTGTCCGGCCGGTAAAACCATCGCCCTATTGGGGGCCTTGGCCTCTCTGGGAATGATGCTCTCCATGCCCTTTGATTCCTGGCTGCGTCTGGGGATCTGGCTGGCCCTTGGTCTGGTAATATATTTTTTCTATGGCTGGCGCTCTGGGCGGTGGGGAAGGGCAGGGTGATAGGTGAGGAAATAGCTTCTTAGTAATCGCTGGCCTTATCAAAACTCTTATCTATCAGTTAGGATTGACCAAATCTACCAGCCGGGATATTTTGGATGTAATGCTATTGACAAAGGAATTTTGATCATTATAAAATTAAAAAATTTGGTAAATTTAATTAACCCATAGAAAGGGGGATGATCATCATGGACTGTGTAACCATCAAGGCGGGGTATGCGTGCCCCTTCATGAGCAAGAAAGGTTGTACGTTCAACGGGGGTAAGTGCCACCCCATAATCGACAAATGTGAGGGCTGCGATCGGATTCTGGATCTGGAAACCGGGCGTTATTGTATGATCAGTCCGGATCCGGCCATGAAATGGCGACATGGCAACTGTAACATGGCTACCCATACGAAAAGCGGCAACAACGGCGGCCAGAGGGCCAAACTGAATCCGCTCAAGGCCTCCAAGCGGGGTGCCAGTAGTAAGTGAACCCTCAGAGGCGTGCAGCGCGCCGGCCCGGCAACCATGGCCGGTCGCGCTGACACCTAACCCCTTAAGTCACCTAACTTTTCTAAGGCTATCCTTATTCGTTCCAATCCAGTGGCAATGCGCTCCCGCGAGGTAGCATAGGAAAAGCGCAGACAATTATCTTCCCCAAAACCACTGCCCGCCACCACCGCCACATGCGCCTCTTCCAATAGATAATTCGCCAGGGCGTCCGATAGACTTTCTTCCGGGCCGGGCTTTAGGTACTTATAATATTCGGAAAAGTTGGGGAAGACGTAAAAGGCCCCACCCGGACGCATACAGCTCACCCCGGGAAGCTGGGCCAGGCGGGATAAGATATCGTCCCGACGCCAGGCGAATTCCTGGACCATGGCCGCCACCGAATCTTGGGGCCCGCGCAGGGCCTCAACCGCGGCTTTCTGAGCAATGGAATTGGGATTAGAGGTGCTCTGGCTCTGGATCTTGGTTACCGCCTTGATCACCGTTTCCAGCCCGGCCATATAGCCGATGCGCCAACCGGTCATGGCGTAGGTTTTGGATACGCCGTTCAGGACAAAGGTCCGGGCCTTTAATTCCGGGTCCAGCTGCGCCAGACTGACAAACTCCTGCCCATCGAACAGAATCTTTTCATAAATATCATCCGAAATCACGAACAGATGGTGTTCTAAAATCACTTCCGCCAGGGCTTCCAGTTCCTCACGAGTATAAACCGAACCGGTGGGATTGGAGGGGCTGTTCAGGATCAGGCCTTTGGTGCGGGGCGTCAGACATTCCCGTAACCTCTCCGGGGTAAGTTTAAAGCCGTTGTCCTCCGGGGTGGCGACGATGACCGGCACGGCCTCGGCCAACAGCAGCATGGGTGGATAGGACACCCAATAAGGGGCCGGGACAATGACCTCATCGCCCCGTTCAAACAGGACTTGGAACAGGTTATAGAGCGAGTGTTTGCCGCCGCAGGAGACGACGATCTCCTCGGGCCGGTAATCCAGATTGTTATCTTGCTTAAATTTTTGGATAATTGCCTCTTTTAAATCAGGGATACCGCCGACCGCGGTATAGCGGGTGAACCCCTCCTGGATGGCCGAAATCGCGGCCTGGCGAATATTATCAGGGGTGTCAAAGTCTGGTTCTCCAATGCCAAAGTTAACGATATCCACGCCTTGGACGGCCAGGGCCTTGCATTTGGTGTCAATCGCTAAGGTGGGCGAGGGTTTAATCTGCCCGATGCGTTTTGCCAAAACCACTTTCTTTTTCTCCTTCATCCGAACTGTATTCCGAGATTGATAAATATAAGAAACTATGATATTTGTCAACGGTGATGCGGTCACAAAAAGCTATCACCGGTAACTATTGTGGCTCTTGATTGCTGATCCGGTTACAGTTGGTTGCCAACCCTATCTGAGCGAAGCTGAGTCGATGATTCAACAATTGGCCATTATCACCAAAAAACATAAGTCTGATGCCTATCAGGCCGGGGCGGAGTTGCAGAGCTGGCTGGCGGCCCGCGGGCGAAAGGCCCTGCTGTTTGAAAACGAACCTGAACCCGCCATCCCCAGTCTAACGGCCGATATCGAGTTAATCGTGGTCTTGGGGGGCGACGGCACCTTGCTCAGCGCCGCCCGGCATTATGGCCAACAAGGCATCCCCATTTTAGGAGTCAATGTCGGCGGCCTGGGGTTCATCACCGAAATCGCCCTGCAAGAGCTTTATCCGGTCATGGAACAGGTCTTGGTGCACGATTTTGTCATTGAAAAACGCATGTTGCTGGCCGCCACGGTCGTCCGGGCCGGGCAAAAGCTGGAGCAACAGTGTGTCCTCAATGATGTGGTGATCAATAAAGGGGCGCTGGCCCGGATCGTGGAGTTGGATACCTTCATTGACGATCAATATTTGACCACTTATCGGGCCGATGGCCTGATTGTCTCCACTCCCACCGGTTCCACGGCCTACACCCTGGCGGCTGGCGGGCCGATTGTCTATCCGACCCTGAAGACGATTACGCTGATTCCCATCTGCCCGTTTGCCCTGACCAACCGGCCGATTATTTTACCCGATCAGGTAACCATCACGGTCACCATGGACACCAAAAGCCGGGATGTTTATGTTACTTTTGACGGCCAGATCGGGTTGGCTTTGCAACCCCAGGATCGGGTGGAGATCCGCAAAGCCGCCCGCTCTATCCGGCTGGTGAAATCGCCTTCGAAAAGTTATTTTGAAATCTTGCGCACCAAACTGCGCTGGGGATGAGCGGTAAGAGAGTTGATATATGGTTCTGAGGACAAGGACCCCGTCGGTTCCTGTCCCCTGCGGGTCGGCGGGACCACAAACTTGCGGCAAAGGAGACGTTTAGTATGGAGAAAATTAATATCGGCACCAACGTTAGCCCCTATCCCATGCCCCTGGCCCTGGTAGGCGCGATGGTCGGCGGCCGGATCAATTTTCTGACCGTGGCCTGGTTGGCCCGGGTCAATTATAAACCCGCGATTATGGCGGTGGCGATCAACCGGCGGCATTTCAGCGCGCCGGGGATTAGAGAAAACGGGGTCTTTAGCGTCAATTATCCCAGTGCCGACCTGATAACGGAGACTGATTACTGCGGTATGGTTTCCGGACGGGTGGCCGATAAATCAGGTATTTTCGAGGTCTTCTACGGCGAACTGGAAAATGCCCCGATGATCAAAAAATGCCCGCTATGTCTGGAATGCCGGGTAATCGACACCATAACCCTGCCCAGTAATGAACTTTTCCTGGGCGAAATCGTCGGGGCCTACACCGAGGAACAATATCTGACCGACGGCAAACCCGACATCAAGAAGCTGAATCCGTTGCTGCTCTCAATGCCCGACAACAACTACTGGACCGTGGGAGCCCATGCCGGGATTCCCTGGGAGGCCGGTAAACAGTTCAAACGGGAGAAAAAGTAGGTGGGGAATGAGTTGGTAGTTTTAATTGGTCGTTTTAGTTGAAACAGTCATAGCCCGGAATGGGCCACCGGAGCTAAAGTCCGCCCTATCCCTTTTAATGGGGATCGGCACCGAGTGGCTTTCAAAACTTAAGCTTGCTTGACTGTAGGTGCTTAACCCCGCTTGACTGTAGGGGCGCAATTGATTGCCTCCTCAAAGTTTTTCAAGTAATAACAATAACCTATGCAACTGCAAGCAACTCATCATTTAAGGCATGGATTATATTAATCATTTCAACAGAAAACAGAAAACTAAGAACTGAATAAGACCATGTCCGGTCGGATCGCTAAGGCCAAGGTTTTAAAATACTCTGCTTCACAACTAAGCACTGCAGAAGAAGTCGTAGCTGCGGAACAGTTGCTGGCGATTAGAATTGACGGTGAATTTTATCAAGATTTCCTCTGCTTGCCCGGCCAGGAACAGGACCTGGCCCTGGGCTGGTTATTCACCGCCGGGGTTATCGATGGTATCGAGGATATCAGGGCCATAAATTTTTGTGCTGCTGAACCCCAGGCAGACCGGCCCTGGGCCTGCGTAGAAGTCGGTCTGCGCGCCGCGACTCAGGCCCGCGGCTCCGACGGGGATCTGCCGATGAGGGTGTTAAAAGGCCTTGGGGGCGGCCAGAAAAGTAGTGCCGAACTCCTCAGCCGTTTGCCGAGCGTCAACTTTGAGCCACGCATTTCGGCGCCGATTTTAACTGCCCTGATGGCTAAGCTGCCCCAACGACAGGAAGTTTTCCGGCAAACGGGCGCTACTCATGCCATCGCCATTGCCTCGGTCCAAGGCGAGGTTATCTTCAGCGCCGAAGATGTCGGCCGCCATAATGCCTTGGATAAGGTCATTGGCCGCGCCTTGCGGGAAGGGCTTTCCCTAACCGATAAGATTGCCCTGTTGAGCGGCAGGGTCAGCTATGAGATGTTGTTTAAGGCGGTGCGGGCTGGGATTCCCATCCTGGCCTCGGTCTCCGCTCCCACCCATCTGGCCATCCGGCTGGCGGAACAGTGGGGCCTTACCCTGGCCGGTTTTGTCCGCGGGCGGAGAATGAATATTTACAGCCACCCGGAACGGCTCACCGATCTGGTCCCTGGCGGCTCAGCCCTTTAAGCCGCATATTACTGGTTTTTGGGGGTAGCCTCGACCTGGAGTTTCTCTAATTCGCTACAGCATAACGGGTGGCCCAGACGGCACCCCTGCTGATAATCGGCGATGGCCTTATCTTTCTGATTTAAATGGTAGAGATAAAGATTGCCGCGGAAAAAATAGGCATGGGGCAGATCCGGCCCCAGTTGAATGGCCTGGGTAAAATCCGCTATCGCCCCCTCGTAGTCCCCCTGGCAAAATTTAGCCATACCGCGGTGGTTAAAAACCCAGACATCTTTGGGATTCAGTGCCGCGGCCCGGTCAAGATCCTTAAGGGCCTCGGCAAAGCAGCCCTCTTGGGCCTGAAGGGCTCCCCGCTCCTTCCAGGCTTCGGCGTTTTTGGGATCCAGGGTGATGATCTGGGTAAAGGCGGAAATGGCAGGGGTATTCTGTTTCATTTTGGCCAAAAGTTTGGCACGTTCCAAAAGCATGGGCAGATCTTGGGGATACCGGGTCAGCCCCTGATCCAGTTGAGCCAAGGCCTCGGCGTTGCGGCCCAATCGACTCAGGGCCAGGGCACGATAGCGGCTGGCCTCTGCCGCGGCGGGGTGCTTTTTCAGGTATTGTCCTAATAACCTTTCGGCCTTAGCGTGCTGGTGCTGCTGATAAGCAGCCAGCCCCTGGTTCAGCAGATTTTCTTGGGCCCCGGCGGGCAGAGTTAAACAGCCCCACCAGATCAGCCCCAGGATGAGTAATAACCGTGTCTGCACCTTTAAAATCCCAAATAGAGTTTTCGGTTTTCAGTTAAAATGACTAATCTAATTGAAGCCTTAGGCAATGAGTGGTTGCCGTGCGCCCTGAAATCCGGCATGACGCCATTTTTTTGCTTTCAGATGTTACAAGCAACGAGATCAACTTTTGAATCTCTTATACCATTTCCCATCGAAAACAGAAAACCGAAAACAGAAAACAGTTAAAAAAGGGCCATCCGCGTCTCGGCAAATGACCCTTTTCAATTCTGCTCCAGTGCTGTTTTAAGGTTTTAATAACTACGCATGGCCCTGAGCCGCGCCACTCGTTCTTCAATCGGCGGATGAGTGCTGAACCAGCTCATCAGCCCGCCGCCGGTCAGCGGATTGACGATAAACATATGCGCGGTGTTGGGGTTGGCGTCCATGGGAATTCTTTGATTGCCATAAGCCAACTTTTCTAGGGCGCTGGCCAGGGCTTGGGGATTGTGGCACAGCCGCGCTCCGGTTGCGTCGGCCAGGTATTCCCGGGATCGGGAAATGGCCATCTGGATGAGCATGGCGGCAATCGGTGCCAGGATCGCCATCAGCAATGCGCCCAAGGCACTGCCGCCGTCTTCGTCATCCCGGCCCCCAAAAATAGCCGCCCACTGACCCATGTAGGCCAGATAGGTGATCGCCCCACCCAAGGTCGCGGCTACCGTCTGGATTAAAATATCCCGATTTTTGACATGTCCCATTTCATGCGCCAAAACTCCCTTGAGTTCAGTGGGCGACAGGATTTTTAGGATGCCATTGGTGACCGCCACCGCGGCATGTGCCGGGTTGCGACCGGTAGCAAAGGCGTTGGGGGTATCGGTCGGCACCACATAGACCTTGGGCATCGGCACCTGTGCTTCTCGGGCCAATTCCCCGACCATGGCATGCAGCTGCGGAGCTTCCCGGGGACTGACCTCTTGGGCTCCATAAATACGCAGCACAATCTTATCGGAATACCAATAGCTGAAAAAATTCATGGCTAACGCCAGGATCAAGGCAATCTGAACCCCTTGCCTCCCACCAATGATCTGGCCCATAAACAGGATCAGACCGGTTAAGGCTCCTAACAACAGAACCGTTCTTATCTGGTTACTCACGGATTAACCTCCATTTGCCGATCGACAACATCTTGCTAAACTTACCACGCTTGTTGGTTAAGTTTTTCATAATACTTAATATTAATGTGCTGAGCCGACTTTGTCAATAGATCCTGGTCCTGATCGCGGCCTCTGCGGCGGGGCCGGGGGAGTTAAGGGCGCTGAAGTATGGAAACTTGCTTTAAAAAAACCACTAGAATTGGTGGCAACTGGAATCAATGGCATAGGGCATTACATTAATCAATCTAATCGCCAACGGAAAACCAAAAACCGGACTATAAGGTCAAAACCAGGGGCAGAATCATCGGCCGTCGTTCCAGGAGTTTGAAGAAATACTTACGCAGCGCTTTGCCGATTTGGATCTGGATTTCCAGCCAATCCTGAGTCGGCTCGGTCAAGGCCCGGGAAACGATTTCCTGAATAATCTCCCGCGCCGTGTTCAGCATCGGGGTCTGTTCCTCTTCAAAGACAAAGCCTCGGGAGACCAGATCCGGACCGGTGATGATTTTCCCTTCCCGGGCATCAACGGCCACCAAGGCAATGACCAGACCATCTTCCGCCAGGTGGCGGCGGTCGCGCAACACAATCTGGCTGACGTCGCCCACCCCTTTGCCATCGACGAACACCCGGCCGACTTCCACTTGATCTACCACCCGGCCGCTGCCATCCGTAAATCGCAACCGGCTGCCATTGTGGGCCAATAGCACCCGCTGTGCCGCGAGCCCCAGGCATTGGGTTATCTGGGCATGTTTGATCAGATGGCGCAATTCTCCATGGATTGGGATAAAAAACCGCGGCTTGGTGAGGTTGATGAGCAGTTTCAATTCCTCCTGGGAGGCGTGCCCGGAGACATGAATATCAGCCACTTCCTCATAAACTACTTCGGCTCCCAGCCGGTATAGATTGTTTATTACGGTACTGATCGCCTTCTCGTTGCCGGGGATGAATTTGGAAGATAGAATCACCAGATCTCCGGCCTTGATGTGGATATGTTTATGGGAATCCAGGGCAATGCGGGCCAGAGCCGACATGGGTTCGCCCTGGCTGCCGGTAGTGACGATCACCACTTCCGCATCCGGCAGGTGCTTGAGCTGGCTGACGGTGATCTCTTGTTCGGGGGGAATCTTGAGATAACCCAATTCCTTGGCGATCCGCACATTAATAGCCATGCTTTTGCCGTTAAAGAGCAGTTTGCGGCCGAACTTAGCCGCGAGCTTGACAATCTGTTGCAAGCGGGGGATATGGGAAGCGAAAACCGCAATGATTATCCGACCTGCTGCCTCCCGAAACAGGTTTTCCAGAGTATTTCCGATATCGCGCTCCGACATGGTGTAGCCGGGCCGCTCGGCATTAGTTGAATCCGACAGCAGGGCCAGAACGCCCTTTTCCCCGTATTCCGCAAACCGGTTGAGATCGGTGACCTCCCCGGTCATGGGGGTCTGATCAATCTTGAAATCACCGGAATGGATGAAAGTCCCTACCGGAGTAGTCAGGGCAAAGCCGACGCCATCGACGATGCTGTGGGCGACGCGAATAAACTCAAACTCAAACGGTCCGATGGTCAACCTCTGACGCGGCCGGATTACGTGCAGGTCGGCTTGCTCTAATAACCGGTGTTCTTTAAGTTTTTCTTTGAGCAATTCCAGGGTCAGGGGAGTGCCATAAACCGGCATCGGCATCTCTTTCAGGAGGAAAGGCACCGCGCCGATATGGTCCTCATGGCCGTGGGTCAGGAGCAAGGCTGCAACCTTGGGGTGGCGTTCCCGGATATAGGAAAAATCTGGGATGACTACATCGATGCCCAACATGTGGTCTTCTGGGAACATGATACCGGCGTCGATGATGACCAGGCTTTCGGCGCTTTCAAACACCATCATGTTAAGGCCGATTTCGCCCAGACCACCCAGAAAAACTAGATCTATCCAGGGCGTTTCGGAGTCAGGAATTTGCGGGGGAAGGGACATCGATTCAGGTCACTGCCTTGCTGGGGACCGGGCCATAGGGATAATCGGGGTCATAATTTCTCTCAATGGCCGCCCGCAACTCTGCCATTAATTCCTGCTTACGGTTAAGGGTATAATTAGAGGTTCCCAGGGGAGGTCCCAACACTACCTTAACCGGTCCGGGATGGATACCGAGCGCCCCCCGGGGTTGGATGAAGCGGGTGCCGCTAATACTGACCGGCACGATCGGCTGGCCGGATTTGATGGCCAGGGCAAATCCGCCCTTTTTAAAAGGCAACAACTGCCCGGTGGCTCCCCGCGTGCCCTCGGGAAAGATAATAATCGAAGTCCCGGCCTGGACCTTGGCCGCGGCCTGATCCAGACTTCTGATCGCCGCCTGTCGATTACTCCGGTCGATCGGCAGACTCCCCATGCGCCGCAGGGCCTGCCCAAAGATGGGGATGTGAAACAGCTCAACTTTAGCCAGCCAGCGGAACTGACCGGGCAAACAGGCCTGGAGCACGAAGATATCAAACTGACTCTGATGATTGGCCGCGAAAATATAGGCCTGATCGGCCTTCAGATGCTCCAAACCCTGGATGGTGACAGCAACGCCGGCAATTCTTAACAGCGTTCGGCCCCACCAGCGGCCGACTTCATGAACCCGATTCCCCTGCCGGTCATGCAAGGATAATACAATGGCCACCGTACCGGCGACGATAGTCAAAACAAATAACCAGAAATTAAACCATATACTCTTGAGCATGATCTCGGGGACCTCCCAGGGGCACCAGTCTAACTTTATCTTTACTGGGAATGACCAGCGGCGTCAACCTTTATTCTGGCGGATAGTCTTAAGTGGTCCAGCGCCAGGAGTACTAATACCGTTTTCTGTTTT
>Ga0164318_10006650_pt1 | contig 11193 bp, 9 predicted proteins | sample GuaBasSedimGuay9_FD_113734 | JGI IMG/M metagenome (GOLD analysis project Ga0164318, IMG submission 113734) | Subseafloor sediment microbial communities from Guaymas Basin, Gulf of California, Mexico - Guay9, Core 4571-4, 0-3 cm | ecosystem: Environmental > Aquatic > Marine > Hydrothermal vents >... | reverse complement strand
CCGCCTGACGGCGGTAAGCAAAGCCCGCAAAAATTTCTTTTTCTTTTAATGGGCGCGCGCAAAAAATTTTTTCAATTAAGGAAACAATTTTTGCGGGCTTTGCTTCCTTGCTGGCGCAAGGACGAGCCGCTTCCCACCCCAGCCGCGCTTCGCGCGGCAGAGCAGGCGGGCAAAATTCCTTCCCCCAGACCCCTTCCTTTTTGCCCGCCTGCTTGGGCTTTGCCCAATTTTTTGGCGGGGCTATCATATTTTTTATAGTCGCCCTTGCCCCAGCCCTCCCGTGCGCGGGCGACGAAGGGGAACTCCCTAAAATAACCATAACCTATTTTGGGATATTCTACAATAGGTTATATCATAAAAATTAGAGGTATGCCAAGGTCAATTTATACAAAAGAGTATAAGAAGATTCTCGCACGGCTTAAAAAAGCCAGGCGGGATGCTGGCTTAAAACAGATAGAGGTCGCTAAAAAGTTAAACAGGCCCCAGTCTTATATTTCAAAAATAGAAAGAGGAGAAAGAAGAATTGATGTAGCAGAACTAAAGGAGTTAGCAAAGATTTATAAAAAAGATATAAATTATTTTGTAAAAGACTAATGTATTTAGATAAATTTGAAAAATTTCTTGAATCAGTTAATCTTGAAGCCTATCGTCAAAAGTATAGGCCTATTAAAATTGTTGAAATGGATCTACCTAAAAATATACAAGCAATTTCCATGCTTTATAAAGTATATTGGGATGACAAAAGATTTATTGATTACGAAGATTTTTATAAAGAATATTTATCTCAATATAAAAAAGACATTGAGTCTTTCCGTGAAAAGACTACAATGTGCAAAAATTGCTTTTACCGGGGTCTTCCAGCTAGAATTTATCGTACTTGGGCAAGTATTATTACTCAAATACATGCTGGATATATTGCCGAGTATGTTTTTGGTGATGGTACAGTAAGTATGTCAGCAGAACTTGATCATCAAGGCGCAGATTTTCAAGTAAAATATAAAGGCAAAACACTAAACTATCAGGTAAAAAAGAGGTCTTTTAGTCGTGAAGTGAGACAGCCCAAAAAGGTAAGAAATAAACTCGAGGGGGAATTTATCGAAATATTTTATGAAGTTCCAAATTACGAAAGAATTAAAAATCCTTATAAAAGAAATGGGAAGGATTTTTATAGTGATTACAAAGTATTCAAAGAAAAGTTTCTTGATACAGGATATTTAAAGGTATTAAAAAACGGCTTCGTAGTTTTTACACCTCAAGCATTTATAAAAACTAAAGAAAGAATAGATAAAGGGTTAAAATAGTTTTGGTATTACTTTTATGCTTGCAAGCCATTTTTTTGCAATTTTTACGTATTCTGGATTTATCTCGATCCCTATATAATTTTGATTTAATTCTTTTGCGGCAACACATTCAGAACCAGTGCCGGCGAATGGAACAAGCACAACACCATCTTTTTTAGGCATTGCTGATTTAATGAGCCTGCGAGACAATTCGAGAGGTTTTTGAGTCGGATGTTTTACAATATTATGTCCTCTGTGGTTTTGAAGTTCTCTTGGTTCGTAAACCTCATTACAAGTTTTACATAAGAACCATCTTTCGATCATTCCTGCTCCTCCCGCCAACGCTGGTATTTTTATTACGTCTCTCGGAAGAGCTCCAGCCTCATGTGCTTTATAAATAGTTTCTTTACCTCCCCTGCTAAATCGTCCTGGTGTCCCTTTTCTTACTTTTCCAGCCGCACCATTTAAAAATCCTTCAGTATAGGGTTCTCTTATTTCATCGCGATTAAAAATTGGTTTATCTTTCCATGCGCAAATAATCGCTTCATGACTTCTTTGCCAGAAATTTAAAGAGGCAACATTTTTATTTGTATAATGCCAAATTAACCAACGTTTATTTATAGGAATTTCTACGGAAATGTGTGCCAAGATTTCGCTAAAGCCATATATAAACATTGTAGCGGTAGGTTTCATTATTCGAATACACTCATTAATCCAGCTTTTACACCAAGTAATATATTCCTCTAAATCTCTTTTATCTTGATTGTTGCCAAAATCCTTACCAATGTTATAGGGTGGATCACAGATAATTATATCGCAACTATTATCTGGTAATTTCCTTAGTTCCTTCACAGCATCACCTAAAATTATTTTATTAAGCGGCAATTTATTTTCTCTTTTAATTTTTTCTCTTGTTAATATTTCATCAGTTTGAATATCTTCGAGGTTTTTTATTACATCAATCACAATACCTTGAATGATTAACTCTTTGTCTTTCTTGATAATTATTGGTTCGATTTTTTTATTCGCAGGTTGTAGTCTTATGTGCCCTCGTTCTTTATAAAATTTTTTAAGCGTTGCTTCATATCCATCTATAAGAGCAACAACTTTTTGTCCGTTTTCGGCCACTTCTTGTTTTTTAACTAAAATAATATCGCCATCATGAATATTTTCTTCGATCATGCTATTGCCGACTACCCGTAGGGCGTAAAATTCGCCGGTTCGTGGAAGTTTGCTTTGCGGCACAGCTATTGTTTCTTTATCTTTGATCGCTTCAATTGGTTGTCCGGCTGATATCAATCCTAATAATGGAATATTTACCATTGGTTCATTTTCGTAGACATTAATTGATCTCGGTTTGTTATACTCTTTTTTTAAAAATCCTAATTCCTGTAATTTTTTGACATGAAAATGCACAGTAGAAACAGAAGCAAGCCTGAAATGTTTGCGTATTTCTTCAAGAGAAGGAGAATAACCATACCTTTTTTGGTACGAAGTTATAAAATCTAGAACCTGTTTTTGTTTTTTTGTAAGCATAATCTTGACTTTCTATTTAGTTTCGATTACACTTTAAGTATATAAAAATTTTTAAAAAACATCAATAACAAATTTTTATGAAATAATACAAGAAACAATGAATGAAATGGTTATAATAAAAGCAAGTTTACCGTTTTGCCTTTATAAGATAGATGAAAGGTATTTTCAAATTGACCCACAGACACGCATTCGTTTTTCTAAAGAAAAAGTAGAACCAAGCAGAAGGACAAGTTCTTCTAAAAATATTGAATTCCTAAATGATCGATGGGGCATTGATGGATATTCCCGTGTCGTAATTGAAACAGAAAAAGATATAAAAGACATAAAAGAAGCGAAGGCATTTAGTTTAAAAATTATTAACAAATTTATTTCATTATATAGATACTTTGATAATGATTCGGTTCATTTGGTTAATCTTATTGAATCAGATCTAATGGATTTTTATGTTGAAAAAAATGGAAAAGGAAGTTTTGAGATATCTCTTGGTGGAGGTATCACGCCATTGAATCCGAAAAGAATTAATGAAGTAAGTAATATGGTAGAAAAAGCTCTGGCTGAGGGATATGAAATTCCCTTGTGGAGAGAATTAATATTAAATGCCGAACATTATTGTTATATAGGTGATTTTAGAATAGCAATTTTGGAAAGCATCACTGCATTAGAATTGGTAGTATCTAAATTTATAAGTGGAGCACTGGAAGCAGCTGGTGTTCAAAAAAAAGAAATAAAAGAATTTATTAAAGAAATAGGTATATCTAAAGGACTAAACGTTGTTGTACAACTTTTGATTGGTAAAGACATGATACCGAATAATATATTAGAAAAATGCAGAAGTGCAATAACTAAACGGAATAAGATAGTTCATGAAGGGAGAAAAGAAATAGATTATCAAAGTACCAAAGATTCTATTATCGCCGTATATCAACTTATTAATATTTTATTAGAGAAAGGTCGAAATATGGATGAATTAAAAGATAATTATAAACAAATTATGAAATTTGAAGAATATCTTAAAACTGTTGTGCCTAAAATTGGACCGAATGCTGCTTTTGATCTTTCCCGCGACGCTCGTATGACTGCGATTGAAAAAATTTTGATAAACAAAGGAGTAGCAACAAAAGAAGAAATTGACTCTGCTGTAGAAGACGAGTTATCAAGAAGTGCTGAAAATATTTTACGAATGCCGCCTTTACCCAAAGACGATAAAAGGTAGTGTTTAGAGTTAGCCCCGCCAAAAAATTGGGCGAAGTCCAAGCAGGCGGGCAAAAAGGAAGGGGGTTTGGGGGAAGAAATTTTTGCCCGCCTGCTCTGTCCGCCGAAGGCGGACTTGGGGTGGGAAGCGGCTCGTCTTTGCGTCAGCAAAGAGGCAAAGCCCGCAAAAATTGTTTCCTTAATTGAAAAAATTTTTTGCGCGCGCCCATTAAAAGAAAAAGAAATTTTTGCGGGCTTTGCTTACCGCCGTCAGGCGGTAGCGAGCCGCTGGGCGGGATTGCCGCCCGCAGGGCGGCAATCAGAAGTCAGCGTCGGGATTTTGTTCAAAATAGGTTCGAATTTTGTCCAAAAGACACCGCATAGAAATTTTAGATACTGAAGGTGTCTATCTTGTTAGTTGACAGATTAGATAAAATATGGTATACTTCCTTTAGAATTAAGTGATTTCCGGCAAATGTCGGAGTTTTTTAAAAATATATAAGAGGTGATTTGAATGAAACGCAGGTGGGTTATCGTGACCCATAAGCATCTTGACCCGGATGCGACAGGGGCCACTTTTTTGTTAAAGAACTACGGTGAGAAAAAATTTCCAGGAATTTCCAGGGCAAAGGTCCTTTTCTGGAGCGGAGGAGAGGAATTTAACAGGATGGGCGAGAACAGTAATATCTTAACAGTTGATGTTGGTGGTGGAAGGTTTGATCATCACCCTGCCGATAGATATCCTGACCAGTGCGCTGTTACCTTAGTGGCAAAACATCTTGGAATCCAAGAGAGACCGGAACTTAGGAATTTGATAAGGTATATCAAAAACCATGATTTACATGGGACCAGAGCTCCGTTGGATTTTGCAGATTTTATACAGTGTTTGAATAAGCGATATTCAGGTGAAGACAGGAAAGTCCTTGAGTACGGCTTTGCCATAATAGAGGCAAAGATAGCGCTTGAGAAAAAAGGGATAGAAAGAGACACAAAGTCAGCAATAAGATTATTAGAGCAGTGGCTTAAAGAAAAAAGAATTTTGTCAAATGACTTGGGGGCTCGTCAGATAAGGCGCTATCTCAACGCCCTTAAGAATGGCAACAAGCGAGATTTTGATTTTGCAGAGATTATTCAGGGATTGGAAATAGTGCAAAATAGTGAGGAAAAAGTGCGAAGTATCGCGTTTGAATTATTAGACGCGAAGCACGAAGAACAAAGAGCGCTGTTCGGGAGAGCTTCCATAGATTTATTGAAAGCCAGGGTAACAGTGATACAGAGTAAAAAAGAAAGGACCATCAAAGGAAAGAAGTTTGTGGTGGTGTCTGGAGGATCAGATGAGCAGGGCTTTAGCAGATTAGCCAGAAGTGCGAAATATGGGTACAATGCGGCCATAATTATACAACGAAACAGTAACGGAAGAACTTTGATATTTACGAATAAACGGCATGATACAGCCAGAGCACTGAAGAACATAGTAGCAATGATTAGATTAGAGGAACAGTTATGGCAGAATAAAAGGCGATTGACAGTTGATTTCAGTAGACTTTCTAAACCCGGGAAGATTAGGGAAGTGCCTAATTGGTACTTTCAGAAAGAAAACCATCTTGGTGGAGGTAAACTCTTGAATGGAAGCTTAACTGCGCCAGATATAGCAGTAACAAAGATTCCTTTGGGCCGAGTCAGGCAAATAGTAGAGACAGCGCTAAGGTTAGGTCGGAATTTTGACTGGAATAAGTGGGTGGTGAGACGACTTTCAAAAGCTAATTTTTTGAAATTATGCGTGGTTTAAACCACGCCTTTTTTTTGCACAAAGCTTTGCTTAATTGTCGCCAAAGACGACCAGTGCTTGATATGGTGTGGGAGTTTACCCCCACACCAAACGAGCACTGCGCTTCGCGCAAAAAATGTGAAATTTGTGCTCGTTATGGTGTGGGGGTTTACCCCCACTCCAGAATGAGGACTAACTTCGTTAATTTTGGCACCTTGAGTGCCCTGTCCTCATTTGGTGTGGGGGTTTATTCACATTTTTGGCTTGAATCTGAGCCCAGATTAAGGTAGAATGAATATAATGAGTAGTTTTTTAGAGATAAAAAACAAGCCCTTAAAGAGATAAAACAAGCAAAAGAACTCAAGGATTTAGATAGAATTTATAAAAAGTATCTAGGCAGAAAGGCAGAGGTTTTTTTGGTTTTGAGGGAGTTGAAGCATTTTTCACCAGAAAAGAGAAAGAAAATAGGTAAAGAAGTAAATCTGATTAAAAACGATATTAAAAAGGCAATTACGCAAAAACAGCAAGAGCTAAAACAAGAGGCAGTAAATGAAGATATTAAGAGGGAGCGTTTAGATATTACTATACCAGGCAAGAAGATTGAAAAAGGGCATCTACATCCTATTACCTTAACCTTAAGAAAGATAGAGGAGATTTTTCAACATTTAGGTTTTTCAATAGTTGAAGGGCCTGAGATAGAAACAGAATGGTACAATTTTGATGCTTTAAATATCCCTAAAGACCACCCGGCCAGAGACGTCTGGGATACATTTTGGCTTTGTCAAAAAACATCAAAAAGCAAAAATAAACTTTTGTTGCGGACTCATACTTCTCCGGTGCAGATTAGATATATGAAAAAAAATCAGCCGCCTTTTCGGATTATTGTGCCAGGCAGGGTTTTTCGGCATGAAGCAACAGACGCTTCGCACGAGATTAATTTTTATCAACTTGAGGGGCTAATGGTGGATAAACAAGTGTCAGCGGCAAATTTTAAGGCAGTAATAGAACATTTTTTAAAAAGCTTTTTTGGGAAAAAAGTAAAAACGCGTTTGAGGCCGTCCTTTTTTCCTTTTACTGAACCCAGTTTTGAGATTGATATTAGCTGTGTTGCTTGTGGAGGCAAGGGATGTTCGGTTTGTAAGAAAACTGGCTGGGTGGAGACAATGGGCGCTGGTATGGTTCATCCCAATGTATTAAAGGCAGGAGGTTTAATTCCCCACCAGCGTGCTGGTAGAGGATGGCAAGGATTTGCCTTTGGAGTGGGCGTAGACCGTTTAATAATGATGAAGCATAAAGTCAATGATATTCGCTTATTTTATAACAGCGATTTAAGATTTTTAAAACAGTTTTAATATGCATAAAAAAATAAAAAAATTGCCAAAAGATTTTAAAGGGCTTCTTTGGGGGTATAATTTTAATTTAATAGATCGAGAGGAGGACAAGAGAATTATTATTGTTAACACAATAAATTATGGAAATTTAAATCAGTGGAAATGGCTTGTCCAAACATATGGCAAAGAAAGGTTAAGAAAGATAATAAAATCGATTCCTGAAAGTGAGTTTAGGAAACCAGCATTAAAGCTAATGAAGTTATTATTTAGAATTAAAAAATTAAAATATGCATCTAGAAGTGCTCAAATTAGAGCAGAAAAAGGTATTTGAGAAATTAAGATATTTTTCAGAGTTTTATTTAGCAGGAGGAACAGCTTTAGCTTTGCAAATTGGACATCGGGTCTCTGAGGATTTTGACCTTTTTATAAATCAAGATTTGTCTGAAAATTTAATGAGAAAAATTAGAAGATTATTTAAGGGCTCTGAAATAAAAATTTTTTTGCGACATTCTGAACAAATTAATGTCTCTATCAATGAGGTTAAAATGAATTTTGTAAAATATAAATATCCCTTGATTTTTGGATTAACCGAGTTTAAAGGAGTTAAAATTGCCTCTGTGTCTGAGATAGCCTTAATGAAAGCGTTTACTTTGGGAGGAAGAGCAAATTATGTGGATTTGTATTTTATTCTCAAAAACAAATTAATTTCTTTAAATAATATAATTAGCGGCTGTCAAAAAAATATAAAGAAGAATTTAATGACCGTCTTTTTTTAGAGCAGTTAATTTACCTCAAAGATGTGCAGGAAGTTAAAATAAAATTTTTAAAAGAAAGAGTGAGTAAAAAAGAAATTCAAGAATTTTTTGAAAAAGAAATTAAAAAAATAAAAATTTAAGTTTTTCGTTTATGAGATTTTCCTATAATTGGTTGCAGTCATTTTTTAATAATAAAAAGCTTCCAAAGCCAAAGAAACTGGCAGAGCTTTTGACAATGCACAGTTTTGAGGTTGAAGGTATAGAAAAAAAAGGGAGAGATTGGGCATTGGATATTGATATTTTGTCAAATAGAGGCCATGATTGCTTGAGTCATATTGGCGTAGCCAGAGAGATAGGCGCGCTAATAAAATCAAAAATCAGAAATCAGAAACCAAAAATACAAATCAAAAATCAGAAGTATAATACAAAAGATTTTATCAATGTCCAGGTTAAGGACAGGCAGGCCTGTTCAAGATACACCGCAAGGGTTGTTACTGATGTTAAGGTTGGTCCTTCGCCAGGTTGGATGCAAGAACGGCTGAGGGTGTGTGGACTACAGCCAATAAATAACATCGTGGATGTTACCAATTATATAATGTTAGAGACAGGACAACCACTTCATGCCTTTGATTTTGATAAGATATCAGGCGTTCAAAGCCAAAAATCAGAAGTCAAAACTCAAAAGCAGAGATTAAAAATTAAAAATATAATTGTGAGAAAAGCCAAGAAGGGCGAGAAGATTATTAGTTTAGATGATAAGGAATATGTGTTAGACGAAGATATTTTAGTAATTGCTGACCAAAAAGGGCCTTTGGCTATTGCCGGGATAAAGGGAGGGAAAAAGGCAGAGATTAGCAAATCCACAACTACCATAGTTTTAGAATCAGCTAACTTTGATATGAAAACCATTCGAAACGCGAGGCAAAAATTGGGTCTTCAAACTGATGCCTCATTGAGATTTGAGCACCAGCCAGATCCTAATTTGACCCTTGTGGCAATTGATAAAGCTGTTGAGTTCATTCAAAAAATCGCAAAGGGGAAGGTGGCTAAGGGAGTTATTGATTTTTATCCTAATAAGGTTTTGGCAAAGAAAATTAGATTGGATTTAAATTATGTTGAAAAATTATTGGGAATAAAGATTCCTAAAAAAGAAATAATAAATATCTTGAAAAGATTAGAATTCCAGGTAAAAGAGATTGATTTTTCTTTAGTGGATGTAAAGGTGCCCAGCTTTCGTCAAGATATTGCCTTGCCTGAGGATTTGGTTGAAGAGGTTGGTCGGCTCTATGGCTACGAAAAGATTCCCAGTGTTCTTCCGCTTGCTACCTTGATTCCTCCAAAGAGAAATGATGAACTTTTTTGGCAGGACATTTCAAAAAATATATTGAAGGAGTTAGGATTTTGCGAGGTTTATAATTATTCCTTTATCAGTGAAGCGCAAGCCAAGATTTTTGGATGCTCTCTTTCTGATTTAATTGAGATAGAAAATCCAATAAGCATTGAACAGAAGTATCTCCGGCCCAGCTTAATTCCTAATCTATTAAAGGTATTAAGAGAAAATCTTAGACATTTTAAACAGATTAGAATTTTTGAGCTGGGCAAGATATTTAGATGCAAAGCAGAAGAAAAAAAGATGTTAACTGGACTGATAACTGGCGAGTTTTATGAGTTAAAAGGAATGGTTGACTTTTTACTGCAGGGCTTGGGGATCAGCAGTGTTTGGTATGATGAATATCAGGCCACGCCTGAGGATTCGGAGATAAGCATTTGGCATCCTCAAAAATGTGCCGAGATTAAAGTAGATAATACAGAGATAGGATTTTTGGGAGAAATGCATCCTAGGGTTATTGAAAAATTAGAGCTTGGAATAAAGCCGGTTGTTTTTGACCTTGATTTTGAAAAATTAGTCAGGTTAGCTTCAGAAGAGCATGAATATCAGCCAATATCTCCTTATCCAGCTGCAGTAAGAGATATAGCTATTCTGGTTCCTTTGGATGTGAAAGTGGCAGAGGTTTTGAATAAGATAAACACTGCAGGAGGCGAGCTTGTGCGTGATGTTGATTTATTTGATATTTATGAGGGCAGAGAGCTTCCAGAAGGAAAAAAGAATTTAGCGTTTCATATAATTTATCAGAGTCAAGAAAAAACTTTATCTTCTGAAGAGATTGACAGGGTCCATCAACAGATTATTCAGAGTTTGGAACAGGATCCGGAATGGGAAGTCAGAAAATAGCTTTCAATAACACAATAACCTTTTCTTTGGGAAGAGAAAAGAGATAGATGAAAAGGGGTTTGCTATGACAAAACTGCACAATCACCTATATCCTCCCCCTCCCGAAGGGAGGGGGAGGATTAAGGAGGGGGAGGGAGTAACTGGAACCGTTACCAAATTGATTAACAATTAAAAATTAGAAATTTTAAAAAAATGGTTCAAAAAAGAACATCAAAAAAACAAAACAAACCCAGAACTGCTAAAAAGGAAAAAAAATCAGGATATACTGCAGAAGATATTTATGTATTAGAAGGCCTGGAGCCGGTGCGACAGCGTCCAGGGATGTATATTGGTTCTACCTCTTCTGACGGCCTTCACCATTTGATATGGGAGTGCTGTGACAACGCATTTGATGAGTTTATGATGGGTTACGGAAACGAAATGGAAGTAGTGCTTTTACCCAACAATCGGGTAAAGGTAGTAGATAATGGTAGGGGTATTCCTGTAGAAAAGCATCCTAAAACAAAAAAATCTGCGCTAGAAACAGTAATGACCACTCTTCATGCCGGAGCCAAATTTGGCGGAAAGGCATATCAGGTTGCTGGAGGGCTTCATGGAGTAGGTGTTTCAGTTGTTTGCGCTCTATCAAAATATCTAAGAGCTGAGGTGTGCAGGAATGGTTTTAGGTATTATCAGGAATATTCAAAAGGCAAACCAAAGACAAAAGTAAAAAAAATTGGCAGATGCAAACACTCAGGCACTACAATTATCTTTGAGCCAGATGAAGAGATTTTTAAAGAAGTCAAGTTTAATCTAAAGAAAATCCTGAATCACCTCAGGCAACAGGCCTATCTCACGAAAGGAGTAAAAATCACTGTAAAAGATGAGAGAAGCTCTCCTTATACAAGTTATACCTTTTATTTTGAAGGAGGCATTGTTTCCTATGTTAAATATCTAACCCGTGATAGAACATATCTTCATCCTAATGTATTTTATGTTTCTTCAGAAAAGGATGAGATTTTGGTTGAGGTCGCCTTTCAATATACTCAAGAAATAGAATGTTTTGAGGAGGGCTTTGCTAATAATGTTTATACTGGTGAAGGAGGTACGCATCTTGCTG
>Ga0164318_10006648_pt1 | contig 11194 bp, 5 predicted proteins | sample GuaBasSedimGuay9_FD_113734 | JGI IMG/M metagenome (GOLD analysis project Ga0164318, IMG submission 113734) | Subseafloor sediment microbial communities from Guaymas Basin, Gulf of California, Mexico - Guay9, Core 4571-4, 0-3 cm | ecosystem: Environmental > Aquatic > Marine > Hydrothermal vents >... | reverse complement strand
CGGCTATGAGTAAGGCGTTAAAAAAATCAGGCAGGGATATTGTTTTTGCTATTTGCGAATGGGGACAACGTGAACCCTGGACTTGGGCAAGTGCTGCCGGAGGTAATTTGTGGCGCACAACCTGGGATTCACGCGATATTTGGGAAACAAAGATATATAATGGAGGACATGCCGGCATTATGAATGTTTTAGATAAACAAGTTGATTTGGAAAAATATGTCCGCCCGGGATCGTGGAACGATCCGGATATGCTGATGGTCGGATTGTACGGAAAAGGAAAATCATCATCGCATGGTGGAGGCAATGGCTGTACGGACACAGAGTATAAGAGTCATTTTAGTCTGTGGTGCATGCTGGCTGCCCCATTAATTGTTAATCTGGATGTGCGGGATATAAATGAATCAACAAAAAACATCTTGCTAAACAAAGAAATGATTGCCATTGACCAAGACAAGCTTGGAAAACAAGCTAGCAGGATTATTGATTGTGATGATATTAATGTGTTTTTAAAGCAATTGAGCAACAACGAATGGGCAATTTGCTTTTTAAACCGTTCAAAAAAAACAAAATCGATTGATTTCAACTGGAATACTTTTGAATTAAATGGCAAAAAAATAAAAGTAGAAAGCAAGCTTAAAATAAATAAAACGTACAACTTACGTGATATTTGGAAACACAAAACTATTGGAAACACAGAAACAAACTTAAAAGCCAAAATCGAATCGCATGATGTGCTGGTTCTAAGACTTATAAAATAGCAAACTAATTGTTTATAAAGTCCTACTTCTTCGTTGTTGCGCAAAATCTAAATCCTCAAATACACTAGTATTCTGTGGTTTAGATTTATCACACGCCCCGATAAAAATACGGGGCTGGCTTTAAATTCGAACTTTCTAGTTCAAACTCTTGACTTTATGGACACACACTAAATAGAATAATTTAAAAACAATAAAAATTATGAAACAAGTTCAGCTTTTAAAAATGATAATTTTATTCCTTTTTTTTGGAATCAATTATGTACAGGCACAGACATTAGACCCGGTTATTGAAAACCCGGAAGTTATTGCTATTAATAAATTACCACCAAGGGCAACATTTTTTCCATATAACTCTTCGGAACTTGCTATAGCTGGTGATGTTTCAAAAGCAGAAAACTACCTGCTATTAAACGGGATATGGAAATTTAATTGGGTAAAAAGTCCTGAATTAAGACCCGTTGATTTTTATAAAAATGATTTTTCCAACAGTGACTGGAAAAACATAAAAGTGCCTGCAAATTGGGAGGTTGAAGGCTTTGGAATTCCAATTTATACGAATATTGAATATCCTTTTAGTCCAAAAAATCCAAATCCACCGGATATTCCTGATGGATACAACCCAGTAGGATCTTACAAAAGGAATTTTGATTTGCCAGCAGATTGGAAGGGAAAAGAAATATTTATCCATTTTGGAGCGGTAAAATCAGCATTTTATATTTGGATTAATGGTAAAAAAGTTGGTTACAGCCAGGGCTCAAAATTACCTGCAGAGTTCAATTTGACTAATTTTGTTCAAACCGGGAAAAATACTATAGCCTTAGAAGTTTATCGTTGGAGTGATGGCAGTTATTTGGAATGTCAGGATTTTTGGAGAATTTCTGGTATTGAAAGAAATGTTTACCTGTATTCCAGACCTAAGCTACAAATCTTTGATTATTTTGTAAAGGCCGGTTTAACTGATAATTATACTGACGGAATTTTTAATTTAGATGTGAGCTTAGAGAATGTTTTCACAAAAACAAAAACAGCCAATATCAGTATAGAAATAACTAAAAACGGAAGTGAGGTTTTTACTTCTGAAAAACCAGTTCAATTAGAAGCAGGGAAAAAAGCTACCTTGAGTTTTAATACGACCATACCAAAAGTGAAAACTTGGTCAGCCGAAATCCCTGAATTGTATCAGTTGCATATCTCCCTTAAAAGTAAAGATGGGGAAATAATAGAAGCTGTATCCCAAAAAATTGGTTTCCGTTCTTCAGAAATTAAAAACGGACAATATATGATTAATGGTAAAGCAATTTTATTCAAAGGGGTTAACAGGCATGAACATGATGCGGTAACCGGTCATGTTATTTCGAAAGAAGATATGCTAAGGGATATCAAAATCTTTAAAGAATATAATATTAATGCGGTAAGAACATCACACTACCCTAACGATCCATATTGGTATGAACTATGTGATGAATATGGAATTTACGTAATTGATGAGGCAAATATTGAATCTCATGGTATGGGATATATAAAGGGAAGAACTTTAGCGGGTAAAAAGAAATGGCGAAAGGCTCATTTAGACCGTACCGAAAGAATGGTCGCCCGTGATAAAAACCATCCATCTATTGTAATTTGGTCCTTAGGGAATGAGGCCGGTAATGGTTCCAATTTCCAAAGTACATATAAGCTTGCAAAAAAAATGGACGATACCAGACCGGTACAATATGAAAGAGCCGGCAAGAAAAAAAACACGGATTTATTTGTACCCATGTATGCCACACCTAGCTCAGTGGAAAGATATGCGCAAAATAAAAAAATGACCAAATCATTAATTCAATGTGAATATGCACACGCAATGGGTAATAGTATTGGTGGCTTTAAAGAATATTGGGATCTGTTTGAAAAGTACGATAAATTGCAAGGTGGTTTTATCTGGGATTATGTTGATCAGGGTTTAAAAACCACAAAAAACGGAAAAGAAATCTTTGCTTATGGAGGCGATTTTGGCCCGAATGATGTACCAAGTTCAAATAACTTTTTAAATAATGGCCTGGTACAACCGGATAGAAAACCAAACCCTCATATCTATGAAGTTAAACATATCTATCAAAACATTAAGTTTTATGAATCGGATATCTCCAAATACAAGATAAGTATTAAGAATTGGTACTTTTTTAGGGATTTATCTAACTACAAATTAAACTGGGAAATTATTGCTAATGGTAAAATTGTAGAAAACGGAACCCTTTCTGATATAAATGTAAAAGCTCAACAAAGCAAAACATTTACACTAACTTATAAATTAGAGTTTAAACCAGGTGTTGAATACTTTTTGAATGTAAAAGCTTTGCTCAAAAATGATGAAGCACTGCTGAAGGCTGGTTTTGAAATTGCATACGAGCAGTTTCAATTAAGCACTGCTGAAGTTGTTCCACCAAGTAAGTCTGTAAAAGAGATTTCTTTCAAAGAAAAAGAAAATTCAATTGAAGTTATTGGCGAAAACTTTAGTATAAACTTTGATAAATCAAAAGGACTGTTGAGTACTTTTACATACAAAAATAAGTTATTGATAAAAAATGGACCTCAGGTTAATTTTTGGCGGGCACCAGTTGATAATGATTATGGTGCAAAAACACAAAAAAAATATAAAGAATGGAAATATGCAGGAAAAACTGAAAAGGTAAGCACATCGGTAAAACAAATATCAAAATCATTAATCTTAGTCACTTTTTCAAAACAAATATTTGGTGGCGATGCCGTGTATAATCAAATTTTTATAATTAATGGAAACGCAGCACTGAACGTAACCAATGACTTCAAAGCCATAAAAGGAGTGCATAAAAATTTATTTAAATTTGGTAATGAACTAATTTTACCGGAATCGTATAAAACAATAGAATGGTATGGCAAAGGGCCTTTTGAATCCTATGTTGACCGTCAACATGCTGCAAAAGTTGGTTTATATAAAGGGAACATTTCAGAGCAATATTTCCCATATATTCGCCCCCAGGAAACAGGGAATAAAATTGATGTAAGATGGGCAAAAATTACCACAAATAAAGGTGCAGGATTAAAAATTTACGGGACGAAATTACTGCATGTCTCTGCACTTAATTTTAGCAGGGAAGATTTAGACTCAGGAGATAAGAAAACACAGAAACACGCTGGCGAACTTAGTCCCAGAAAAGAGGTTTTTGTTAATATTGATGGCTTCCAGCAAGGCTTGGGCAGCATTAATAGCTGGGGTGCAAAACCATTAAAACCATATATGCTTCCTTATAAATCTTATAAGTATTCTTATTGGATTGTACCGATTACTATCGGTGAATAAAAAGATTTTTGTCGTATGATGCGAGCTGCGTGTTACGGGATCAGGATAAACCTGCAACTTGAAACCCGTAACCCGCATTTTTTTGTTTTATATGCTCTTACAAATTAAACTTAAACCATTCAGAACCGGGACCAGCATACATAAATGTTATTTTTATACTCAATAAAGGTGCTATCGGTACCTGGAAACGGAAAGAGCTACCAATGGCCATTTTGGGACGTTTTGTATAAAGACCAAAATAAGCATCAGAACCTGCTCCCCAGTTGACAAAATAGGCATTTTCAAGCGCAAGCCAATTTTTGTTTATCCATGTAAAATGTGCACCAGCATAAGCAGAATAGTACGATTTACCATATATTTCACCATGTCGGAGCCCCAACACATTTGATGAACCCCCAATATGCCGATAAGGGATATCAGCGGTTGTATAGCCGGTACGCATCCATGAGGAAAATTGGAATACTCTGTTAAAAATTTTATGGTATTGTGCATTTATACCAAAAGAGTGAAAGTTTGGTGAGTCTGAATTTAAGCCAATGACTATACCATAATAAACTCCGATACTATATCCATCAGCTCGATGTCGTTTCCTGTTTATCTTGCCAACAGATTCACCAAACCCAAGTGCAAGCATTTTGTAATTATAAGGATCAACTTCAACACCGTATTCCAAATCTTCCGGGCTTAGCAAACTGTTGTCAGTTTCGTGGCGCATATAACGAAAAGAAAAATTGGGCGAAAAACGATATTTATAATCTAAATGCCAGGGATTTCCAATTGACCCATAAAATTCTATTTTTTTTATGGGTGCAAGCATACTGGGTATGTATTCAACAGATTCAACTTTATGATCTGTATCATAAATGATTATTCTGTCTAAATTGCGTTTTATTTCATTACCAACAACAAAGCCAAAACCCAAAGTCATGTTTTTGTACATAAGTTGCCTTGGGATATTAAAATTAAAACTCCAGGCAACACCAGTAGGGTTCTTGTTCCATTGAATATTAAGGCGCGAGTTGCTACCTAAAAAATTATCATCGCCATAACCAAGGCTGTAATTATAATCGTCCTCGCTACTATGGTCAATAGAAATTAAGGGATAAAACTTTATGGCATCCAAAGCTTTGATTTCCATAAAATTGCCGGTATCCGTTTCGTTTATTGAATAGTCTACATCAACAAAGTTACCAATATTCCATATATTAATTATTGAAGTATCAATTTGTCCATAACGTACTACATCACCTTCTTTGAACTGAAGTTCATTCAAGATGATTAAATCCCATGTCATCCAGTTTTTTTCAACTGTAATTTTATCAATTTTAATGGTATCCCTGTAATGCTTTTCAATTTCTTGCGAAAATGTTTGTATGCCGAAGATTAGGAAAATGGTTAATAAAAATAAAAAGCCTAAAAAATGCTTTTCCCTCTTAATAAAGCATGTTCTTATCCACCTTAAATTTTTTATTGCTTCTTTTGCTTCCAATTAATAATTGCTTTTTGTAATTCTTTTGAATAATTTTTATCCCCTACTCTAAAAACTTTATTTCCCACTTTTTTAATATCTTCTTCTTTTGTACGGTTATACCGAATAGGTAGATTTTCATTTGTACAAAACAGATAATTATTTTTTACAAGGTTGCTTGTTGCCCTGTGAAAACGCAATGGTGATTTAGCAATATTGTAAATCAAGTTATTGGCAACAATAACATCGGTAGTTCCTTCATCTAAAAACATTCCATTGCTTTCAGCACTTCCGGCATTTATTTTCACATCGTGTATATGATTATTTATTAATTTACTTCCGGCTTGCAGGCCTAACATATATATTCCACCACCATCACTTAAGACTCTCATAATATGATGAATATGGTTTCCATCTACCACATTATTACGGCAAGGTGTTTTTGCAGGACTCCACTCCCAACCTATTGAAATACCTGAATATGCCAAATTGAATATCTCATTATTCTTAATTGTAGTTTCAGCACTTATACCACACCAAATTCCAATGGCACCATAAAACTGCACACCACTTTTTGTTACTGTGCAATTTTCTATTGTATTTCTCAAGGCCACTTGTTCGGGTGATTTTTTCCACCAAACTTCTCCATTTATAAAACGACCTTTCCCTTCACCAATCATAATTCCATTAGCCGAAATGTCAGAAAAAACAGAATTGGTAACTGAACAAGATTTACAACCCGTAGACAACCACAACCCGCTGGTTCCCAAATTCTCAAAGCTGCAATTTTCAAATGTACAGTTTTCAGCCCATTCTACCTTTATAGCCGCAGGTATCTCTGTCCATCCATTTTCTGGTCTGGCATCAAAATGACAGGCCTGTATCCCACAATAACCTGCATCAGGGATTTTCCATGCACAATGTTTAAAAGAAATTCCTTCAAAATGGATATTCTTTATTGATTGGTTTTCCTTTCCCTTAAATTGAATTAAACCGGTAGAAAATGGAACAATTATTTGTAGCATTTCAGGGTTTTGATTTTCAGGTAATTTCAAATATACTTTTTGTTCTTTTTGGTTCAAAAACCATTCGTAATCAATATCCAAAAACTCAATTGCATTTTCAAGATAATAACGTGGATTTTTTTCCCAGTTGTCAATATTAAAAAATGCAGGTTTCCTTGCACCTATTGAATCAACTGTAGTTAATCGTTTCTTTACGGCATTAATCTCTTTTACCCCAATGCGCGAAATTGACCAGTCGTGAAGCAGGACTAATTCAAGACTATTGATATTTTCAGGAATCGGAAAATCACCTTTATTAAACTGAAAATTCGTACGACGGTCTTTCCCAACTTTTTTCACACACAAATAATCGGTGTTTGGAAATCGTGCCCTGATAGCTCGTTTGTTATCAATAAAAAGCTCCCTGGGCTTCCAATCACTAATTCCTTTTTTTGGTAATTTTGCAACCCATAAGCCTTCATCATTTTTTTGCCAATTTCTTAGCAAAACTCCACCAGAAATAACGGGGTTTGCCCCATTCAAAGCTTTAATTTGAACTTTACTATTTCCACCAAAAAACTCTGATTCAAAAACAACAGGGTTTTCAATTGTGTAAAATCCATTGGCAATAAAAATTGTAGAATTCTGATTTCTATTATTCTTAATAGAATTCTGAACGGCAATTTTTGCCCTCTCTAAAGTAGCAAATGGTTTTTCTTTTGTTCCCGGGTTTGTATCATCCCCATTTATTGAAATGTAAAAGAGAACTTCTTTTGATGGTGATGCATATAGACTAACATTAAATACAATCATGCTAATTATTAAAAATATTTTTAAGAAATAAGTAGTTGACCTCTTTTTATAATATCTAGATATTTGTCTATTTTCAATCATCTTTGTTTGATTAATGGGTATTACTGATATTAAAACATATGTTTGGCATAATTAAGACCTAAGGCATCATATCTTTTCTTAAATACATTCATTCGTTTTTTAAAATCACCCCAATTTTTTCCTTCTTCAGGCGTCCATAAAACTTCAGATAGAGCACTCATTCTGGGCAAAATCATGTATTCTACCTGTTCTGATGTGGTGATGTATTCTGTCCAAACATTAGCCTGAGCACCTAATATGTATTTTGCCTTATCTTTGCTTAATTTTTCAGGTATAGGATTATATTCATATACTTCTTTAACCGGAGTATAACCGCCAATAGCCAGTGGTTCTTTCTTCTTCTTTTTAGATTGATAATGATCAAAATAACAATAATTACCCGGTGTCATTACTACATAATGATTTTGCTCAGCAGCTTCTATCCCACCGGATTCGCCCCTCCATGACATTACGGTTGCATTTGGTGCCAAACCACCTTCCAGAATCTCATCCCAACCAATTATTTGTTTTCCTTTGTTATTAATGTACTTTTCCATCCGTGTAATAAAATAAGATTGCAACTCATGCTCATCTTTCAATCCTTCTTTTTTTATTAAATCTTGTGCCAGTTTACTTTCTTTCCATGCCTTTTTTGGACATTCATCTCCACCAATGTGAATATATTTGCTCGGAAAAAGCTCTACTACTTCATCAATAACATCTTCTAAAAACTTAAAAGTCTTTTCACTTGGGCAGTAAACATCATCATAAACGCCCCATTTTGTTCCAACTTTATAATCCTTATCCTCGCAACCAAGCCATGGGTATGATGCTAAGGCAGCCAATGAATGCCCTGGCATTTCAATTTCAGGAATTATTTCTACGAATTGCTGTTGCGCATAAGCTACAATTTCTTTAATATCTTGCTGTGTATAGTAACCACCATAAACTTTGCCATCATAATTCTTATTGTCATTTGTTTGCTTACCTATAATTGTTTCAGCCCTTATAGAACCAACTTCTGTTAATTTCGAATATTTTTTTATTTCAATTCGCCAGCCCTGGTCTTCCGTTAAATGCCAATGAAATACATTCATTTTATGCATGGCGATCAAATCAATATATTTCTTGATAAAATCGACAGAAAACAAATGACGACCCACATCTAAATGCATTCCACGGTACTTGTATTGTGGTTTATCATTTATTGATACATTTTTTACTTGTATTTTAGACAAATTTATTGAGCTGGATTCTATTGCTGCGGGTAACATCTGTCTCAAAGTCTGGATTCCGTAAAATATCCCCCGTTCTGTTTTGCCTGAAATCAATATTTTATTGTTTTCAATGAGTAAATTATATTCCTCATCACCACTAATGTTTTTATCAATAATTAATGAAATATTGTTTACTGATAAAAATTCAGTATCAGCAATTTCAATTTCACCATCTAATGCTTTTGACAGCAAGCTGGATAAATAATCAGCTGTACCTATGAGCTCTTTGCTGCTTATGATTTTTGTTTTATTTGTAATTGTAAAATTACCTTCAAGCACTTTAAGATGCAGAGGTTTTGGAATAATTGATATTTTCTCATCATCAGTATTAGCCGCCTTACTTATATTTGAGTTCATTATAAAGACTGAAACCAATATGATGACAATAAGACTTTTAGTGTAATTTAAACTTTTCATATATTTATATTTTAAGCATTAAAAAATTAATTTATTTCCATTTGATAACAAATGTCCTCGCAAAACTTAATTCACATCCTCATTTTCCATAAGAGAAATTAGTCTTTTTATTATATCAGGATACTTTTTTGCAAGATTGTTCTTTTCGTATGCATCATTTGATAGATCATAAAGTTCTATCTTATTATTTATCTTTAAAATTTTCCAATCGCCTTGCCGTAATGCTTGTTTGTTTTTAAATTCCCAATAAAAAACTTGTTTGGTATTGTCCTGTGGTTTGCCAAGTAAAGATGGCAGATATGAAATCCCATTCATTCCTTCGGTAACGGGAACATTCAATATTTCACACACAGTTGGCATAAAATCCCAAAAAGCAGTAATACAATCCGATTTAGTATTGGCGTCTATTTTATCAGGCCATTTTGCTATGAAAGGTACGCGTATACCACCTTCATACAGGTCTCTCTTTATACCTCTTAAACCTCCTGTACTGTTAAAAAACTCAGGGTCTGCACCACCTTCAGCATGTGCGCCATTATCGCTTGTGAATATTAACAAGGTGTTTTTATCAATACCCAGCTCTTTAAGCAGTTGATTAATTTCACCTACATCGCTATCCATTTGTGAAATCATTGCAGCGAAGGCTGCTCGTGGATTTTTCATTGTTCTGTATCCACTGAATTTATTTCTAAATAGCTTTTCAGGATATTTCCCATCAAATTTGCTTAGCCAATCTTTTTCGGCATCTAAATCGGCATGTGGAACAGCATAAGTTATATGCAAAAAGAAAGGTTTTGTTGCATTTCTTTTTATAAATATTTTAGCTTGTTTGGTAAAAAGGGATTGACTGTGCTGTTTTCTATTCTTATTTTTGTTGCCTTCCAAATAGATCTTTTCGTTATTTTTCCATAAATATTTGGGGTAATGCCTATGAGCCTGCATTTGCGAATGATAACCATAAAAATAATCGAAGCCTTGGTTTATCGGTGAGCCACTGTTTGTAGGATTTCCTAGCCCCCATTTACCAATTAAAGCAGTGCTGTAGCCTTTCTCCTTAAAAACACGAGCAACAGTAGGGGTATTGTCGGGTAATGGAAAATCGCCAGGATAATTTTTGTTAACCAGACCTTTCCCGGTATGTTTACCAGTCATTAAAGCACAACGTGAAGGTGCACAAACTGTTGAACCGGAATAATGTTGAGTAAACCTTATACCTTCAGTTGCTAAACGGTCAATTTCCTGGGTTTCAAACTTTTCCTGACCATAACAGGACAAATCCCCATATCCTAAATCATCAACTAATATAAAAATGACATTGGGCATTTGGTTATTCTGAAAATTTCGGGCATTTATGAATACAAAACTTAGTACCATATAAACTGTTGTAAAAAAATACTTTTGCCTAATCATCTAATTTCTTCGTCTATAATATCAGTGTTTCGTTCAGAAAGTTCTCTATCAAGGCTTGAGAAGCCTGAGAAATGTGAGTTTACTACTGTAAACGACCATTTTGAAGGCAAGCATAACGAAGATAGCGGACTTTATGGACAAACGCTAATTAATTCCCTTTTTGATAACAAATATCCATGCAAAATCACAAGGTGGATTTTTTCTTAACTTTTCAGGAATATTTATGATAATTTTTCCTCCCTTTTTTTCCCAATCCAGATTTTGCTCATAACCTAACAGCCTTATTGTAGATTTTTTTGATATTTTAAGCGATTCAATTTCTATTGAAACAGGCATTTTTTTTTCGCCTTTTTCAGCCAGGTAAATTGCATTTTGAGTCCCTTTTTTTGAAATGGTAAACCGAAACTTGCCTTCGGTAAATTTTTTTCTTCCTGTTGTTTTGTAGATGGCCTTATTATTAATTGCCATCCAATCGCCAATTTCTTTAAAACGATCATAAATGGCTTCAGGCCAAGTCCCTTCAGGGCTGGGGCCTACATTTAAAAGCAAACTCCCATTTTTAGAAACTACATCGCATAACATGTGTATGACCTCTCTGCTGGATTTATAGTTATCATTGGGAACATATGACCATGATCCACCAAGAGTAATACAAGACTCCCATG
>Ga0164318_10006647_pt1 | contig 11194 bp, 5 predicted proteins | sample GuaBasSedimGuay9_FD_113734 | JGI IMG/M metagenome (GOLD analysis project Ga0164318, IMG submission 113734) | Subseafloor sediment microbial communities from Guaymas Basin, Gulf of California, Mexico - Guay9, Core 4571-4, 0-3 cm | ecosystem: Environmental > Aquatic > Marine > Hydrothermal vents >... | reverse complement strand
TCAGCAACCCGGTTACTATGAAATGCAATGGGATGGCCGGAATAAGGCCGGGCAGGCTGTGTCATCAGGAATTTATCTCTACCGTATTCAGGCCGGATCATATGTCAAGACCCAGAAGATGGTTCTAATGAAATAGGTTCTATGGTGGAGGCAATAGGGGCCGGTTTTACCGCATGCCGGCCCCGACAATTTCTAAAATGCGGAGACTGATATAAGTCTTTAACCGTGTTGCGATGAATACCTAATTTCCAGATTAATACTCGCTAGAAATTCTGGTACACTTTTTCATGACCAGCGAAGGAGACGAATTTTTTAAAAAATGCGCAAACGTTATCCTATTTTTTTTTAAGAGGGTAGTGTTTGATAGTGCAGTATTAACGAATATAAAAATTTTTTAATATATTGATAATAAAGCAGATACAATACACTATTGTTTTATGTTGGAGAAAACACTTTATTTTTTTGAAAAAATCTCTTGACACACTCTTTTTTGTTAGCGAAATTAGCACAAACGATTGAGCATTAATTAAAACCGGAGTGAATGTGTCTGCAAATAAAAATACTACCCTCAAGGTCATTGCAGAACGTGCCGGAGTTTCCGCCACTACCGTCTCGCGGGTTTTAACCGGAAAAAGCAGAGAATATAGAATTAGCAAAAAAACCGAAGATCTGGTAACCAGGATTTCAGATGAACTTAACTATGAACCGGACATTCTTGCTCGATCACTGAGAATTAAGCAAACTTTTACAGTTGGAATGATTGTACCGGATATTTCCAATCCCTTTTTTGCATCGATTACCAGATATGTTGAAAATGAATCCAGAAAAGCCGGCTATTCTGTTATTGTATGTGATAGTCAGGAAGACACAAAATTGGAAAAAGATGCGATCCGGATACTAAAAATGAGAAAAGTTGACGGGATGATTATTTGTCCTGTAGGAAAAGAATCCAAACATATTTCCAATATATTAAAACAAAACATTCCTGTTGTAATTGTTGACAGATATTTCCCGGAGTTTGATGTTCCCTGTATTGTTTCGGATAATTACGACGGCTCTGTGCAGGCGGTAAATTATCTGGTTAAAAACGGTCACAGGAAAATAGCGTTTATCCAGGGGGTGATAAATACTTCCGTCAACAGAGATAGGTTGAAGGGATATATCGATGCCCATGAAATGAATAATATTCCGATAAATAAATCCTTTATCGTCGGTGAAGACTTCGGTGAGCGAAATGGATATATTGGAACAAAAATATTATTGAATGAACCCGATCGACCAACAGCAATATTTGGTACCAGTAATTTAATCTCCATTGGGGCTATTCGTGCAATTAAAGAAGAACATTTGAAAATTCCCGATGATATATCCTTAATTGCTTTTGATGATCAACCCTATTTTGATTTTTTGGATCCGCCGATTACATCGGTGAGACAGAAGAAGGATGATCTTGGCAATATTTCAATAAGTCTTCTTTTAAACAGTCTGAGGGGAAATATTTCATATGAGAAAAAAAGAATAATGGTGCCGACTGAATTAATTGTACGAAGATCGGTAAGAAAGATATAGACAAAGTAAAGTATGGTGTTTATTAAAATAAAAGCAGAGAAAGGAGGGCAACAAAGTAAAGCATTACTATGTCGTATTCGACTTTTTAGGAGAAGAAACAAATAATTAATTGAGAGAGGAGTATTGCTGTGAGTAAGAAAATGATGCTTATTGGATTTTTAGTGATTTTATTCACTTTTGCGTTATCCTATGCGCAGGGCGATAACAGCCCGGATCCAAATGTTAACTTAGCTTGTGACGGGTCTGCGATTATAACAGGCTCTGTCGCAGAAGGTGAAGGACGAGGGGTTCCTACGGATATCGTATATGATCCTTCAACGATGAATTATCTGTCCAATGTATCGGGATTTCATGAATATGGGTTTAACTATGACTCAGCCGTTGGTGGTATTACCAAGGAGAATCCCTTTTACTGGCAGGTTGAGTGGCCGACCGCAAAGAACATTAACTATATTACGGCCCTTTCCTGTGCCTTTTTTGGCAATCAGCCGCAGCCCCATACCGGTTGGGCTATTCAGGTATGGGCAGATAGTTTGGGAAAATTTGTCGATTTGCCAAAAGCCCACAATGGTTGGAGGGACGATAGCTTGCGAGGTGCCGGTGGTTGGATTAATGGCGATTTGTTTGAATGGCGGGGTATAGAACCTGTTGTTACAACAAAAGTAAGATTGTGTGCGTTTCCGAACCCTGATAGCCTTGCAGATGCCGATACTACATTTGCAGACAGCCTGTGGAGCTTTACGTTTATCGGTAACCAGGATAATGGCGTCAGAACTACGCTTATCCAATACATTGATTTTACCGATATGGAAGCGGATAACGAAATGGATCCCATGGTAAATCTTGGTTTGATTCCCGAAGCTGTTGTTAGCGCAAAATTCAAAGCCGGAGAACTGGATAATATTCGCGGAACACCGACCGATCTTCTTTTTGATCCCGTCAAAGGTGATTTTCACTTTACCGGTACACCCTGGGGAGAGTTTGGATATCCGTTTGATTATACTGTCGGTTATCTGACCTATGAGGATTGCTTTTACTGGATGGTTGAATGGCCTGTTCCGAAGAATATTAACTTTTTTACCTGGGGCGGTGTCTATGGAAATCAGCCGCAGCCAACTACTCCATGGGCTGTTGAGTACTGGGATGGTACCGAGTGGGTAGAGGTTCTGAGTGGTGTCGGCGGTTCATTTGAAGAGGGCGACACCCTTTATCCTTATACTCCGGGTGTTGATACTGATGCGCATTCAATCTGGATGTCCGAAACACCAATACAGACTACAAAGTTCAGACTTGCAGTATGGTCTGACGGTATTGATCCGTTGTGGAGCTATCATATCCGGGGACGTGGAGGCTCAACTTTGAACTGGGACGAGAGAGATGAAAGTTTTAAGGCGATTTTGCTTCAGTATAAAGATTTGAATGCTTCAGCCATTGGATCTAACGAAGTAAAAACCGCGACCAAATTCTCCCTCAGCCAGAATTATCCGAATCCCTTTAACCCAACAACAAATATCGCTTATTCTCTGGAACACCAGGGACATGTTCGACTTTCAGTCTACAATGTATTGGGACAGGAAGTTGCCGTTCTGGTTAATGAGGTAAAAGATGCCGGTTATCAGAATATTACATTTGATGCCAGTTCTCTGAGTAGCGGCTTGTATTTTTACAAATTACAGGTTGATGACAAAACATTAACAAAGAAAATGCTGCTAATGCGGTAATATGTGTTCCGTTCTATGATTATTGGGGATCTCTATATCACCATTACAAACGAAAAAGAGTCAGTCGTTCTTTTTGAAGGATGTAGAGATCCCCAATTTTGGAGAATTATTTGACATACTGGGGCATCGTTTAACGGCTACTGTAGAAAGCTAATCGGTTGTAATCCTTTTACTTTCAAGCGAGAGTTGTTTCCGAGCGTAGGATAAGATTTTTTAAAAGATTTCACAAATATTCGTAAGTATTATCAGTGTATTACTTGAGGCTATTCGAATCAGTAAAGGTGACAGTTATGAGAAAGAAAAATGTATTTTTAGTTATACTCTTAACCCTGATATTCATGTTCACGAATCTAGCTGCTCAGACCACTGGAAAAATATCAGGCAGGGTTGTCGATAAGAAGACTGGCGAACCTTTAATTGGTTGTAATATTATTGTAGAAGGAACCACAGTGGGAGCAGCAGCTGACGAAAATGGCGATTTCTACATTATTAATATTCGACCAGGATTATATAATGTTGTTGCGAATTCCATTGGATATGGATCTGTAAAAGTAGAGAATGTTCGGGTCAATGTTAATTCGACGACATTTCTAAATTTCGAGCTTCAGCCGGAAGCTATTCAGGGAGAAGTAGTTATTGTTACTGCGAGCCAGATGTCTATTAAGAAAGATCAAACCAGTTCCATCAGAAATATCTCGGCAGATGATATTCAAAGATTACCGGTTGAAAATATCAATCAAATTGTTGAAATGCAGCCGGGTGTTGTCGGTTCACACTTCCGGGGTGGCCGGAGTAATGAAAATAGCTATATGATTGACGGGGTCATGGTAACGGAATCCTTTTATCATACAGGTAAGGTTGTGGATGTGACTCCAGATGCTGTTGAAGATATGGAAGTAATTACCGGTACATTCAATGCAGAGTATGGAAATGCAATGAGTGGAGTGGTAAACGTCGTTACTAAAGAGGGGGGAGAACAATTAAAAGGATCCTTTTCTATTAATGGAGGAAACTACATTACTTCCCACAATGATATATTTGTTGGAATAGAAAACACAGATCTTAGGATTCAGGATTATACGTTCAATCTATCGGGGCCACTTTTAAAAAAGCGCATGGGTTTTTTGTTGAATGGTAGGTATAATAAAAACAGGGGGTATTTAAACGGTATTTACCGATTTAAAGTAGATGATTATAGTAATTTTAATAATTATCCCGATGGGAATTGGGTAAGTGCTGCAAATGGTGATAATTCCTATGTGGATATGGATAAAGATGAAAATGTATATCTTATGGGTAAATTAACTGCCAGACCCTTACAAGGTATCAAAACTTCACTCGTTTATACATATAATAAAAGTAATTCCAGAAATTATGATCACGCGCATTTTTATAATCCATTTGGTGTTGCAAAAAATCACAGGCATTCATCAATGGTTGCTTTCCACCTGAATCACTCGTTAAGTAAAAATGCGTTTTACAATTTGAAATTGTCATATACGCAGTATGAGTATGGTAATTATTTATATAAAGATCCGCTGGATCCAAGATATATTAGTGACCAATATAGTTCTATTACCGGTCAGTGGTTCAGTACGGGCGGGCAGGATAAAGGTCACACTATTCGCTCAGAAGATAAATATGGTCTGAAATTTGACCTTACTTGGCAAATGACGCATAATCATAGCATTAAAACAGGCATAGATTTATCACAGAATAATTTGGATCAAAAATGGCGTAGTATTCGTAATAAATATGAAGGCAGTGATTTAGACGGAGTGTTTGTCATTGATTCTCTGACAGGAGAGATAAAATTTCCGTATTATGAACCTGAAGTTAGAGATGACACGACGATTTATTCGGACATTTATAAAAAAGAACCAATCCAGTTTGCTGCATATATTCAAGATAAAATGGAATTTGAAAATATGGTTGTCAATCTGGGTGTACGCTTTGACTACTTCGATCCAAAAACCGTATATCCGACGAATTGGAGAAATCCGGCCAATCAGGATTATTTTGAAGACCAGTCACGGATAAGTAAGTATCCTTATGCCGATCCGACTTATTCATTTAGTCCACGCTTGGGCTTATCATACAAATTAGGTGAGTATGCCCTTTTACGCTTTTCTTACGGGCATTTTTTACAGGTTCCTCCGCTAAATTACTATTACCAGAACCATACATTCAGAGTTACGGAACTTGGGATGATGGGCAATCCTCTACTGAAGCCGCAAAAAACGGTTTCTTATGAGACTGGATTGTGGCTGCAATTAAGCCAGTCAATGGATTTTGAAGTTGCGGTCTTTTACAGAGACATTTATGATTTGTTAAGTTCCCGGATTAACTATACCTATAGCCAGATACGTTATGGATTGTATGACAATAAAGATTATGGGAATGTAAGAGGAATTGAATTTAAGTACAGTTATACCAGTGGCGGCTTTACATTGGATGCCAATTATTCCCTCCAATATACCAGAGGTGTTGCAGACAGTCCGGAATATGCCTTCAACCGGGCGGGGCAGGATCAGGATCCGGTCAATAAATTAATTCCCCTGGGTTGGGATCAAAGACATACGTTTAATTTGATAGCCGGATATAATACTAAAAAATATGGAGCCTCGCTGTTGTGCACCTATAGCTCGGGTATGCCATATTCATGGAGACCGATTACGGAAAGCCCGTTGGCTCTGATTAATTTGCTACCGAATAATGAGCGCCGACCTTCAAAATTTAATGTTGATCTGCAGGCCCATTACAATGTTATGACAGTCGGTAAAGTTAAAGTGAAATTTACTGCATTAGTATATAATTTACTTGATCGGTTAAATGAACAATGGGTGAATAGCACTACAGGTCGGGCATATACGGCAATAATACGTCCTATTGATATCGAAACATATCGTAGTAATTTTTCGGAATATAAAGATATTATCCAAAACCCAAGTGCGTATAGTGCTCCACGGTCGGTTAAATTGGGTTTATCGTTTCAGTTTTAATTAACAATTCAATTCTTTTAGGAGATACGAAATGCTGAAAGATAGTAAATTAATAAACCTCATAATTCTAATTTCTTTTTGGCTCCTCATGTCATTCCAGGTTTTTGCAGAATCAGGCGGGCTTTATGAGGGACCAACGGATCCTGCCGGTGATAGATCTGCAGTGAGAGTTGGTGTTATGAATGGCAATCAGATGATGATGGCGTTCAGTAATAATACTCAAATTGCAAATAAATACTTATTAGACGGTTCAAAATGGCCAAGAGATTCTGAAAAAGGTTTGCAGATATTTGACTTTTTGGCGGTACTTGTAGGAGCACAGGTGTTTCTTGAACAGGATACTATTCCTGTTACTTCCGAAGCAGAGATTGAATCGCGAACCGATCTGGACACTTTATATTATATTGAAACTATCTGGAATTATCATGGTATGCTGGACTTGAATCCTGCCGGAGATGTTGTCTGGGGACTTTATCCGGTACCGGGTTATTGTAATGAGCTGAGTGAAACTCCAGCTGTCAGTGACGATCCTTTGTCATGGCCTCCGGCCGGCTGGCCGGCGAGAGGCTTTGAAAAAAAATGGCCCGGTGAATGGAATGGTCGTTTCGGGCGCGGTGTACAATATGCTCAAAAGGAATGTTATTTTGTAGCGAACGATGCCCAGGATCAGGAATATTTGCAGCCCGGTAGAAGGGTTAAGTATTATCCCCGACCCGGAGTAAAAATTGGAGATCTGAATCCGAATGTAACCATTCAAAAGGGCATGCCCTGGGGTGGACTTGGTGTGAGAATTGAGGTTCGCGGATACCAATGGGAAAATCCTCAGACCCGGGATGTCATTTTCTGGGAATATAATATCAGTAATATTTCAGAGCATGATTTACCCCGCACTTCATTCGGCTATTTTGTTGACATGGGCGTTGGTAATGCTTTTAATTTTGGCGACGACGCCGATGATTTAGGCGGTTTTGTTGAAGAAGCGGATATGGCTTATATATGGGACTCTAACGGAACCGGCGCCGGTGGTTATATTCCCGGTGTATGCGCAGTTACATTCTTGGAAAGTCCCGGAATATCTATTGACAACATTGATAATGATGATGACGGATTAATCGATGAAAAAAGAGACAATGTTGCAACTCAAAAAGTCGGCCCTTATGATGGAATTGCAGACCTGTCCAAGTTTTTAGCGTATTATGGTTTAAAAGAGGATCAGCTTAAAGAGCATTGGGATGCCGACGAAGATCAGGATTGGAGAGATGGAAATGATGTAAATGGAAATGGAATTTATGATGGAACCGAGGACCCCGGAGATGATGTCGGATTAGACGGTGTCGGGCCGTATGATTTAAATTACAATGGTCCGGATGCAGATGGGACCGAATGTAATCACAAACCGGACCTTTTAATCGGTGTCGGCGCCGAACCTAATTTTGGATTAACTGACATTACGGAAACAGATATGTTAGGGCTGACCAGTTTCCATTTTATTCCCTGGCCTTTTGATGATCCTCCTGCGCCAAAATACGACAAAGATCTGTATGGTTTACTTGGCGCCCAGGAGTTGGTTGAGTTTTCAGGGAAACCCGGGGATTATGCCCCCGTATTTGGTTCCGGTTCCTTTGTACTTGCCGCCGGAACGACTGAAAGAGTTTCCTGTGCAATGATGGGGGCCTATGAGAATATCGCAGCATTAAATAGCGGCGCGGACCCCTATTCTTTGGTAGAAAAGAAACGTATTGTTCAGTTGATTTATGAAAGTGATTATCGCTTTGCAAAGGCTCCGGAAACACCGACTTTGCATGCTACGGCATCAGATGGGAAAGTCGTATTGACATGGGACAGAAGAGCTGAATTATTTACGGCTGAGCCCTTGCTTGGTGGTGAAAACGACTTTGAAGGATATAAACTGTACAAGTCAACTGACCGGTCCTTTTCAGATGCTCAAAGAGTCTTTGACGGATTTGGCAATCCGTCGGGTAAAGTTCCGATTTTCCAGTGTGATCTTTACAATGATATTTATGGATTTACAGATTATGGATTGATACAGGGCGAGTCCTTCTTTCTGGGAAATAATACGGGTATTCAGCATTATTACATCGATGAAGATGTTGAAAATGGCAGGACCTATTACTATTATCTTGTTGCGTATGATCGTGGAATTAAGGGCATTGATGCGAATATTGCTCCGGCGGAGAATGTGGCTTCAATTATAGTTGATGAAGATGAGAATGTAGTCAAAGTCAGCAAGAATGTTCAAATTGTCACACCTCATCAGAGGCCGACAGATTATGTAAGTCCGAGTTTGGAAGTTGTTACCAATGAAGATGAAATTAAAGGTAGCGGTACAGTCAATTTCAGAGTCTTCAATGACTTGGATTTAATACCCGGAAACGAATATAAGCTTAGCTTTTTAGTGGATACTATATTTATAAATCCACTTTTTCCAAATATTAGTCTGAGAGCAAGAAATATCGGTTACAGGGTTACAAATGAGACAGAAGGGATCGTTATTTTTGAAGAGACTATAGATAATTTCTCAGGTAAGACAATGCTTTATAACAATGCGGATAGAGCATTTTACTTAAATCCGACTATTACATCGGATCCTTTTGATGGTATCATAGTCAGTGTGATTGATTCAGGCTCTTATGATCCGGAATACGATTCTCTTATGTCAGGTTGGGTTGGTGATGGTATCGCACCAATCAAGGTGAATGTTAAGGAAAATGCATACAAATTGTTTCCATGGCGGTATGATATTGTATTTGGAGACGATATTCAATCGAATACCCATGCAACGAATATTTCGAGTATTAGAAAAGTTGAAGGCATTGATGATTTTGATAAAAATTATTTAATGCCGGAAGAAACTATGCACTTCTATGTTGAAAATAAACTTTATCCTGACACAGATACCACAAAAGTTGACTTTATTGCCTATGATGCCAATAAAGACGGCCAGTTTGATCTACTTCATGATGATGTTATCGTCGGATATTCAAAGATGGTCAACGATGAGATGAAATGGATACTGGATATCTTCAATTTTAATTTCAGAAAAGCCTCTTCTGAATCAGAGCTGCCGACAACCGGGCAGGTTTATCGAGTCGATGGAAAACGTCCATTCCTTGAAACTGATGAATTTGTTGTTAGAGTGAATGAACCGGATGTTGAATCGATGAAAAACGCTGAGGATCTAAGTAAGATCAAAGTGGTACCCAATCCGTATATTGTAACGAATACCATGGAACCGTCTGTCAGGAATATATACTTGAATCAGAGAAGAAGAATCATGTTTACCCATATTCCGGCGGAATGCGATATTAAAATATTTACAATAAGTGGTTACCTGGTTGATGAAATAAGTGTTAATAATGAGCCAAACAATGGAATTGTCCAATGGGATCTTCTTACCAAAGACGGTTTGGAAGTGGCGCCGGGAGTATATTTCTATTATTTAAAATCAAGAAAGACCGGAAATGTAAGGCGAGGAAAATTCGCAATATTGAAATAATGATATGATCAACAACCATAATATCTAGGTAGATGAAGGAGTACATTCTATGAAATATAGCAAACAACTAACCGCAATATTGATTGCATTGTTGATAGTTGCTCCACGATTGGTCGCGAAGAATTCACCAAACAGAGTCGGAACTACTGCATCCAACTTTTTAGAGCTGGGATATGATCCGCAGGGTATTGCCATGGGTGAAGCATGCGTCAGCACAGTAGATAATTTATCATCTGTATACTGGAATCCCGCTGGTCTCGCTTTTATGAAAAAAAACGAGGTGTTTTTTGCGTACCAACCCTGGTTGGTAGAAACCCAGACGTATATCGCATCAGCAGGAGTAGTAGTTCCAAATATCGGAACTTTCGCTGCCAGTGCAATGGGGATTAACTACGGTGAAATGGATGTGACGACGATGGAATTACAGGAAGGCACAGGCGAAACTTTCACCCCTTCCGACTTAGCCGTGAATTTTTCATACGGAAAAGAACTGACATCCTGGTTCGGATTTGGCGCTACAATTAAATACATACACTCATCTATATATCATTGTAGTGCAAACGCCGTTGCAGCGGATTTTGGTGTTATTATTAATACCGGTTATTTCTCTCCTTCGGATAAAAAAGACGGTATGCGTATTGGGATGAGTCTTACCAACTATGGTACCCGCATGAGATATTCTGGTCTCGATATGATGAGATCGATTGATATTGCTCCGGATGAGGCGGGTAATTACAAGGATATCAAAGTCCAATATCTGACGGATACCTGGGAAATTCCTTTGGTTTTCCGAATCGGGGTTTCTTTAAATCCTATTGTTACGACAGTTCACCGCTTAACAGTGTCTATGGACGCGCTTCATGTTAATAACAACAACGAATCACTCAATTTCGGTGCGAAGTATACGTTGAATGTTCCGGGTGCTGCAAAATTATTTCTAAGAGCCGGATATCGAAGTATATTTCTTGAAAATTCGGAATTTGGCCCAACCTTTGGGGGCGGTATTCTGTTACAATCAATGCATGGGAATGCAATCCAGATTGATTATGCTTTTCGTGATATTGGTATTTTAGGCAATACAAATGCTATGGGATTAAGTGTATTATTTTAATTTCAGAGGAATTTCGTGGATAGTGGTTGTAATTTAGAAAAAAACAGGGGAGGTGTACGTTATAATATCATTATAAGTGTTTTCATTTTATCAATTCTTCAATACTATGCGCTTTTTGCTACAGAGAAAGTTATCTTTGATACTGACATCGGCCCGGATTGGGATGATGTCGGAGCAACAGCCGTCTTACATACATTAGCTAATCAGGGGGAAGCGGAAATATTGGCCATGATGGTCTCCAGCGGTGGCCATTCCGCGATTTGGGGACCGCAAT
>Ga0164318_10006646_pt1 | contig 11195 bp, 11 predicted proteins | sample GuaBasSedimGuay9_FD_113734 | JGI IMG/M metagenome (GOLD analysis project Ga0164318, IMG submission 113734) | Subseafloor sediment microbial communities from Guaymas Basin, Gulf of California, Mexico - Guay9, Core 4571-4, 0-3 cm | ecosystem: Environmental > Aquatic > Marine > Hydrothermal vents... | reverse complement strand
TGCACCATTGGGCCTTCTCTACCCACTGACCCACCACAACCGATAGATAATCCGGATGCAAGAATCTTAACAAGGCTAACCCGTGGCCTGATTCTTCCTCCTTTTACCGCTACGGCTTCCATAACCTCCGGAACACCATGCCCCTTGGCCTCTCTGGCCCAGTAGTAAATCATGGGTCCGACGATCAGGCCTCCCAGGCCGGGTAAAAGTATCTTCAAATAAAAGGGAACTTCGTGCTGAAATTCCAGAAAATCAGCGGTGTTCTGGTAAAAGAGGTACTGCGCTCCTTTGATAGCAAAACGAAATATCACGGCACCATAGCCGGCCGCAACACCAATAAGGATCGCTATGATGGAAATGAATACATGTTCGTTTATTTCAATTCTGCCGAGCTTTGTCTTAAGACCAAACTCGCTCTCCGGCTTCATTGCTTCTCCGTCATTTATAAATTATTGGAGAATTATGTATCCTTATTATAAAAATAACATACAATCTACAAGTTGAATACGACAAGAATAGCAGAAAAGAGAGCGAATTATAGTGCCTCAACAAGTGCAAACGATTCACTAGCCGACAATCCACACAGCCCGGTCTTCAATGAGCGCCAGCGATTTCAGAGAAACACTTCCCATGACAATGCCTTTTAATCCTGTTCTGCCTTTTCTTCCCAGCACAACGGTGCCGTACCCACCTCTTTTAGCTTCTTCGTAAATATCCTTGGCAATGTTGAAGCTTTTTTTCTTGATCTTCGTTTTTATCCTGGCATATTCCACCCCTGCGTCACTAAATATTTTCTCGGCTCTTGCAAAAGATTCATTCATCTGTCTTTCTTCGTCAGACTGGTAGCACTTTTCCAGCTCATTTATTTCACAGCTAATTCCTTCACCAAGCATCGTTTGCAGTGAAGGTAAGGCACTAAAAAGCGTAAATTGAACTTCAGGGTCATTGCCAAGGATAAAACTTGCATAATCCACCGCCTGTAGAGAATTTTCAGAATCATCCATGGCTATCAGCACCTTTTTAGATTCTATAACATTTCCCACAACAACGGCCGGGATCTCCTTCTGCATCCGAACCAGTTCAATGGAAACACTACCAGCGAACATTTTGGTAAACGCCCCTAGACCTCTTCTGCCCACTACAACAGCATCAAACGAATTCCCTTTCTCTGCTATGCTCAATAAGTCCCGTGCCTTTCCCAATTTCTGGAATTCGGCCTTTACAGTAAACCTGTCCTCTGGAATATTCTTTCTGATCAACACCTCCTTTGCTCTTTCAAAAGCTGCACCGGCTCTCTCCTTGCGTTCTTTTTCCAGGCGCTCCTTCTGCTGATGTAGTTTATGTCTGAGAGATATATCCTGTTCTTTCGGGAGCGCTGGTAACGGATTCATCAAATACAAAATTGTTAGGTGGATATCCTTTCTATTCTGAAACATAAAACCAACGTAATCCACAGCCCTCATTGACCTCTCCGAACCATCAAATCCTACCAGTATTCTCTTTTCCATAGTTTTCTCCTGTCTCATTCCCTATATTTCGCGTGAAAGAGTTACCAAATTTCAACCAACAGAGTTATAATATAAAGCGCGTTAGAAAATAGAACATCATTTCTCAGAGATGCGAGATGTTCTATTATTGCACTTGTATTCCTAGTAGTTTACCTGGAATTTTTCGATTTGGAAAGGACCACTGGAAACAAATTGGATTCTTTCCAACTTTTCCGACATTTTATGACGCAGGTTACAAACAGTAACTGTAGCCGCATTCATCACTTTTTCACTTGACAGAATATGGCAAAGTTAATATAGGTTGCGACAATTCGGAGCAAATTTTAGCTTGCGAGAGTGGCGGAATTGGCAGACGCACTGGACTTAGGATCCAGCGGGTAACCGTGGGGGTTCGAGTCCCCCCTCTCGCACCATTTTTAATAATCTTAGACACTTATAGAGAAAGCGAGGACAATGAAGTTTGAGCTAGAAGAGATCAGCCCAACGGAAAAGAAGATTAATGTCGAAATCCCTCATGAGGAAGTGGAAAAAATCCTGTCTAAGAAATACAAGGAACTCCGCAAGAGGGTGAAAATCAAGGGTTTCAGACCAGGAAAAGCACCCAGGTTCATGCTGGAACGTTTTTATGGCCCCCAGGTAAATCAGGAAACGGTGCAGGAACTCCTCGAAATTAACATTCCCAAGATCCTGGAAGAAAGCGAGATAGAGCCTCTTGTCGAGCTCGAATACGACTTCGAAGAAATTGATTTCAAAGGTCAGAAACCTCTTAAATTCTCTGCCATTGCAGAGGTCAAACCTGAGATAACTATCGAGGATTACAGGGGTATTCCTCTTAAGAAAGAAGTTATTGAAGTTACGGATAGAGAAGTCGAAGAAAAACTGCAAGAACTTCGTGAAAACAATGCCTATCTCGAGACTGTCGAAGAACCGCCTCCCGTCAAGGAAGGTGATTTTGTCGTAATTGACTTTGATACCATGATAGATGGCGAGAAAAAGGACGACCTGTCGGCAGTTGATTTTACCCTTGAGGTCGGGAAAGCTCAGATACACGCAGATTTTGATTCCCAGCTACTGGGCATGAAAGTCGGGGAAACAAGGTCGGTTAAGATCCAGTATTCACCGGAGACACCAAATAAAGAGCTGGCAGGAAAAGAAGTAGAATTCAAGGTAACACTCGAAGAAGTAAAACAGAAGGTACTCCCTGAACTGGATGACGAATTTGCCAGGGATCTTGGTGATTTTTCTTCGCTGGAGGAAATCAAGGAGAAAATCAGAGAGGAACTCCTTAAAATGAAGGAGTCCAGATCAGAAAATATGCTCAGGGAGCAACTTTTTAATGCCCTGTTAGAAAGAACTTCTTTCGAGTTACCCAGGCGCCTGGTTGAACGAGAAATGGCTCTGATGGTAGAGCAGTTTAAGAAACAACTCGAAGCCCGGGGATTGACGTTACCGGATATTCACTCCAGCGAAGATGCTCTTAAAGAACAGTACCGACCCGAAGCAGAAAGAAGGACAAAGCTTGCGCTGATTCTAGGAAAGATAGCAGAACTGGAGGGAATTAGCGGAGATGGTACCGGTAGCGGTGCTGCAACAGAAAAGGTTATAGAAAAACTGATAGAATGGGCTGAAGTTACCGAAGTACCGGAAGGAACTCTGGAAGAAGAACTTAAGAAAGAAGCCGAAGAAAAGGAAATAAATGCAGCTGAGACCAAGGCGGAAGCTGCAGATGCGTCCGAAGACGAGAGCAGTGTTTCGGATGAAACCAAAGAAAATGGAGAACCAAAAAATACCGATGAAACTGGAGAGTGATATGTCTCTTATACCAATCGTTGTTGAACAGAGCGGACGCGGAGAAAGAGCATTTGATATTTATTCCAGGCTCCTCAGGGAACGAATTATTTTCCTGGGAACCACCATTACCGACGAAATTGCAAACCTTATTATAGCTCAGATGATCTTCCTGGAATCGGAAGACCCGGACAAGGATATCCACTTTTATATTAATTCTCCGGGAGGGCTTGTCACAGCAGGTCTGGCCATTTACGATACCATGCAATTTATAAAGCCACCCGTATCAACACTGTGCATGGGACAGGCCGCCAGTATGGGAGCATTGCTTCTGGCTGCGGGGGCCGAAGGCAAGCGATTTGCACTTCCACATTCGAGGATAATGCTTCATCAGCCCATGGGCGGATTTCAAGGACAGGCCACAGATGTGGACATTCAAGCGAAAGAAATTCTGAGGTTGAGAGAAGAACTGAATAAGATTCTCGCACACCATACTAATAAGCCTCTCGACCAGATTGCCAGGGATACGGAGCGTGATTTTTACATGTCCGGTATTCAAGCAATTGAATACGGAATAGTGGATAAGGTTCTTTACCACAGGGAAACGAAAGAAGAAAAAATTAATGCGGGCTAAACATTGGGTAGTCCGGGCTGGTAAAGTGATTTCTGGAATGCCGGGTACAAAACACCCGGCATTTTAGTTGCTCATAAACATTATAGCGGGCTTGAGAACATGGGCAAGGATATTCCCCTGGAAAAACGTATTATACTGGCTCTTGATGTTCCGACAGTCGAGGAAGCCAAGCAAACAGTAAAACAGTTTGAAAATAGAATTAGGTTCTACAAGATTGGACTTCAGCTCTTCCTGGCAGGCTGGTTTAACATAGTAGACTGGATACTGGCCCGGGATCTTGAAGTATTCCTTGATTTAAAGTTCTTCGATGTTCCACAAACCGTTAAGCTTGCAGTGGAACAGATCAGAGACAAAGGTATCTCTTTCACCAGCGTTCACGGTAACGACGAGATAATGAAGGCCGCAGTAAGCGCAAAAGGCACTCTTAAAATCCTTGCCGTAACTGTCCTCACATCCCTGGACGAAGGAGATCTGAGGGATCTAGGCTTTGAATGTTTCGTGGAAGACCTGGTACTGTCGAGGGCTAAGCGAGCTCTTGAGATCGGTTGCGATGGCGTAATTTCATCCGGACTTGAAGCAGCAAGGCTCAGAGAGCACCTCGGTAAAAAATTCCTGGTGGTAACCCCAGGAATAAGGCCAGTAAGAAATATCACCGATGATCAAAAACGGATTGTTACCGTCAGGGAAGCGTTTTTGAACGGTGCAGATTATGTTGTAATTGGCAGACCCATCAGAAATGCACGTGACCCTGATTCGCTCATTGACAGAATGCACAGGGACATCAGGGAAGCTCTTCAAATGAGAGGGTTTTAATTAGACCAACCAATCCTTTTTCTAACTCTCATCCCGATAATCGGAACAACAAAAGATAAAGCTCAAAAGAAAATAATGACTACAACCAATAGCGCTGGATTCCTGCCTACGCAGGAATGACAAAGGGGTAAAGCAGGAAGAAAAACCTCAATATCAACGTCTTTCCCGTGGTCGATATTACCGTCATTCCCGCGAAGGCGGGAATCCAAGTCCTTTATTCACAATTATTAAAGATTTTCCGGTTCCAAATCTCAGCCAGTACCCATATTTTTCCTCAAGTCTTCCCAAAAAGTATCCAGGTAAGCATAGAGTGCTGGAGAACCTCCGGTGTGAAGAAAGAGGACATTTTTGTCTTTCGGAAAGTAACCTTTCCTTACCAGATCTATCAAACCAGCCATTGCCTTTCCCGTATAGACAGGATCAAGTAAGATGGCTTCCGTTTGAGCCACCAGTCTTACGGCTTCCACCATCCCCGGCGTAGGCAGCGAATATCCGGGACCAACGTAGTCTCCGAAACATAGTACGGCTTCCCGTGGAACTCCTTGAGAGATTCCCAGAAGATCAGCTGTTTCGCATGCAAGCTTGTGGACAATTTCTTCCTGGTCTTCCTTGGTTCGACTGACGTTTATGCCGACCACGGAGATGTCAGTATTGGTGCCGGTAAAACCGGTCACAAGTCCGGCATGAGTACCCGCACTTCCGCTTGCACACACCACATAATCTATTCGAAGCCCGCTCTCAAAACTTTGAGCAATAATCTCCTGGGCGCAGGCTACATAACCAAGAGCGCCTACTGGATTTGAAGCTCCACCCGGAACAATGTATGCTTTTCGGCCCTCTGCATCCAGTTCGTCAGCGACCTTCTGCATTTCTTCCATCATGTTGGAACCACCGGGAACGACCTTTATTTTTTCAACTCCCATCAGGTGATATAAGAAGTTATTACCACTTGCTTCCGGTTTGTAACTCCCGGGAACCCTCTCTTCCAGCACCAGCCGGCACTTGAGTCCTTCTTTCACTGCAGCGGCCAGGGTAAGCCTGCAGTGATTGGATTGAACGGCTCCACACGTAATAAGAGTATCGGCTCCTTTCGAAAGGGCATCAGCAACGGCGAATTCAAGCTTCCTTGTCTTATTTCCACCGCCAGCAAGTCCAAGCATATCATCCCGTTTCATGTAGATAGCCGGACCTCCCAGCACTTTTGTAAAATTATGAAGTTTTTCAATGGGAGTTCTACCTTCAGTGTATCGCCTCCGTGGGAATTTTGCCAGGTTCATGATCAACTCCTTTTTCTAATTTATGCTAAAAATGCAACCAGGCCGGCTTCACATACCCGGTTTACCTTGCTATCTCATTCTCAAACAACTTTTGGTTCCTTTCCTGCGTAACGAATGGCAGCTCTGGCCAGCAGAGCAAGCACATCAAAATATGGAACTGCCAGATTTTCCTGTTTTAAAGCCAGCGGAATTTCGGTACAACCGGCAACAATTGCCTTGCTACCTCTATCAATCAAACTTTTTGCAGCCTTTACAAGCACATTTTTTACGCGTTCAGGAGATTGTTTGAGTATACCCCTTTTTATCTCGTAAATAGCGTTCATGACCTGTTGCTGTGTATTCTCATCGCAAACAAGCGTATCAATTCCCGATCGAGCTAGCCGTTTTTGGAAAAGGCCTCCCCGTATGGTACCAGTTGTACCCATAAGCCCCACAAGTTTGATATCAGGATATTCACTTTCTATTGTCTCGGCAACTACATCAAATATGGAAAGAATTGGCAATTCTGCTTCTTTTCTAAGTTCTTCCAGAAAAAAGTGAGCAGAGACACAGGGGATAATTATGAAGTCTGCCCCCGCACACTTCAAGGCTTTACAGCCCTCTGCCAGAACAGGTACGGGTGATTCTCCTTCACCCAATATTGCCCTTGTTCTGTCGGGAACCTTTGGATTGGAGTCGATGATAACTCTCAAATGATCCTGATCTTTTTCTGCTGGAGTATTCCCAATAATCTTGGCAAAACAATCAACCGTAGCTTCAGGTCCCATTCCGCCCAGAATACCAATGACTTTTTCAGGCATGAGTCAGCACCGATTCTTACTTGGTTATACCAGGATTTGGCTTAAAAAGAGCTTCGTGCGCTCATGTTTCGGGTTTGTAAAGAACTCTTCGTCAGTTCCTCTCTCCACTATCTGACCTTCGTCCATAAAAATTATCTCATCTGCCACTTCACGGGCAAAACCCATCTCATGGGTCACCACTACCATGGTCATACCTTCTTTGGCCAGATCAATCATAACCTCCAGAACTTCGTTAATCATTTCAGGATCAAGGGCAGATGTAGGTTCATCAAAAAGCATATATTCCGGTTCCATAGCAAGACTTCGGGCTATTGCAACTCTCTGTTGCTGACCACCCGAGAGGTTAGCAGGGTACTCGTTGGCCTTGTCAGGAATACCAACTCTTTCGAGTAATTCCATGGCCTTCTTTTCCGCTTCCTTCTTGGATTTTTTAAGAACCTTCATGGGAGCTAAGGTAATATTCTTTAGCACTGTCATGTGAGGGTACAGCTCAAACCGCTGAAACACCATCCCTATTTTTTGCCGGAGTTTATATAAATTAGTCTTCGGGTCACTCAAAGATATCCCATCGACTATAATTTCCCCTTTCTGGTACGGTTCAAGGCCGTTAATGCACCTCAGCAAAGTGCTCTTGCCAGAACCACTGGGACCGCAGATTACCACTGTTGCACCCTTTTTAATGGTTTCGTTGATATCCTTCAGTACCTGAAAATCTCCGAACCATTTACTGACATTTTTGATTTCGATCATAACACTCCTGTCCTTCTACCTTTTTCTTCAAAATGAAGTGAAATTTTGGATCCTATGAAACAGAATATAAAAAATACGATACCAACAAAACCGTACAACTGTATCGAACGAACTTCCAGATTATCCACTATGGATGCCCTGCGCACAAATTCCTGCAATCCTATTACAAAAGCGAGACTTGTATCCTGGAATGTAATAATGGATTGCGTGATTAAACTCGGTAACATTCTGCGAAATGCAATGGGTATCAAAATATAGCGAGCGGTTTGAGAATACGTCAAACCGGTAGAATAAGCAGCATGAATCAGATCCACGCTGATAGACTGGTAACCCGCTCTAAAAATCTCCCCGAAATAGGTCGCTTCAAACACGATAAAAGATATTACAGCCGAAATAAAAGGGTTTAGTGGACGACCTGCAATTATCGGCATGACAAAATAGAACCAGAAAATCACAAGGATAAGTGGAATATTCCGAATAAAATTAACATAGAGGGTAACGGGCTGATATATCCACTTGTTCCGTGCAATGCGTCCCAGACCAACGATCATGCCAAGCGTTATACCGCCGGCCAGCGCGCAGGCGGTTAACTGCAGGGTCACGCCAAACCCACCCATCAAGAAACCGAAATTTCGAATTACAGCGTCAAACAAGGCTACCTCCCAATCATTCCTGGTATTTTAAATCTGGACTCAATAAATCCCATTATTCGCACCACCGTCAGTCCCAGCAGAAGATAAATAAACATGGCACCTGTGGTAGCCTCCAGTCCGTGGAACGTTTCAGCATCTATGCGGTAACTCATGAAGGTAAGTTCGGCAACACCGATGGTCATAGCTATGGATGAATTCTTAAAGATAGTCAAAAATTCGGTAGTTAAAGGTGGCAAAATGATGCGAAGTGCGTATGGTATGATTACGTAGCGATACATCTGATACTGGGTCATTCCCGTGGAGAGAACTGCCTGATACTGTTCCCTGCCGATGGAAGCAAACCCGGCTCTCATATGCTCTGCCACCCTGGATGCCGTATAGATTCCAAGCGCAAAGATGGCTACGTAGTAATTAAGCCCGATAATTTGGTTTAACGCGTGCCCGAGGCGATCTCCAAGAAGCATCGGCCCCGCGTAGTACCAGAAAAAAAGTTGTACCAGGAAAGGTACATTCCGGAAAAGTTCGGTATAAGCAGATGCAAAGAATCTCAGGGGCTTCCATGGGGTAACTCTTAAGGTACCAATAACGATCCCTAAAGAAAGAGCTATAATCCAAGCCAGTAATCCAATTTTAATGGTAAGCCAGAGTCCCTGAAGTAACCACATACCGTAGGGTTGTCTCCAGAGAACACTCCAATCAAAATTATACGCCATCGACTTTTCTCCAACTGATCAATCAATCAAAAAAGAAAAAGGGGGGCGGTGCCCCCCTGAAATAAAATTCTATTTTTTCCACCAGCCATCCGAGATCGGATAGACCATCATCTCGAGATAGCTCTTGTATGCTTGCGACATCGGAATAGGAACAACACCCTTTGGTCCCATCCATTTCTCATAGAGCTCAAAAAACTTTCCGGTTTTGATTGCCCAAATTATCGTGTTGTTTACAAAATCTCTAAAATCGGAATCATTTTCCCTTACAATGTAAGCATATGGTTCGTAGGCAATGGCAAAGGGGACTGTCATCCATTTTTCCGGATGGTCATCTTTCATGCGAAGCCCTTCAAGCAGACTGCGGTCTGTTGAATACGCATCTATTTTGCCTGTCTTCAATGCGAGCATTCCCTGAGGATGTGTTTCTGTAACGATTATTGCTTTCGGTTTAAACTTCCCCTCTTTCGCCAGCTTTTCAACGGCTCTCAGGTTAGTTGTACCCCTGGCAGCTCCAACTTTCTTTCCATTTAAGTCCTGAAGAGTTTTAATTCCACTGTCTTTGGCCACCAAAAATGTTGTCTCTGAAAAGAAAAAAATCATGCTAAAGTCGGCAACGTCTTCCCTTTTCTGGGTATAGGTGGTGGATCCCATTTCAATATCGATAGTTCCGTTCACTACCATGGGGATTCTGGTTTTTGGTGTCACGGTGTAAGGCACGATCTCAATCTTTTTGCCAAATCGTTTGCTCAGATTCTCCGCCAGCAACTTGGCCATATCCACTGAAAATCCAACATGCTTTCCAACCTTGGGATCAACATAAGCAAAAGGTATTGATCCCTCCCGAAAGCCAATTTTGATCTTCCCTGTTTTTTCAATCTTTTCCAGTGTGCCGCCGGCAAATACCGGTGCAGCAGCAAAAGCAAACACCAAAGCTACGCTTACAAAAATTGCAAATAACTTCTTCATGATACCCCCTTTTTGCTTTTAAAGGTTTTCGGTTACACGGTCGTAAAAGCAATCAATACGCGCCCCTTACGACCCCCAATTACTTGACCTCCTCAAATCTCCACACGTACCAAGAAGATTCAGCAACCTGAAACGCCAAACTACTCATGCAGGATTTCTTCACTCCAGAAGCACACTTCGAACTTTTAGATCTGCGAACTTCAAAAAATACCAAACTTGTACTAGACTAAAGAGAGTTCAATGAAATAGCGAACAGAATCAGGTGCACATGGTTTGATGCTTCACATTGGTTTTGAAAAGATCACGGTTTATCCGAGTCTGGGATTATGTCAGAAAAAGGTTTATTGGTCAAGTATTAGAAGTAAGCTGAATTACATTATCTTAATATGGAGGAGTTGAATTAAGCCATGTCCAGAAGACGAGAAGTTAAAACCATTTATGCCGATGAAGTAAGAGAATACATGAGAAAACACAGAGAGTCCGATTATCAGCTCATAGACGTTAGAGAACCGCGCGAGTATAGCGACGGACACGTTCCCGGCGCAAAACTGATACCCCTGGGGGAATTACCTGACCGTATTCCTGAATTAACTCACGGAGTGGACCTGCTTTTCTATTGCAGAAGCGGCAAAAGATCAAGAATGGCAGCATCCATTGTGGCCGATTCGAATATCAACGCCAGAAGCATTTATACCATGGAAGGTGGAATACTGGCCTGGGACGGTAGACCAATCGAAGACTTTCCTCAGGTGAAGCTCTTTTCTGGAATAAAAGACATGACAGAAATACTTAAACTTGCCATGGATCTGGAAAAAGGCGCATGGATTTTTTACTCCAGTATACTGAAAAAATACCCGGAATCTAAGATGAGTCCTGCCGCAAAAGCGCTTGTAAAGCTGGAGAGGACACATGCAAAAACCATTTTTAATATATTGAAAAAACGATCCACAGACAAACCTGTTACCCAGGATTTTGATGATTACTTCGACCAGCTCAAAGGTGATATTATTGAAGGCGGAGAAACAGTAGAACAGGCCATTGAAAAAGTACGAGACTTTGATCCGGATGATTGTCTTTCTTTCGGTGAACTTGCACTGGACATCGAGTACAAAGCATACGACATGTACAAAAACCTGTATTATGACACTGAAAACGAAGACGAGAAAAAAATATTCCAGGACTTGTCCGAACAGGAAAAAGGACACGCCCTTGTTGTTGCGCGTCTAATTGGCAAATGCATGGAGTAGACAAAAAATTTAAACTTAGAATTGCTTTTTGTTCAAAGATGACATA
>Ga0164318_10006644_pt1 | contig 11197 bp, 4 predicted proteins | sample GuaBasSedimGuay9_FD_113734 | JGI IMG/M metagenome (GOLD analysis project Ga0164318, IMG submission 113734) | Subseafloor sediment microbial communities from Guaymas Basin, Gulf of California, Mexico - Guay9, Core 4571-4, 0-3 cm | ecosystem: Environmental > Aquatic > Marine > Hydrothermal vents >... | reverse complement strand
GGGGCGTTTTATTACTGTTTTTTAATCGAGTTTATCCCAGCTAAAGAAAGAGACAACACTGCAACTGCTAGAAAAACTATGAAATATCTTAGATTAACTACACATGAAAGACTCATAAAAAAAGATAATACAATTATTGAAATACCCATAGCCAACGCAACCCCATAAAAAACTGAGTTTAATAATATTTTAATTCTCATCTCATTTTCCACCAGAAACAATGTAACATATTATAGATTATATAAGCTACTTTGAATTCTCTGTTATTTTTACACGATAATTATAAATATTAATATCCTCAAAAAGTATTTAATAAGTAGATGGTGAAGATGAGAAGGAGATTATCAATATACTTACTAGTTTTATTCTTTTTTTCCATTTTGATATTGTTCTTCCAAAACGCATCATCTGATACATTACATGTTGGAAGTGGACAGGAATACAGCAGTATACAAGATGCAATAAACTCAGCTAACACAAGTTATAGAGACACAATATATGTACACAGCGGAGTATACACAGAAAATCTGGTAATAGATAGATCTGTAACAATCATTGGTGAAAATAAAGAAAATACCGTACTTAGTGGTAACACTACAGGACATGTCATTGAAATCACTTCAGATAACGTTGAGATATCTAGTTTTACAATACAAAATGCTCTGGGAACTGAATATGTCTGTATTTTTATGAACAAAGTACACTACTGTGAAATAAAAAACAATATCATAAAGAACAGTTATCAAGGTATTTATCTCCTAGATTCTCATCAAAACATTATTAGTGATAACATAATCAAAGACAACTATAACGACGGAATTTTTGCATCATTTTCTGATAATAACATTTTTAAAAGTAACAAGATTTATTACAACGAGAATGGAATAAACATAGGTAGTTTTTCTGATGATAATGAAATTTTTGATAATGATCTCCTTGGAAAGGCAGGTATTCCTAAAGGAATAGGTGTTTATTTAGCTGGATCCACCTCAGGGAATATCGTTTATCTAAATCGTTTTAATGATTTTGCTGATAATGCAAAAGATATACAAGCTGGGAATTTTTGGTATAATAGTTCTATCCAGAAAGGTAACTATTGGGATGATTATACAGGTGCTGATGACTATCATGGCTCTAACCAAGATATTCCTGGTGGTGATGGTATTGGCGATACACCCTACGATATATCTGATGATACAGATAGTAGTGATATGTATCCTCTTGTTGTTGTCGCACATATTGATTCAATTTCTCCAAATCCAGCAACTGAAGGGCAATCCATTTCTTTTAATGGTCATGGAACTACTGATGGTACAATAGTTGAATATGAATGGACAGCAAATGATAATAAAATAAGCACGCAGAAAAGTTTTTCATACTCAAGTCTAACCCCTGGGACGTATACTATAAAATTTAGAGTAAAAGATGATGATGGCATCTGGTCAGATTATGACTCTGAAACTTTAACAGTTAAAAGCTCATCAGGGGAAACAAGTAACCAGAAACCTAGTGCAACTATTATAATAATTTCACCTAAAACAGCAGAGTATAGTAAAAGTATTTATTTCGCTGGTAAAGGAACAGATGATGGATACATAACCGAGTATTATTGGAGTTCAAACAGGGATGGTTTCCTCAGTAATGAGCAATCATTTTATAAATCTGATTTATCAATTGGAACACATACAATCTCATTTAAAGTTAAAGACAATGATAACGAATGGTCAGACCCTGTTACATCAACAGTAACAATAAACCCTGCATCTTTTTCACAGGAGAATAGTCCACCTGTAGCCCGTATTAACGGACCAAGAGAGGGATATGTCAATGAAACAATTGTTTTCAACGCATCAAATAGTTATGATCCAGATGAAAATGATAATATTGTTTCTTATCTGTGGGGTTTCGGCGATGGAATACAAAAAACTGGTGAAACCGTGGAACATGTCTACAATGTAACAGGTAATTTCTCAGTTACTCTAACAGTATTAGATAGCCATGGTGAGCAATCAACAAATACAACATTTATAAGTATTATAGAAAAAAATAGTAACTCTGCATCTTCTAACAACACTGAGAAACATAAATGGGTTATACCTGGTTTCGAAACATTTTTTGTAATACTAGCAATCATTTTTGTAGGATTATATAGAAAAAAATCTAATGTATAGGTGGATAACCACCTATTCTAAGACTTGGATCACCTAGAAGCACCCAGCCCTCTACTGTTTTTGAATCAAGTCTATCCCAGCTACCTGAGAACGTATTAATATAATCTGTTATGGTTTGACTATGTATCTCACCAAGACTATAATTGCCCATCTGTGAAAGAGCAGCATAATTCTTAAAGAAATGAGAAGTTATCCATCCATCAAGATCATTCACACAGCTAAGACCACCACTGCCCCATCCAAGACCAGTATTACCAATACATGCTATAGCTCCACCGCTTTTCTGCCGTACGAGGTTCCAACTCCAACAACGATACGCCCATTCGTTTTTCCAGAAACCACCAGTTTCAAGAGTTATATCCTCACTGAAATATTTCAAACCTTCCTCCATGATGCCTTTTATAATGTTAAGATTGGTTACATCAAACTGACTATTATGGCATCCTCCAACAACACAAACAGGTAGTTTGTTCTTATTTCTAAGAAGAGGCATCCCAAAATTAAACAATGCATCGATCCAGCTGTTATTATTAGGTGGATGTGTAGACCAGACATTTGGGTTTCCATGACCAGATAGATAAAGGAAACCAGATCCTTTACTCAAAGTCTTTATAACATCAGACTGCCCTGTGAGGTTACCATTAGAAGCCCAAAGCCGGATGATATTAAAACCAAGAGACTCAAGAAAACTACCACCAAGGTTTGTTTCAATTTCACCCTCATAATATGAATAATCAGAAGAGTTTTCATTAGTAGTTGGAACAGTGTCACCACCAACAAGAATCATATTTTTAAACCAATCCTTACCATAAGTATCAGACTCATATGTTTTTATTTTATTTACAAGAATTTTAACCTCATGAATGTTTCTACAAGCAAGACGTCCAACATAAACATCTGGAACAAGATCAATCTCGTCCTCCGGGTGATATGAATCCCTACTCCATTCAGCGAAAACACCATTACCATTACTATCCCAATCCTCAAACTCATACTGATGAGAAGTCATATTATATTTATACACATCCGCATAGTAGAGATCACTAAGATGACTTATCTCCCAATCACTCCAATCATCAAGAGCAGTATACCGTGGTGGGATATACCATTTAAATAGTTGCCCTACTCTTCCACCCACTAGGAGAACATAGGTTACATTCCATTCCTCAATAGCATTTTTTATGAAATACTTGATTTTCTCAGCATCATCACGCCCAGAAAACTCTGAATATATTGAGTTAGTTGTTTTTAAAATGGTTCTAACACCATAGCTGTTTTTATGTTTAATTAAAGGATGTAATGCTCTTGAAAAACTTCTAGGGGCAATTATAACAAGATCATAGTTATCAGAGTATGTTTTGAACTCGTTTTCTGGTTTAATAAACTCTATGTTTACATCAAAATCTGTTGTTTTATACAGTAAATCCTCACCAGGGGAATAACGAACTGGGAAAAGATTTATTGTGAGAAAAACACATCTCTTACCATCTTTTATACCACATCTAATATCATATGAATACCAAGCAGAGGGAAAAACAGTATTACTACTGTATATTCGTTCATCTTCAGAAAAAACTATAACATTTTGTGAACTGATTTTTATTTTTGGAACAGGTTTTGATGCTGGTTTAATTTTTTTATCTATCTTTTGTTCAAAGATTGTTTTTGGATTTATCTTAACATCAAGTATTTTTGTTCCAAAAGGATAAACATATGTTTTTGTGAAATATGGTAGCTGAGGAGAACCAGGTATACTTAGAAGATTATTTGCCTCAGATATTTCTAGGTTTAGATATTCCTCATCCGAGATTACTGAAACCTGTGAGAAACTTATCTTATCTGATTCGAAACAAGTTTTCATATTGTTTTCTTGGTTATCCACTGCTAAAACAGTTATACTTGTGGATAATAACATTACAACTATTAGTCCTTGTAGAATTCTTTTTTTCATATGTAAAGATCCCCCTAGGGAAATATTATTTTACATTTTAAGTATATAAATATAAATTACTATATTATTTAAAGGTTTTTATACAACTATTTCCTTTTTGAGATATTTGTATTTCTTATTTTTTTCCTAGATGATTTATTTCATTAACTGAGAGAAAATAAGATTAAGTATTTTTGTAATTCTAAAAGGTATAACAATGGTTCTACTATGACTCGTTAAACTATATTGCTTAACATAAAAGATACCAGCTGAGTACTCCATGTTTTTTTCTTCGCCATTTGAAAAAGAAATAGCTGATATCTTGTATATCCCCGTTGGTACATTGAAACATGCTCTGCAGCCATCAGTGAGATCATTATCCCATATCTCTGTTTTATCATCAGTCATTGTTTTTGTCGCTGTAAACAATACCGAATCAGCATTTGATGGTGCTTCTATTTCAACATCAAGTGTTCTCCCATATTTAATCTCCATTTTTGGGGTTTTATCCTGCCAGTTTTTAATATATACCCATATCTCATGAATCCATGTTTGACCTGATTTATCAAATACCTGTGCACGTATCATTACGTTTTGACCAGTTATGAGTAGGTTATCTCTAGGAATAATAGATCGGGTTTTTTGTATGTCGCAATACCATTCATATGGTGGATCATAGTCTTTATATGGTAAACCCTCATGTTCACCGAAGGGCTCTATATCAAATTCTACTCTATCAATTTTAACATTATCAGAGGCATCAGCGTGAACCCAGAATGGTACTTCAAGTTGTTCTTCATTCGCTGGGCTTGTAATCTCCACATATGGTCGTTTAGCATCAATTTTTATTGTTATCTTGTTTCCATCCTTTGTTCTATCTTCATAGTTTCCTTTGTAGTCAACAGACCAGAAATTTATACTAAAACTACCCTGCCAGTTATCCTGCTGTGAAACAGAGAGTTGTATACCACTATCTGTGTTGTATATTATCTGATTTCCATTGTTTATTGTATAATAGGTTTCTTTTACTCCGCTACCTGTGTCCGCTGGGTAATCCTCCGCGGTTAACCATATTGTCACACCCTCAGAGATGTAGTAATCATTGAGTCCTTTTACACCATCTATACTCTTTATATGTGTAACGGGGGGTTCCTCGTCTTTACCGTAATAACTAACGCTCCATCTGTCAAGACTAGGTGTCGTTGAAGGATTAACCCGGGTGAAACGAGCTCTCAGTCGTATAGACTCTGCGTTGATGCTTCCAATGTTTTTACCAGGGTTGATATTACTCATTAATACCTGCAATGTATCGCCATCAAGGATGTCAAACTCTACACTACCTGTTTTATCAGCATCAAACTCGAACCAGTGATCAAGGTTAGGTGGAGCAATTGGTACAGATGTTACATGCGCTTCTAATATACAGGTTTTTTCATCACTAAAACTATAACTTACATCTGATCCACTTGGCAGATTCAAAGACCATACATTGCAGTATACATCTGGCATTGTATCAAAAGGCCACTGATAAAGTATGCGTTCATCTTCCCATGCTACAAAGATTTTACCATCACCTACTCCTATATTTGACCAGTCACAAGGTTCTGTATCACTATCTGAAAGCTGAAGTGTGTAGGGGTTAACAGAGCCATCAGGGTTAACCATTTTACCCCATATATCACCATTACCACCAGCTAAAGAATCATATGCTACAAAAAATGATGTACTAAGATAGGGTACTACAGAAGTACGGCAGAAAGAACCATGTGCTATCTGAAAAGTATCCACAAGGATGTTTCCATTTTCATCTAACATTTTACCCCATACATTACCATTCCAGTCATTAGAACTTATATCATCATCATTCCATGTTACAAGAAAAGTCTCAGAAAGTGAACAAAACGCTACACATGGAAAATTATAATCCGTACTATCTGTAGCCTGAGGAGAAAAACGTTTTTCATTACCAAGAGGATTACCATTTGCATCAAAAATCTGACCCCAGATCTCAAACGGTCCATTTTCAGGATCTATACCTTCCTCCCAGACAACCATATAATGTTTATTAACATCATCAAATGTTATCCATGGTTCACACTGTGAGTTTGGTCTACTCGTAATAATTTTTTCACTGCCAACTGGGTTACCATTAAGATCAACAAATCTACCATAGATATTATAGTTTGATGTACCCTCTCGTGCATCTTCCCATACAACAAAAAACCTGTTATTGTATTTATCATAAGTTACACATGGATCCATTTGAATACCAGGAGCATTACAAAGAGTTACACGATGACTAGCACCATCAGCTGCTTGTTTAACTATTGCTATCTCAATATCAGTATCATAGTTTGCATTAGTAACAGGATTCAGATAATGCTGATAAGCTACTAAGAACTTCCCATCTTTACCATATGCATTTGAAGGGTTTTCATATCTATATGGTGGTGTTTCATCTGGTTCATCAACTATGTCAAAACGATCAGATATAGGGTTACCATCTGAATCAAAATACTGACCTCGTATCTGCTGCTCAAAAATAGTACCCTGAGCAGGCCAAAACGCTGTACCCTCCTCCCAGGTTACAAGGAACTTATTGTCGCCCCATGTTACATCAGGATCCCAAGCACCCTCTTTATACCAGTGATATGTAACCTGATAATCATGTGCATGTTCTTTACTCCAACTATTCTCATCAAAAACAGCCCAGTAACTACTCTGATCAACAGCATCAGGATTACCATAAAACATATATATCTTACTTTCACCCTTAGGCAGAGTGGCTAGTTTAACCCAGAAAATAGCATATGGGTTATTTGGCTCAGGGTTCTTTGCTTCTATCCAATAGTCAAGCCAGTAGTCATCATCCTGGAATTTAAAACGAACATCACCATAATCAGATTTCATGTCACTATCATAATAAACAATTAACTTAATCGCACAATCCTCATCATTTACCTGACTATTAATCGTTATAACTTTCATCCTTGAAAACGATGCATCAGTCCACATCGGATAGGTACCATACATTTTCACCTGTCCATCATCAACAATATAGTTCTCTGAGTGTTCCATATCGATTTTTTGTTGATTATTAAAAGTATCCTCCCAGGTATAAGTATCATCCATAACCTTAAACGATGAGTTTTCATTATTTTTTTGCTTTACAGGTGTTGTATTTGTTTTTACAACTCCTTGAGCCGCCGAGGATATCAACAAAAAAACTAATGTCGATACAACAATAATCTCCATATATTTTTTACATTTTTTCAAACTATTTCACCCCCTATTAGATTAAAATTTTTTATGGTGGATGTGGATCCAACCAATCCTCAATATTCCTATACCATTGTACCTGACCATTTGCATCTGGCCATAACAGGTCAACATCAAGATCACTAACAGAAACATAGTACTCAAGCCATACATATGGTCTCAAACGAGTATTACTCCTAGCCCATTCAAGATCTAGATAAACCTCAAGATCATAGAACTGTACATCAACACCATATGTATCCTGGTAAACAAAATAGAAATCAAAATATTTGAGATTAGGACCACTAGTTTGTTCATTGATAGTGATATGACCAGGATGTACCTGACCATTTTCTATATAGCCCTGTGTCCAATCCCAGCTGGCATCGAACTGTAAAGTCTTAGAAAGAGTAATATCAATATGCGACTCATAAAGTCCGTCTTTACTAAGATCAAAATGAAGCGGTAAATCCTCATCTTGGTTTACTTGAACAAACACGTTTCCTTTATCACCAATCTCCCAATCAAGGTTCATATTAACAGATTTGGATTTAAGACTAAGCTCCAGATTAAGGTTTTTCAATGTATCTACTATACCACTAAAACCAAGACTGTTAAATTTAATGTGATCATCAGCTGGTGTTATACTCCAATGAGCATGAAAATCATCAGCTGATACATCCTCTACACACAACCTTAATTCTTTTTCATCACCGGGATGTCTATCAAAAAACCTGAAATCATTACTGATCATTTTCTTAGAAGTATCTAAATCAAAATATCCATCATTTGCAAACTTAAACCTAGTCCAAATAAAACCATTACGGATCTCTAAATGATTATAAATCTTGTAATCACCATATTCAAGCTCTATCGTAACAGGGTCAAAACTATCAGCAGATTCCCTATTAGAATACGCAAACCCCTGAAGTTTATTCCAATAAAGCTCCCCTTTAGTATCAACATGTGCAGGTATATCTGTGAAATGAACAAATGGAGCTCCTTGTTCATCAGGTAAAAACACATTTATCTCACGAACATCTGCGTTACATGTATGCCTCACACGACCATAAATATAGTTATCAGGATTGGTAGTAATACCATTCAGATCAACATCAAGCTTCCCATACGCATCAAGCGTTGCTTTACTAGGAATACCATGTGGTACTTCAATGAACTTTGTATCAGGATCATATGGATCAGCCTTGGGATAATACACAATAATATTGCTAACCCTACTACTACTCTCCAATCCCACATCAGCAGAAACATCAACACTCAAAAGACTACCATTTAAAATGTTAATTGAACCACCAGCTGACACACGCTGAGAACCAGGAATATCAAATATTTCAAGAAACGGTGCCTCAGGAGCATCTGGATCAGTTTTTGGATAAAAAACCGTAACCTTATCTATAGTACTACTCATCGTAAGATCAGCAAAAACTCCTAGACCAGCCTCAAAACGTTTACCCGGTTTAATATTCAAATCAAGTTTATCAATACCCCATCGGCATCTAATACTTGTGGGAAGACCTTTAACTTCAACTTTCTCAGAAAACATCGATGGAATATCAACGATAATACCAACATCAAACTTCTCAGATGCTTTATACTGGAAACCAAGAGGATCAAGGTCAAAACTAAACCATTTACTAGAACTAGAAGCAAGATCAGAATCAATCTTATCAAGCTCAAGGGTAAGCTTTGGTAAACTTTCATGGTCAGATGCATAATCAGCAATCTTCAAATCCGCTGTAAAAGAAACCTTCGTAGTTGTTGATCTAGGTGTCCATCCTCCATAATTATCCTGTTTAGGTACATTCCAAAAATAATAAACATAAGCATTACGTGGAATAAACTTGGTTTTAAGATTCACAGATGGTTCAAAGCCTACATCAAACGCGATATCATATCTATCAGAATCAGATGCTGATTCATGAGCGCGAAAACCAAAAAGCATGTCGATTTTATCATCACCAACTACATTGTTACCTGGGCTCATCTGCTGTTGGAAGATAGTCGGTTTAAAAATACTTGCATAAGAATCAGTCCAATCAACTCCTTTTGCAAAACTAAATCTTTTTTCCGTAAACAAGGGGATCTGTTCACCCTCTGGAGAACGATAACCCATTCCAAGAGAGATATAATCATCATCTGAATCAGTTGTACTGAGTATTGTTTCATCTGATGATACATCATTCTTCAAAAATTTATTAAAGAAACTCTCTACAAAATTAAATAACTTAGGATTTTTATTTTCTATTTTTTCAAGGATTTTGTTAACAAAAATTCCAAGTTTTCCACTGCCAAGAGAAATGTCTTTAGAAACAGAGCGAACCTTAGGATTTTTCACAAGACCATAATTAAGATGAATCTCAGACCATACCTCAAACTCCGCATTTTGATCAGCAATTTCATCGTTTATCTGAACAACCCTGAAACGTGTTTCAAGGCTAGTTTGCTCTTGTCCATCTGGGTACATAATAACAGACCAATAAAAACCAACAATTACCTGTACATCATCGGCGGGATCATCATCGACATTAAATTTTAGTATCTCACCATACTCTGGATGTTTCAGAAATTTTTCTTCGAAATCATGAACTGTTATTGGGACTTCCTTAAGAAAATCCTGTCCATTATACCGAATTCTAATGTACCATTCAAGTAGGTCACTCATTGATTGACGACCGATCCAGGGTAATTGTACTTTATCTTTTCCAGCTGTTGTTTTAGTCGTAACATATGGATTATTTGTAAGGCTGAGATATTTTTGTGCTTGTTTTGCGACACTCATTGTTTTTTCCTCGGTTGAAATATAATTACTACTCTCAGATTTTTTGTTTATATCAGATATAATACTATGTGTCGTCTTAGAAACAACCATTTCTGTCATGCTAACACATGACAATAAAATAGGTATGATAACAACTAAAACCTTTTTAATTTTAAAATTCATTTAATTCACCTCTTCTTGCCCCTTAATTTATATATATTAATATTTGTATCTCATTATTTATACTTTTTTTGGTATTTTTATCGACAAATTATGTAATACGAATAAAACTAAACGTTTTTATAATTTTTTGAAAATTTAACAAAATAGTACCCTTATCCCATATTTCTATAGATTCCGGATTCTGAAATATATCTGTAGAAAATAGAAGTTTGAATGTAAGATGGTTTGACAGCGTACCGAGAACCAATGGATTTCAAGCAGTGAAGTTTACCGCAGAAGACCTCCGAAGAGATCAACCGAGGCTCTCCACCTAGTCCAAAGGCTCAAGCCCCCTGAACGAGGGTAATCGTCCCATGAGCTCGCGCATCATAGTACCGAGGATTACGCAGGTGAGCTTAACTGCCGGGTTCGAGATGAGACCGGGTGTTTCCTCACCGCTTTGGCCGTCAAACCATCTGTACCCTAAAATTTTTTGTGAAATAAATACGCAACCTGTTTAACGATTGAGCCAGCAAACGAGCGGTTAGTAGCTATAGGCTGAACATGTCGCCGAAGCTTCATGCTTACACCCTAGCCCTATCAAACGAATCTTTTATTCGAGCTCTATGATGCCTCGTCTTAGGGTGAGCTTCATGCTTAGATGCTTTCAGCATTTATCTCTTACAGCGTGGCTACCCAGCGTTGCCCTGTCGGACAACTGGTAAACTAGTGGCTGCAGGCCCCTGTTCCTCTCGTACTAAAGGGCCTTTCCCTTCAGGCATCAACGCTTCTAGAAGATAGCAACAAACCTGTCTCACGACGGTCTAAACCCATCTCACGATCCGCTTTAATGGGCGAACAACCCCACCCTTGGCAGCTGCTGCACCACCAGGATGC
>Ga0164318_10006642_pt1 | contig 11198 bp, 4 predicted proteins | sample GuaBasSedimGuay9_FD_113734 | JGI IMG/M metagenome (GOLD analysis project Ga0164318, IMG submission 113734) | Subseafloor sediment microbial communities from Guaymas Basin, Gulf of California, Mexico - Guay9, Core 4571-4, 0-3 cm | ecosystem: Environmental > Aquatic > Marine > Hydrothermal vents >... | reverse complement strand
TCTTAAAGAGCTAGGCTTACGGATCGAGCGGGTGATGTCAGAGCATCAAAAGACGATCAGTGCAGAGATCTTAAGCAAACATTATCGTTATGAGCGGAAAAATCGTATACTGCTTTTCAATGATGCTCCCCAGACTCTGACAAAACGGCAGTATCAGATCATCGATCTTCTGTCAGAAAACATTGGCACTGTCGTTGAATTTGATCGCTTTCGTGAAAGGATCTGGGATCAGGAATTTGTGGATAATCCAACGATCCGTGCTGAGGTCAATCGTCTCAAAAAATCCTTGAAAGAAGATTTTATTGTCAATGTACGTGCTATGGGATATATGATTGAAAAGAAGGATTAAGCATAGGATCTAGTCAAAAATTAATTTAAACATTAAAAAGTTAAAGTACTCTCCTTAAAATTTCCCCGGTGGTTCAGGTTGTGGGTTTATCATTTTGTGTTTAATCTTCCCTGGTGGTTCGGGTTGAGGATTGATCATCTTGTATTTAACTTTCCCCGGTGGTTCAGGCTGTGGATTTATCATTTTTGAATTACTCGTTTTTACTTTATGCTGCTTGAATGATGATTCAGTGTCAATTTTTACTTGAGCGTAAAGATTACTTCCAACGAGTATTGATGTTATAAGCAGAAAATTGGATATTGAAAAAAATGAATACATTTCTTTTCCTTCTTATAAATATTTAGGCTATTAGTCATTATAACACAATATTAAATGAAAGAATCAAAAAATATATAATTTTATAGTATTATTATTATTTGAATTGGTTTTATTTGTATTTAACTTTTTGAGTTCTATACTTAGTTAAAAGGAGTGAAGGTGAAAGATGTAAATAATTTTAAAATTATATTAAGTTTTATGCTCTGTGCCGTGTTGTCTCCCTACGTTCTGGCAGAAGAGGGGGTGGATCAGATCTCATTTCAATTGCTTTCAGAACAGGAAAAGGGGATTGCCATTGACAAAAAACCAGAGCTGAAATGCAGCTTGGATGCCAGTGCAGACCCAGAAAATATAACGGCTTATCTGGATGATACTGATATTACAGCATTGCTGAAATGGCAAGGAAATTACTTTGTCTACAAACCGGTTACCGTTCTGGAAGCGGGAGAACATACGCTCGATGTTATTATCGATAATGACGACGAGACAATCGAGAAATCTTTTTCATTTGAAAGTCGACATTCAGAAAGTTTTAAGACACTGCAGGCAAATATTGGATTAGGGCTGGAAGGCTCTTACCGGTTTGCAAAAAAACCGGATGAGGCACAGGATTATCAGTTTGATTCGATGCTTGGCATTGAGATGACTGCCGCAACCGAGCAGTGGGAAAACAGCTTTGTCTCCCACGTTACCTATACAGATCCAAATAGTGATGATACACAGTTCGCTCTCAATGATTATCTTTACACCTCGACTTATACCTCAGAGAACCTTAAAGGGGTGGTTGAAGTTGGAGATGTGACGATTGATGAGACCGAAAACACTGTCAGTGGTTTCAGCCGTCGCGGTCTGCAAAGCGGCATTGAGTATAAAGATTTCTCGTTTAACGTATTTTCTGTGGCAGGAGAGAGTCTTTATGGCTTTAAAGGTGGCACTGGTATCGGTGTAGATAACGAGAAAAACGTTATCGGCCTTTCGGCTGGCCAGAAATTTGTTGAGGATCGGGCACATGTCAAGGTCGTTTATTTGACAGGAGGTACGCCGCAAGAAGGCATGGGAGTCGGTTCTTCTAACGAACAGCAGAAAGGAGACACCCTTGGCCTTGTCGCCGATGCCGAGTTGATCTCCCAATGGCTTTTGCTCAAAGCCGAAGTGGATTTTTCTTCCTTTGATAACGATGTTACGGCCGGAAGTGACAGCACGAGTGACCATGCCTGGCGAATCGATGCCGGTGGACAGTCCGATGAAATCTCGTATTCACTGTATTATCTCTATACGGGAGCAGATTACGCAACACTCGGAAATAACGGACTCAATAAAGACAAGCTCGGGTATGGAGCTGATTTTGGTTTTCAGAACGAAAACCACTCTTTTCAAATTGCATTGTCCCGGGTACATGACAACGTTGAAGATGTCTCATCCCTTCCGACAGTTTATGCGACAGGAGGATCATTTCAGTATAGCTATCTTGGCATGGAGGATTGGCAGTGGTCATTTATGTTTGAGAAAATGGTAAATTGCAGTACGGATGAGCCACAGGGAACTGAAAAAATTGATACGGATGAAAATAGTGCCTCACTCAACCTCTCACTATATGAAGGTCTCTGGACGCACAATTTTGATATGCAGTTTCTACTTATAAATGATGGCAGCGATGTCGATAATAATGAACAGACATTTTCTGTACTCTACGGACCGTCCTATGCTCCGGGAAGTATCCATCTCTCCTCTGTTACGCCGACACTCTCCTATATCAAAGATGAATATGACTTTGGTGACGGTAACAGCGATATCTATGCGATGAACCTTGATATTACCGGGGATCTGATAGAGGAAAGTCTCAGCTACAGTTTAAACGGTTCTGTTGAATATACAACGTTTGATCATGCAGGCGATACCAATAATTATAACGGATCGGGACGGTTGGAGTATTTCATACCGGTACATCAGATCTGGATGGAAAGGGCATCGTGCGGTCTAAAATTTAATTATGCACACACTGAGGTGGAAGCTTCTCAGGGACAACAGCTCAGCAAGGATGAACAATATGCCGCTTCGGTATTTTTGAATCTTCCTATATCCTATCTATTTTAAAGGAACCGATTATGAAAAGAATTATGAGTTTAATCATTCTCCTTGGCACTTTCGCCGGTGCGACGATAATAACACAACCTTCGACCATGAGTGTGCCGTACAATCAATCCACTTTAAAACAGGTCTCTTACCGGTTCTCAATGCTGGAATGTACCGAGGCAACATCTTCGGAGATTCAATTTCTGGATACAACCGGCAGAATCGTCGATACGACACATAAAAGTGCAACCGTCCGACTTACCATTGATGACCGGCTTTATGGTATCGGAACGCTGGCTGAATCGGTACGGATACCTTCGTCTGTCCTGCGCAAGGTACGCAATGCCGGTGGTAATTCTATGAGGATGCAGCGTACATTTGAGTGTACAGCAGGCGTAGGATTACGTGAAAATACCTCGATGGGTATTCGTTTGACAACACAGGCAGGTAGTGCATTCTCTATTAACCGTTTGCAGCTTTTCTTTCCAAATAATAAGGTCCAGACTGTCGTTAAACGAAATGAAGAACTACAAGCCGTGGCACGTATCAATTTCAACGGCAGCGGTAAACTTCGCGGTTATTGGGAGGTTGATGGCAGAGCCTACCCGACCATTATCCAAATGCTGACGGGGCGCGATAGCATTGTCATCTCTTTCGGACCAGTGTTGTCATTACCGACGTTTAACCCGGGTCGTCATACTGTCCGGTTTGTTATTACCTCTCCGGAAGCTGATTTTAAGCTTCCTTCAATTAGCTACCTGGTTGATTTTAAGCAAAGCAAGCCTCTTTTACCGATCGGTTTACAGTCACCGAAAAACGAGGCGACACTTTTTTTACAATCGACTCGTTTCAAATGGAATGACATTTTAGATGGGGAAGTTTATTTGATTCAAATTTTTTCCGAAGCGGGTAAAGCATCTCTTTTTTCCGCCTATACTAAAAAAGGGGAGTATCGTATACCGAAGAAGATGATCGATACCAAGCTTGAAGCCGGTCGGACATATCGGTGGAAAGTTACCGGATATGACAAGGATGGAAAGCCGATCGCTGAAAGTGAAACGCGAAGTTTCATCATGATATTCAATTAAAGGAAATCCAATGTCAGCGCATATCAAACGAGCCTGCTTGCTCCTGATGCTTCTCCCGCTTCTTGGATATGGTGCGATTACCGTTCCACCCGGTCTGCACAAGACCTCGCCGATACACAGTATTGAAAAAAAAGTTCCCGACCTTCAGATCTCATCTGTTAGAGTAATGCCGAGACCCAAAGCCGCCAGGAAAATCAAAACACCGGGAGCGCTGAAGATCAAAATCCGCAACGGCGGATTGTCAGATATCAGTGTATTTGACCTTGACGTTAGCTGCTCAATACGAAATAGCAGTGAAAAAAAATGTCCTGTCGGACTTAATGGCAAGATACGGAGTACACGCCTTGGCGCCGGAAAAAGTGTTAAAATTGCATGGCCAAAACATTCCAATGATGTTTGGGTTGCCGGAGACTATACCCTGAATATTACGGCCGATGTGCACAACCGGATCAAAGAAAGCAATGAAAAAAACAATAAAAAGATCTTCCGTTTTACAATCAAGCCGAATAATGATGTGACGGTGCCCGGGATAGCCGCTCCTCCGCAGCTTCAGGATCTTAGTGTGGATTTTGTCCGCTTCGGAACCCTTCCGAAAGCAGGTGAAAAAGTTGGTGCTACGCATTCAAAACGGCTTGAGATCCATGTTCGAAATAGGGCAAAGGCCGAAACCCCGCGGACAAAGCTTAGTATCATTTGCCGGCCGAAACAGGAGATGAACCACTGCCCGAAAGGGATTACAGGCAGGATAGATATTCCTTCGCTTAAAGCAGGAGAAGTAAAAAACGTCTTATGGCCGAAACAGCAGAGTTCGACCTGGTCGGCGGGAACCTATACTGTTTACACTATGGTTGACCCGGACAAAAAAATAGATGAAAGAGACAAACGAAATAATCAAAAACAGTACACTTTTACAATAGCGAAAAAGAAAAAAAATGTTCCATCAAAGAAGAAGCTTATCGTATCGACAAAACCAAATGTTCTTTCTGGTGCCGTATTATTCAAATCACTGACACCTTCAAAATGGGCTAAGGGCAAATCATACAAGATATGGATCAGAGGTGGCAACTTTGATAAGAATATCGAACTGAGATTCAGCCCGGGTGTCAAGATAGATAATTACAAGGTTGTCAACAGTAAATTGATCACAGCCAATATTACTATCGATAAAGGAGCAAAAAAAGCCAAAGCAACGCTTTTATACAAGATCGGAAGGAAATTGCATACTTTACAGCAGACAAACACCATCAGCCAGTTGGCAACCGGTGCCGGTTTTAAGGTATCAAGTCTGTATGGCTGGGTTGAGAGAGGATTCCATATCGGTAAAATCCCCAAATTCAGTATGCCATCACTGACCGAAAGTATTGATTTTCTTAAAGGAAAGATCACCCTTGAAACACCGAAAATTCATACGGAAGGTATGGAAAATGATGCCGAAGATTATTATGTACCGAAAGTTACCGACCAGACTATTTTCAGTTGGAGGGAGGAAAATCCCGGGGTTGCTGAGTGGTTCGAATTTCGCATCAGCAACAAAAGCGGAAAAGTTCTTTGGCGTAAGGATATTAAACGCACGAGCATCAAGCTCGACAAAGGTGACGAAAAAGGAGTGGAAGGAACAGCATTTTACTCCAGTCCTGCTTTTGTTTATAAGCTTAACCAGCTCTATGAACAGAGTAGAAATATTGTGCTGCCGGTTAACACACTAGGCAATAATAGCAAGTCGATTCCAAAGAGCACAGCCCAAAAACATATAACCTTGCAGCAAAAAACGGTGTCTTCCAAAAATATTAAGGCTCAAAACAGTACTCATAAAAGTCCTGCGCCACCCACTATCAGTAGTATAGATGGTATAAACGTACAGGCTGATTTTTATTGGAATGTCATCGGAAAACGACGTTACAACAAGGCTCCTGCCATTAAGCCTTCTTCTTCCAAGTACAAAAGAAATATAAAATACAAAACAAAAGAGACCGTTGATATTGTTGTCGAGGAGTCGGAAAAATGGCCACTGAGGATCGGTTACTTCAAATCGGGGCTTGCATGCAGCCAAACTAATAATATTGGCCATATCGATCTTCAGAATATTGATCGAGAAGGTGAAAAGAAAGGGGAAGTAAATCCGGTCAACTACCCTGGCCATCGGTTTGAACTTACAGCTGAAACACTCAATCTGGCAAATATTCCGTGGAACATTGCTTTTGATACGGTGCATGTTAAAGGGCAAAGCGGAATTCTCGGAGCGGCACAGGATCATGATGAAGAGACCGGACAATCCATCAACTTTTATGTTAGCTGGGGAGACGGTATTGTTGAAAGGCTAACCCTTCAGGGTTTGGCAGCAAAAAGCTTGAGCGAGTCCGGACACGGCAATGTTGGAGAGATTGCCTTTACTTCGATCGACGGAAGTTTTTCAAAAATGGAGCACCGTTATCAGTTTCCCGGGGTGATGCATGTCAAGGTTTTTGCCCTTCCTGAATCGGACATTCAGCAGGTTGATGTAGGCGGTGTGGTTACCGCATTCAATATCTTCGGGAAAAACCGGACAGCTTCGCTTGTGACACAGGCGAATTTTGCCGGTACATACGGCAACAATCCATACTATAGGACACTTGGTTTGAATCATTCACTACCGCAGGTGAATCCAAAAATGACCGAGATTGCCAAACACGCCTATATGATCTATTGCAATACGCTCACCATTGAGCCTGTAAAGGATCTCGTCGCAAGCGGTCCGCTGCACCTTGAATCTATCGCTATTACCGGTTATAACGACAAAAAGACAGGGCAGGGGATAAGTAATATCGTCCCAAGCCTGAACGAATGTGACATGATGACGGCGGAAGGTGCGTTAAAATACTATGGTAAGGGTCGTGCCGCGATACACTGGGTGCTGAGGGAAAAAGGCGGCACGGCAATGGAACTTCCCACCCCATCAAATCCGAAATATCTATCATCGAAATCGCGAGACGGTTTGACAATAGAAAATAACAAACAAGCCCGTAGTGACAGCTACGATTATGCCGCCATCTATTCAGCCAAAATAGATATGGAACAGTTGACGTCAACACATCGGTACGTACTTGGCGTTGATGTGACGGTGAATACGTCTGACTCCATGGCACTTAGTTCCAATGAGATTCTGCAAGAAATTACTGCAGCTATTACAGGCATCAATGATACACCGAGACTGGCATCTGCAACACTTTCGCCGCAGATGATGTACCTGGCGATGAACACAAAAAAAGTTTTGAACCCGTATCTGAACATGATCGTCTCTCGTGGTGTGAAGCTGGGGGTTCTTTCGCCTGCGAAACATGCCAATGGTCTGCCGATGGTAGCAGATCTCAGCAGTACCGTAAAATCTGTAACAGCCTTAATGAACAAACCTAAAATTGTGAAAATAAAACCGTATTATGTTGCGTCAGATCCTTTTGCGTTCACGATCCATCCAAAACAGGAAGGACAGATCTGCCGCATGCGGATCGAAACGAAATCCAAAGATATTTTCTGGATCAATAATGTCGCCGATACGGTGAAAGAGGTCAGTCCCGGTGTTTATAGCGGAAGTGGTGATCTGTATATCAAGCTTAACAATGGTACGAACACTGAAGTACCTGTAAATGTTTCTATCGATAAATGGCAGCTGGGAAAAGACGGGCTGACTGTCAAAAAAGGACACATCAAAACAACGATTGATTCCAAAAACCTCACGGGTGCCGGAGTGGATGTTTCTTTAAAGAAGCTGGAATGGAGCGGTCGGCAAGACAATATGCATCTTACACTTGATGCAGCAATGCAGGACAAGACATTAAGACTGCCTGGCAGCACGCAGTCTGTGAAATGGCAGAATATCTCTTCGCGTCTTGACGGCGAAGGAAATTGGTATTATGCAGATAGCACTGCTCGGAGATTTACGATTGGATGGAGTGGATTTGAAGTGATATCATCGACGATGGTGATTGACTTTAGTGCCAAAATAGGCAAAGGGATTTCAGGAGAATGTTCCGATAGATCAGCAGCAAAATGGGTTGGAATTCATATGGGGAGTGCGACACTGCTCCCCAATTTACTCGATTTTTCCAAACAGAACTATCATCAAGAAGTTGATGACTGGGGAATCCGGCCTTCCGGACTCTGCGGTTCGGCCCATTTTGGAAAATACAGTACACAGTTTAAAAAAGGCACACTTGACTTTGATTCGCTTGACGTCAATATTGACCAGGGGAAATTTGATGCCACCTATCGTAGCATGGATGTTTATGTTCCATGGCTGGATACCCATTTTAGAGGTGATGCAAGGCTGCAAGACAGTCCGGGAGAAGATTCGGTTATCAGCTTTTTAAATCTGCATCCAGAGACAAAATCCATTGAAAAGAAAATGGGACCGGTCTCTCTTGTTATCAGTGATTTGACATTCGGTTCCTATAAGGGAGTCGGATGGGGCGCCATCAGTGACAATACCCTTTTTACGTTCAAAACAGAAGGGAATATTGTTACGGACAACGCCCTTTTTCATGACCTGGTCTTTGCTATGGATGGCCGGGTCTACCAGCGGGAGAAAAAAGCAGATGCCACGACGGCACTTGGCGGAAAAGCAATCTTCGGCAAGACGCCTGTCGATCTCGTCTCAGCCGATCTGACCCTGCATGAGAAAGGCGATACTCTAATGGATTTCAGGGTCAATACAAACTTCAGCATTTCTGAGGAGATGGAAACCGTTCCCGTTCCGGTTGGTTATGCAGTTAAAACAGCCTATTCTACCGGTCCGACCGTCAAGCCGTTTATTGTCAATATGGCATTTCCTTCCGGCCAGCCGAATGTTGAAAGTAAAGTAACGGTTAATTATACAGGCGCGTCATCGGCAAAGCAGGCTTATATGGTCCCTTACATTGATACTTTCCCGGCACTGGCTGGCAACGCATACAGGTCGGATATACCGTTGATAGCAGACTTGGGCAGCAGTGGAAAACGTTTGGCAGGGTATGGTGCGGTTTATCTTGCTGATAACAGCGGTGCATCTGCCAACGACAAATACAATGGAACAATCGATATGGCGATGTTCGGCGGTCCGCCGGTCAAAGCGGAATTCAGACTGGGCTATCTCAACGGCCATGATTACTGGCTGATGCGCTCAACTTTGTCACTTGGAACAAGCGGTACTCCTTTTGTACCGCCGTTGCTGAATCTGTATGCAATCCGTGGTGGACTGGGACATAATTTCCCGGTCGATGCATTCAAGCATGCTGGTAGTATCAGTGATGTTTATCCGAAGATAAATGGCTCACTGCTCTTTATGGCTGGGCTCAGGGTTGGCAGTCCCGATAAATTTACAGCTGTATTTGACGGAGATCTGAGCATTCAACTCGGCCATGCGGCCAGAATGGACTTCAGAGCCTGGCTGCTCCAGGCAAATCAACCTGGCGACGGTAATTTTCAGGGATGGTTCCAATACGGCAGTGGCAGTTTCGACGGCGCACTAGAGGGCGGTATGGATTTTCTGAGCGGTATGGTTAAATTTGTTATACCTCATGATGCAATGACCATGCATTTCGGCAACGGCGACTGGTATATTTATGCAGGCAAAAAAGAGGGGCCAAGAATCAAAATGTATGTTCTCATCGCAGAGCAGAATGGTTATTTTATGCTCGATTCGAATGCTTTGGCCGTTGGAAGCGGTATGTCATTTTACCTCAATGCAGGTATCGGACATATTTCAGGTAGTCTGGAAACAGGAATAGAGATTGCCTATCCGCCGCATATTGCAGGCTACGGAGAAGGGGCAATGGAAGCGAAAGTCTGCTGTTGCCATGTTTGTATCGGGCCGACAGCCAACGTCGGTGTCAACGTAGCGGCTTTGCCACTCAATATCGGTGCACATGCCTGCTTCTCATTTGATCTTGGTATAACAACTGTCGGTAAATGCGACGATTTTAGTCTATAAGGAAAAAAATGAAACGATTCTCGTCCATACTACTACTCATATTTCTACTGGCAGGAAGTGGTTTTTGTAGTGAAAAAAACAATAAGATTGCACTTGCAGCCTATGCGGATGGCAAAGGAAGTGTTGCGCTTTTTTGGATTCCAGGAACGGTCTGGCCCGAAGGTGGATGGCGTGTGGAGAAGATTCAAAACGGTAAAACCACTGTGTTGAAAAAGTCTATATTGCCGGGTGAAGACAAGAATCACCTGCAGAGGCTTCCCGTGGAAGACCAAAAAACTGTACAGGCATTTTCCAAAAAACAGAGAAAAGGGAAATTGACAAAAGATGAACGAAAAATGGCTGTATTTGTTCTAGGATTGAAAGCAGCAATTGATTTGAACTTCGGCTATGGTATCGGTCTGCGGTTTATGGACAATACAAAAGAGAAAGGCGAAAGAAAATATGTCATAAAAGCACTTGGAAAGAATGCAAAAGTACTGGATCAAACAGTCAGTAATATTGTTGATCCTTTCAAAAAACCGACGCCTGTTCCTCCCGTCACATTGCTAGAAACAGAAGTGACACTCGACGGTGTTGAACTGCGCTGGAGCAAACCTGCCTTCGGTAAAGACAATCCTGTGATTGGGTATCGTATCGAACGTACCGATCCGGACGGTTCCGTCGTATCTTTGAGCGAAAAAACTTTAATAGTAAGTCATGAAGTGTTTACCAAAAAGAATACTATTTTTATCGATGAAAAAGCGCCGACCGAAGTCAGGGTGATCTATAGGATATACGGCATTGGCCTATTCGCACAACGTTCAGAAGCTTTCAAAATAACAATTTATATTGAAGATAAGGCGGCATTGATTCCACCCAAACAGTTGCGTGCCAAAAATGGTAATGAAAAAGTCATCTTGTCGTGGAATCGCGGTGAGAGTATGCATTGTGCCGGCTATGTTATTGAGCGATCATATCTCCAAAAAGGACCGTATCAAACACTGACACCAGAAGGCTTACAGTTGGATAAAACAAGCTATACGGATAAAGATGTCACGGCAGGAAGCAGTTACTTTTATCGTATCCATTCTATCAATAAAAAAGGAAAGGTCGGTCATGCGAGTGACCCTGTCAAAGCACAACCTACCACTAAAATAAAACCGCCTAAAGTGAAAAAACTCAAGGCAGAAGTCGGTAAAACAATCGTTGCTTTGACATGGGGTATGCCCATAAAAGCGGTATCCGGTTTTATGGTTTACCGAAAACCGAAAGGAAGTGAGACATGGTCACAGCTTAACAATTATGCTGTACGGGGTAACCGTTATGATGATCATTTTGGACTGCAGACATATGGTGCTTTTTCCTACAAGGTTACAGCCGTGGGATTTGACAATATCGAGGGCCCGGCAAGCGATACCATTGCTATTGAATTGACTGATTCTATTTCACC
>Ga0164318_10006640_pt1 | contig 11199 bp, 16 predicted proteins | sample GuaBasSedimGuay9_FD_113734 | JGI IMG/M metagenome (GOLD analysis project Ga0164318, IMG submission 113734) | Subseafloor sediment microbial communities from Guaymas Basin, Gulf of California, Mexico - Guay9, Core 4571-4, 0-3 cm | ecosystem: Environmental > Aquatic > Marine > Hydrothermal vents... | reverse complement strand
TTCGTGATTTATGGCAAGATTTAAAATTCCATCCAGTGGAATATAAAGGCGGTAAAATTCATGCCGGTTTTAAGGGGGTTTTTGATCAGATTAAGGAGCCTTTAAATAACGCAATAAACGAACTATTCCCAATAAGTTATATTGAAAAAATAGATGTAGTAGGGCACTCATTAGGGGGTGCTATTGCAATCGGTGCGATTGATTTAATAAAAATCCCTTATATCTCCGCTTCGGTTACAACGTTTGGATGCCCGAAGGGCTGGAGTAGAAATTTAGCCAACAAATTTGAAAGTCAATATTTAATTTTTAATTACAGAAATTTCTGTGATTATGTAACTTATTTATTAAATTTTACCCACAGGCCGGGGTATACATTTAATATTTATGGCACGCCTGGGCATAAAATTTCAAAATATAGGAAAGCAATCGAAAAGGGAAATTACAAGTGATATCGATAAAAAACTCAAACGTATTTCAGCAGGTTATTGCGGTGCCCTGGCATCCTAAATTAATTGATTTGGTCGAGTGGTTCGATAAAAAATGGGGTAACGTGATAATTACTTGTGCATATGAACGTAGGAATTATCCGTCGGTACATTCATTGAACCCGCTGCGTGGGGTTGATATTAGATCAAGGAATTTTGCAGACCCTGCTTGGATGGAAAAAGAAATTAACGAACATTGGGTTTACGATTCTGACCGACCGAGTAAGAAATGTTGTATTTATCACGATGTCGGGCGGGGGCGGCATTTTCATCTGCAGGTACATGAAAACACATTTCACATGACCATAAGTTGAAAGGAGGTGATGCCTATGGTGAATTAAAATAAAAAATTGGAAATTAGTTTTCCGGAATCAAAAAAGGAAGGAGGAGTCATATTAAGGCTCCTCCTTCATTTATTGATTAATCCTCGTTTATGTTACAATTCTCAAAATATACGTCTGCCCCGCATTGTGGGCACTCATATACTTCAAATTGCTCGAGTTCATCGTCATCAAGGTAATATTTTTGGTCGCAATACGGGCAGTTGCAGGTCATTTGATTTTCTCCTTTTTGGTTATTAATCATCATGGGGACACAATATCAACTAAATTTAGTTTTGTAAACCTTTTTATTCATAAAAAGTATATTCCAAAACATTTAAATCCTTATGTTCGTATTCATTGCAATTTAAACATGCCCGTGAATTTCTCATTAGCCGTCCGTTGATCTGCATGCACTCATCATAGTACTTGCAATCATATCGGCGTTTAGGTGCATCCTTCCCACTAATGGGTGTCGTTTGTTTAATCCGAGGTTTTCGGTTATGCTTCTGCACCTGATGATAATATACCCTATTATATCGTTTATGGGCTTCAGATTTACATTCGGGGCAGGCCTTGAGTGATGTGGTTCGTATTGACGTTTCTGTTTCTCGGCCACAAATTTCACATTTGAAGATTTTACGAATGGCTTTCTCACCGTGGACGGGGCAAGGCTTTAAACATAAATTAATGTCCTGCCCGGGATGTGATCCGATACATCCACATGCAAATTTATATAAGGGATATGTTTTGTTCATTTAACGTCTCCTCCATTGTAACTAAAAAAAAACGATGGGGAATAAATATTCCCCATCGTTTAGGTTTAGCATGTAGCTTTTATAATTTTGGATGCCATTAGTTTTGGCGCAATAGAGTTGATTGGAACGGTTTTTCTATAGTTGTCATCCTCGACAACTGCAACCTCATCAATAAAATTAAAAATAATATATGTGTCTTTGTCCATGCACTGGACCTTAAGGCGCCCGGCATGAATGTGTCCACGGTAAAGGTTTTCATTGATGATACGATCGATGTTTTTTTCTGTGATGGATTTAATGGCAAATAATTTCATAATAGCTCCTTATTAGTTAGTTGTTTGTTCGTTCCCGTCATTTGAAATACAATATAGATCATTAACTTTGACTTGTAAACCTTTTTTTTAAGTTTTTTCTAATTATTTTTTAATAAGCTAAAATCATTAGTAAAAATAAAGGGAAGGAAGGAACAAATAAATAACAATTAACAGGAATTTTTTTCCGCCATCGGGCGTAAATCCTCAAAGTCACTTGGTCCAGCAACTAACGTTACTTGACATAATTGTAAACGTACACCCGTGTTTTTCCGAATTTCCGGCTCTTCGAACATTGGGCACCAATCTCCGCAATTAACCTCAGGACTTGATGCGTAAGGGCAAAGCTGTGGTTTCCAGGCACCATTCCGAAAAAGTCTTAAGTAACCGAATATATTAATTCTGATTTCCATTATATTTACTCCTTCAAGATTAAAGTTAATTACCATTTCATCAAGGACTTAAATTTTTTGACGTATCGATATTTCCCTGCACAATACAATATACCATCCCCATGGAACGAATTATACCAACCAATCACTGTGTGGGTTGTCATTGCATTTCCACCTGCTTCATGTGGATTAGTTCCTTTAAACGTTTGAGGCCAAGCCCTAAATTTAAGGTCAGTCATTGTTATCGTAAAATTATGTTTTTTTGTTAGCATTTCAGCAGCATGCTGCTTTGTGTTTATTACTACGTCCATAAAAGTTTCATTCATTATTAATTCTCCTTAATTAACAATATTTATCCGGGCAACCGTGAATAGCTCTCGTGCCGCATATATACTCCTTGCTCGGAGTATTGCATCGAGCCTTATAACCCTTGCCCGGCGTAAAAACTCCGGGATCAGGTCGAGCCCAGTAACATATACGTTCGGGGCACTCTTTATCGCAAACGTCCACATATACGTTTAAATTTTTATCCTTAACTTTCATAATTCATCTCCCTGTTTTAGTTAAATTATTTATCCCATCGCCAACCTTTAAATCGTGGTTGACGCATTTTTCCCTGCTTCGTCTCCTCCTTAAAAATACATTCACAATATACCCCCTGAAATTCCTGTTTATTTTTCCAAATGTAAGTTCGATTATAGGAATTATATGTGCTTTCATCTAATTTTTTCTTTTCGTCTGATGTCAAGGAAGACCAAGGCTTTTCATTAAATCCGACTCCCACCTTGCAGGTTTTATTTTTATATTCTACGATTAAAGCGCCTAAACTTCCCTCATGTTTACCTGTGCCTGGCAAAAAACCAATTACTTTACAGTCGGCGGATTCCTCGGGAAATAATTTCATCCATTTATAATTTTTCTTGTTTTCATATTTACTATCAATATTATAATAAACCAGCCCCTCATATCCACGGTCTAAAAATTGCTTGTATTTTTCCAATAGCTCTGCTTCGTTGGTGACGATATGATGTTCCACTACCGATATTGACAGGCTTTGAATGTTCCCTAAAACTTCTTGAAGTTTATAATATCGTTTTAGTTTTGAAAGGCCAATATTGGTAATATCGAAAACATTATATATTGTGTCAGGTGCTTCTTGATGGTTGCGAATCAAGCCTGAAGCTGCATCAAATTTTTTATTCCTTACCATCAATTCACCATCAAAAGAAAGCTTAAGGTCAGTAGGGAGATTTTTTAAAATATGCGACATTCCCTTGATTAAATTTCCACGTCGGGAGACTAACCCCCGTGGAGTTAATTTTGCCCGAACGCCATCAAGTTTTGGTGCAACTAATGCCGGAAAAATTGCTTTGCTTGAAACGTACTCTTTTGGTCTTTGTACTATCATATTTTATTTTCCCTTCAAATCGAATATAAATTTGCTTCAAATGTATATGTAGAGAGCTTATATTATGTCCAAAATGATCGATTTAATAATTATGAATATAATCATATCAATAAAAAATATCTCTCTGTATTCGCATATAAAGGCCCTTAAAATCGATTTTTAAATTATGTAATGATTTCAATAAGTTATGTGTTAGGTATTATGTCAATTTTCGATTAAATCAACATAATACATATTTATCACTTTCTTATATCGCCTACTTGAATAAGCCTTAGCAATTCCTGGTCTTCCCTTTTGTTCCTGAGAACGTTGAATCGACCTTTTAGTCTTTTTATTATCGCCAATCGTTTTTTAGTTCGTAGCTCTACTGAAATGGCTTTTAGTAATCCTTGCTCTGAAAAAGTATTGATAATGTTACTTACTTTTTTCCAACTCGACAACTGATCCAAATAAAATTCATAGTCCTCAGGAGAAGGATTTCCAATAAAGTCAATCATTTGTGATACCGTTCCGATATAAAACCATCAGCATTAAGTGGAAGTCCTTCCCAAATTTCTGACCTGTTGCACAGGACTTCATTAATCTGATTAATCGATAATTCACCTTTTCGTGTTTCAAGTACAACTTCATCGTGGACGGTTAGTATAATATCATCGTAGCCCATACCTTCCAACTCGAGAATTGCTTCAAATAAAACCTCCCGAGCGGAGCCTTGTGAAGCGTTTTCGGTGAGCCTTCCCGGAGTGATATGATGTTTAGTCCATTTTTTCGTTTTGGAATGGAGCCCCATATGACATAACACATATTCAGCTTTACCCCAATCGTTTACCTCGGTTGACACCCAAGCCTGGGGATAACAAATTGCTTTCCCATTCGGTAAAATCATAAATAAATGTCCGGACGTGTGCATGAAACTTATTTTTAAATAATTTGTGATTTTTTCAGGAGTCAAAACTGCTTCTATAGCTGCCTTTTTTAGCCCATACCATAAATCAACAACTTTATTGTACCTGCTCCTAAATGTATCAATCGTTTTTTTCGCTTCACCAAGAGTAATATCAAACTTCTGTTTTTCAACGCAGTCCTGCCAAAATTTGCGATATCCCATTCCATATCCACCGCCGAGTATTGTAAGTTTTCCATGTCGGCGTCTTCGTGAATCCTTGGGAATTTCATCGTAGTCTTGATCGTATAGATGCGATGCCATATCTTTGTAGGTGTCCATGCCTGACCGAATTAACTCAAGTACGTCCTCCTGCTCGGCAAGCCAACAAAGCATTCTGTTTTCAATTTGGCTATAGTCAGATACAACTAGTTCCTTTCCCTTGCTCGCACAAATCGACGGCCTGATAAGTGCGGAGGAGGTGAATAAAAGCGTATCGTAAATTCCCATTAATTCAGAAAGGTCTTTAGTTTTAAAATCGTGTATTGTTTGGTTTATCGCCTCCATGTAGTTTTGACCATCAGAGCAAGGCACAGAAGCACGTGGAAGGTTTTGTGGTTGCAGTAATCTCCCGCCTTCTCGTCCTGTTGTCGCCTTGTGATATTTTAAACAGTCGCGAATCCGGTTATCGGGGCAAATCGCTTCCTGTATTTTTTGAAATTTTTTAATCGAACTTTTTCCTGCTAATTGTCGTATTTCAAGAAGGCTTTTAACGTTTTGATAGTTTTCAATCTCCGGATCACTTAAAGCTGTTAAAATAGTGTCGGCAGTAAAATCAGGCAATTCATACCCCTGGGATTCGCACCACTCCATTATTTTTGCTCGTTGATTTATTGTTTTGACTTCACCTCCGGTTATGATAGGAACCATCGTGGACACTTCTTGTAAATATTCTCCTGTTTTTTCAACAATCATGTCTACTAACTCAAGGTCAATAGGTATACCTCTTTGATTTTTTTTCAACGTGTGATGTAAAATTTTTATTTCAGTATCGGGTAATTCCCACGGGAAATGGTTGAGAATCGCCATTTCCGATCTAACATCCTGTTTACAATACTCGTAAAATTCCTCAAACAGTTCAGGATGAGTCTCAGGGGTTAGTCGACGATATTTATTTTTTTTCGTAATTTTTTGGGGGACCGATAATAGTTTTATTAATTGTTCGCCCCGTTTGTCTTTTTGAACTTTAAGGTCTAATGCCTCTCCACATTTATCCAACGCCATAGGGAAGGCAAAATTTAGGGCGATTGCTTGGGTATCCCTCCATTGCTCAAGTTTTATCTCAGGCCAATTTAATTTTTTTACACCAATTTCATTCCAGATCGCAAACTCAAAACCGGCATTCCAAGCATAAACTAAATCACCCCGTAATACCGCATCTCGCAGATTAAATGGAAATTCATCTCCAGCTATCCAAATTTCAGGAGGCGAATTATTAATTGAATATGCTAAGCATATTATGTCCGTTGATCGGTCCTGGGCGTACCGGTGTTGACCAACGTTTTTTAAGTCGGCTTCAGAGTAAGTTTCAAAATCAATATTAATTCGTCCCATACTGTTTTTTCCTTATATTGCATTGTTTTAGAAAAATATTACACAAATCGGACACAGCATACTTATTCAGAAAAACAATATTTTTTATATCATATGTAGCTATTAATTTGCAACAGTTAAAACAGGGTTCAGAGGTAACATAAATTGTTTCAGGTTTAATTCGTGAATGTGAACACAACAATAAAGCATTGACCTCGGCATGAATCGCCGGACACGAATCGAGATCCTGGCCCGATACTTTTCGTTTACAAACTTCACAATGTGGGTAACCAGAAGGAGGCCCGTTATAACCAGTGGATATAATTTTATTATCTCCCACAACTATAGCCCCCACCTGCCGTGACAAGCAAGGGCTCCTTTTTGCAACGATTTTAGCGATTTCCATAAAATATTCTTCTCGGCTTATTCGCATAATATCCTTCCTTAAAACATATCCTTAACATGCCCTTTAAAACAATGCAAGGAACCGATATTATGATAAAAATACCCTGGTTTAACTCCCACTGAATTGGCGATAAATATCATCAAGTTGATCGTCATAAACACGTCTGAGGCATAAAATAAAGCATAATCACATGACCTTTGGTTATAAATAACGTGTAACATATTATTCCGGATCAAAAATTGATATGAAAGTGAACACGGAACTCTGTCTTGACCTCCCCAGTTCATCATGTCCTTGGTTGATTCGTAAAATGATAGTATCGCCTGTCTCGTATTAGGTCGAGTTTTCAATTCGTGAATAATATAAGGTAACTGTGCATGATACCTTTCTGGATAACTATATGAAAAAACACCATTTCTTAAATAGGGCTGCCAGAACGCTTTTCGCAACTCCCACGCCTTGCCGGGGTTTTTATTCACGAGCTGTAAATTTACCCGTTCGGACAGCTCGGCATATGCCCATTCAACGTGGATATTCATTTCCTTGAGTAGTTCGTTTAGGTCATTATATCCCTGTATACAATAGGAATATCCCATCAACTCCAGGGTTTCAAAATTCGGATCATCACCGACGTACTTGTCTTGAACCGTTTCTGATTGATATCGGATACCCATTTCCTTCAATTCACGACCGATTTCTTTAGCTGCGTCAACTGTGGATTGATAAATTCTCATCTGTCTAAAGCCTCCTGAACGTATTTATTTGGCTTTGCAAGCCGTTGGAACGAGCATGTATATTTTTTATCATCATTACAAAAAGCAACAAATTGGTCAATCAAAAATTTAGGAAATTCACAGGGAATACACCTCCCGGTTTGTTGTATCATGCCTCCATTTTTGCTATGTGCCCACGTTCCATCATCTTCAAACCTTGTACCGTAAAAAATAAAATTATCGGGAAAACCCATTACTCTGGCTCTTTCTCTAATCGTTAAGGGAACACAATGTACCGGGTGAATTACTGGCTGTGTTCCAATTAACGTTGGTGTTGGCCCATCGTAGATGGGTTTCGTAAACCCAAAGTGATATTTTTTTACTCCATCCTCCCTAAAATAATGAAGTGACCTTCTATCAGTTTTCAACCTAAAAACATGCTGAACCTGTTCCCAGGTCATTGTTTCTTTTTGGAAAACTCCTTTCCCGGCATGAGAATCCACAGTCAGGGAATGCCTATCATGGTTTGGAATCGTTCCAACGTTATTTTCCAAGTCTGAAATCGTGGATCTTAATGTGGCCGTATTTTTTATTTCTCCAGGAGCAAACGAATAATTTAGCTCCTTGAGAGTTGCGATAATGAAAAGCCTATTCCTATTTTTTTGGCTGTTTCCATAGTAGTAATTGGAAACATATTCAATCGATATATCATAATCAGGTAATAGTGATCTGTATAGGCTGGGAGGGTTGGCTCCTAATGATTTTGGAAGGTTATCAAAGAAAGCCAACTTCGGTTTAATCATATTAACAGCTTTAATAAATTCCAAAAATTCTTTGGATTTCTTAGCTGCATGGTCGATCCTTTTTTGGCCTGTTAGGTTGATTAAATTTGAGTAGGCTCCACATTTGGGGTGCCCCGCGATGATATCAATATCTTTCAATAGTTCCTTAGGGACCTCATCGATCTTCCTCACCAAAAAGGCCCCAGGAAAATTCTCGAGAAACGTATTTCTTCCGTTATTATCATAAATATGAGCAAATGATCGTGGCTCAATATTTCCCACGATCTCATGCCCGTCTCTTGCAGCTAATACAAAAGGAGAACCGATTCCCCCGTATACGCCTAAAAGTCTCATTAGTAATTGCTCCGAATCCTGAATTGATTGACCATATTTTTTTTCATATAAATCATAAAAATTTGGTCAAGGTTTAAATTATGATTCATAATGCAAGATATAAGGTCATAATACCCCAGCAGGAGGTGCTGTTTAAACCGATTTTGATCTGTCAGAACGTGGGTATTTTTCCACGGTTTGTTTTTCAGAAGGTTACATGCAATTCCTAAGTTATAGCAGACGTTTAAAATGCTTTTACTCCAACAGTTATATTCAAACTGAACATCTGCCGGTGTGTATTCGCAAATAATCAACAACTCGGTGTAAAAGTGTAATGTGTCGATCAATTCCTCTAAACAGTGGAGATGATTATTTTCGTTCATCGCCTCCTGGGCTTCGGTTAATTCCTCAGTAATTCGCCAGGCAAAATCCTTAATCAAGTATTGCCAGTTTCGGTCGTCGAGTGAAAAGGGCCCTTGAACCAATCCCAGCCCCAGCTGATTGTGGAGTTCGATGTGTTTATATTTTTCGTGCAGTTCATTTTGCCTTTTGAAAATTGCCTCGAAAATTTCCCTTTCAGTTTCCGGAATTTCAATGTCATTATCATTAACGTCTGTAATGTTCATTTATTGCCCCCATAAGTTGATTTTTGGTTGTTGTCCTGAAGTCGATATTAACAATGTTTATATCTGCCTTAAAACTGCTCATATAGCCCTCATAGCAATCACATATAAATTTATAATTTTGATATACGATTGTTACATGGTCCTGGCTTTTGTGAGGTTTACTTTTTAAAAACTGCAATTTAGTTTTTAAATATTCCCATCCCGGATTGCAATAAAATATAATAGGATCGAGAGTTTTTAAGTAGCTAATTGCATACCCTTGAGAAATTAGTGGTGTCCTTCCCGGTAGTTGACCATAAATCCTTTCTGAAATGCAAGGGTGACGGTCATAAATGACTTTCCGAGGAGCAAGGCTTAACCTTGTAAGTAATTCCTCGCTTGATTTAGGAGGACCACCAAAGTGGTGTAATTTTAAGCCTAACATATTGCTAAGCATTTTACCCACTGTTGATTTACCTCCCAAATCGGGCCCTTCCAAAATTATCATTAAATTTCTCCTATTCATGTAGAAGTTACCTTAAAAAAATAGGAACCCCGAAGGGTTCCCATTTATGTTATGCAAGCTCTTTGCCCATTGCGAGGGCAGAAAACAGCTTATACATCCGGCACCATTTTTTGACCGATTTTTCAGTGGTTACAGCAGAAATCATGGTCTCAAATTCCTTTGCCGTGAGCTCGGGATTTTTCGCAAAGGCAGCGCATATGGCGGTGTTGATTTTGCCGGCTTTTTGACCTTTTGACTTTTTCGGCTTTTTGGGCATATCGAAGTCGTGCTCTGCAAGGGCATTGCGAAAAGCGGCGATAACTTTCTTTTCGGTTGCACCTTCAACTTCGCTTGTAATCCGTTTGATGTCGTCCTCAAGTTCATCGTAGGTCAGATCCGTTTCCCGATCTTCCAGGGATTCGATAATTTCCGTCCCTTCCACCTTTTCCTCGATGTCTGCCTTGATTTCCTTCGGGGACCGAATTAACCCTTCTCCGATTGTGATAGCCTTGTAGAGGCGTACCAAATCAGAGAACTTAATCCCTTCCCCAAACATCGCAGACTTGATGGCATTTTCGTCTTGGCCGGCTTTGAAACCAGATAAAATGATATTTTTCGCCGTGTCATAAGTTTCCTGGTCAATACCCTTGGGCAGGTTGGTGGTAGTCATAGTAAAATCTCCTTATTGTGGGTTAAAAAAAAAAACGTTCAATCAAATTGTGAATACAAACTATCACAGCATTTTATACGTGTCAACAGAAAATTAGGAAAAATTAACATCTAAAATTTTTTTATATTGTGATGATATGTCGATTAATATTTCCTTTGGCTCCCTTAACAATGCGTGGTTTTTAAATAACTCCTTGATATTCTTAGGAATTAATGATTTTTCACCTTTCCACCTAAATTTTACCCAATTTTTGGCTATAAATTGTGCATAACCCGAATGATCCAAACAAATATATTCAGCAATACTGCCCTCGAGGGTGAGATATACGACTTTTAATGAATCGGGGCTTCCCGCTTTTTTATGAATATAGTAATAAATTTCATGTACTTGTGCCCATTTTGTTTGTTTTGTCTCCACCTGGATCACATCAACGTCATCCGCCTGGGCTTTTATTTTTTGTTTAAATTTAAATTTATGACCACAAATTTCACAAATCTTTACTACGGTTGCCATATGACATCCACAATCGGGGCAAACCTTCACTGGCGGTGGCAAATTAAGTTTCTTTTTCCCTTTAGGCGTGGGAATAGTAACATTATTAATGGGTCCCAGCCTCATTATATTTCCGGCAAAGTCCAGTACTAAACAGTGATTCTTGCCATTGAGGATCCTTAATCCACGGCCAATCATTTGCACGTGCAGCACGGGGCTGGCCGTGGGTCGTAATAAAACAATGAGATCCACGTTTGGTGCATCAAATCCGGTTGTTACCATTCCCACTGAAACCAGTACCTGAATTTTTCCTGACTTAAAATCACGAATGATTTCTTTTCGATTGATTTTTTTCTTGGTATGTAAGGTTTCTGACTTGTACCCATGTTTTTTCAATTCCTGATTAATATGCTCGGCATGTTTAATATCGATGGCAAAAACCAACCAGGACTTATAATTTTTCGTACCGATTTTAATTAGCTCCTTGATCGCAGCCTCTGTTATTTCCTCACGGTCGCATTTTTCCGATAACTGCTTGGTATT
>Ga0164318_10006639_pt1 | contig 11201 bp, 13 predicted proteins | sample GuaBasSedimGuay9_FD_113734 | JGI IMG/M metagenome (GOLD analysis project Ga0164318, IMG submission 113734) | Subseafloor sediment microbial communities from Guaymas Basin, Gulf of California, Mexico - Guay9, Core 4571-4, 0-3 cm | ecosystem: Environmental > Aquatic > Marine > Hydrothermal vents... | reverse complement strand
TCCTGGACGATTTTCTTGAAGTTGAATTCCGTTCTGAGCTGCAGCAGGGTCTTTTTGGCCTCCAGCACGTCCTTGGGTTCCTGGCCGCGCCGGGGGATATCCACCAGGGTGTCGTCAAACTCCCTGGGATAGGGGCGGTAAAGAATCACGCTGTCGCTGCCGTTGGACCAGACCGCCACGGGCGCGCCCTTGGCGTTCATGTAGCTTTTAAGCTGCTCGAGGCCGTCCTTGCGCTTGGGCTTCTTGCACTCGACAATAATCTTGGGGGTTTCCTTGGTGTCATCGGTATACACGATGATGTCGGCGGCCTTGGTGCCTACCTCGGTGCTGAACTGAATGCTTTTTTCCAGGTCGATTTCATCGGGCTGATAGCCGTACTGGTGGATCAGCTTGTATACCCAGAGCTGGCGGACGATCTCCTCGGGCGCCGACTTGCCGCCCTCCACATAGACCTGGACCTCCTCCTTACCCGAGGAAAAGGGAACCTGGCTTTTTAAAAAATATTTGGTCTTGCCGGCATCGCGGCCGGTATCCAGGGTTTTGGCCTGAATATCAAGAATCTCATGGATCGGTTTGCCCAGGGTTTCAAACTCGGTGAGTTCGTATTTGATGCCCGGCTCCTTGAAGATGCGATCGATGACTTCCCTGGTCGTGCGCTTGCTCATCGTATTTGCTCCCAAAACGTACGTTTCACTGCCGTAATCTATCCTTTCTACACCGGCTCATCGCCGAGGAGTTCAGCGAGTAAATCGCTGCCCCGCGCTCCCATGCTGCGCAGCAGCGCCTCTATTTTTTCCATGGCCAGCGGCGACGGCCGGGCGCGGCCGTTTTCCCACCGGTTGATGGTGGGGAAGGTCACGCCGAGCCTGGCGGCAAACTTTTCCTGGGTCAGGCCCGTGCGATTCCGCAGCTCACGGACCAGACGAGGGATATCGGTCTGGGCGTTCAATGGCGCTCTCCTTGAAAAGTCGGGGAAATCTGAATCCCACAAAATTTATATCACGTGCGTTATCAGATGATCTATCATAGGATAAAAAGGAGCGATGTCAATAGCGATTTCCGCCGGGGGGATTTTCTAGGCTGGGAGTGACTTGCGGCTTCAGCGCCAGATTCCGGCGGTTAGCTCCTTGAAGCTCCCCGTCCAGCGTTGTCCCACCACATAGAGCCAGACCGGGAGCCCGGCTTTCTTTGCCCAGACAGGGACCAGAACTCGGCGGTAGAGGCAGGAACCGCCCGGGTGGAAGACTTCAAGGCGGGAGATTTGTGGATTGATGATTGCGGATTGAAAAGGCGTTTAAAGGAATTTGATCTATTCAAAATCCACAATCCCAAATCCGAAATTACCGCTTCCCCCGTTCTCCCTGGGCGATGAAGGTGAACGACTCCCTGGAGAACTCACAGAGATGCTCGTGCCTGAACACGAGCTTGGGTCTCGAGGCTCCAGCGGGAGCGGCCGCGCTTCGATCTGTACCAGGAACGTCGGTTTGAAGGTGTGGAAATCCATTCACCGAACTCCGGTCGAGCCGCAGTCAGGCGGCACCCACCGGATACTTGCCGGCGCGTTGACGAAGGTGTCGGGACGGGTGGATGGTGAAGATGTACTGGAAGGCTCGTGAGATTTTGCTTTTGAAGTGCTGATAAACCCATTAGCTCAGAGAAAAGTTTGTGCAAATCCGAAGTTTAACTTGCGATTTGCACAAAGGCGGATCATAATAAAAACATGATTGACACAGCCGCCCGGCGTATCTGATCACGAAGGCCAAAGTCCTTGGCAAAAGCCCCTTGATTTGTGACCCCGTAGATCTCCCGTGTCAGCTCACGAGCCTTTTGCCACGCTTCGATGTCCTCAAACTTCTCTATGCTTGCCATCGTTCCACCTCAACCCTGAACCAGGAACCACGAACCAAGAACTCCGTGGCGCGCCTCGTCGTTTTCAAAGGTCATCCCTAAACAGGTCACGGGTCCCGAGTCGCGGGTCGCGGGTCTTTCGGAATCGAACATGGTCTGCTGAAGCGTCGGAATATGCCTATTCTTCATCCTCACCTCCACGTGTTTCCCTCAATATACGGCGCCCTCTTTCGGTCAGCCGGTAGCGCTGCTTGCTGCTTCGCGGCTTGTCCGGGATGGTCATTTCGACCAACCCGGCTTCTAATAGAGGGTTCAGAACTTGGTGCCTGAACTTGGTGCGGTCCGAGCGTCCGGTGATACCCATAAGGTCCACTAAGAACCGCCCAAATTGGCGGATTGAAATCTGGCTCCCCGTGTGCAACCCTCTTCATAACCGTTCTCGTTCTCCGGCTGATAACCGAAAACGTCTGATACAAATATGAATTACGAATTTTGATTGTATGGAGAAAGGTTTCTAAATAAGGGGACATCGGGGCTAAGTGTAAAAACCAGCTTCCGATTGTAGTATTGACCTAATACTGACATGGAGCGATAATTACTTGTCCGTTATGTCGAAGGATGTCCACCTTGACGCCGTATACAGCCGCTACCATATCGGCATTGACTTGATCCAACCGTCCATTAGCAAAGACCGTGCCTTTTTTGAGAAAAAGGAAACGATCTGCAAAACGAAAAGCCAAGTTCAAATCGTGCATGGTCATCACGGCGGCAATCCGATGCTCTTTAACAACCCGACCAATGGTGTTCAAGATATCAAGTTGGTTTTTTAAATCCAGACTGCTGGTTGGTTCGTCAAGCAGCAGCACTTTGGGTTCCTGAACCAATGCCCTGGCAATGCAGACTTTTTGTAATTCCCCCCCGCTCAATTCATCGATATGACGCAGGGCCAAATCCTCCAAACCGAGTTGTTGCAAGGCCCCGGCCACCTTGGCCATATCTTCCTTGCCTGCTTTCCAACGTAAATAGGGTTTTCTTCCAAGTAATACGGCATCGAAAGCCGTCATCCGGCCGGCGTCATTACGCTGGGCCACGTATCCCAGGTGTCTGGCGATTTCTCCCGCGCTCATGCGAAAGACATCGGCGTCTGCAATTTGAACCATTCCTGTCCAGGGTCTGATCATCGCATTGATACAGCGCAACAAGGTGGTTTTACCGGCACCGTTGGGGCCAAGGATGGCCAACATTTGCCCCTGACCCAATTCAAAACCCAGATCGCTTAAAATTATCCGCCCGTTTCTATATCCGACACTGATATCCCAAACCTTGAGCATCAATGTCTCCTTTCCTGGATCAGGAGATAGAGAAACGTAGGCGCTCCCAAAAATGCGGTGAGTATGGAAACCGGCAATACGTGCGGCGAAAGAATGAGGCGGGCTACCGTATCCGAAGCCAACAACAAGACTGCTCCCGTCAGACAGGAAGCGGGCATCACAAAGCGGTGGTCGTCGCCGATAACACGGCGAACGATATGCGGGCAAATCAGGCCCACAAAGCCGATAACACCCAAAAAAGAGACGATAAAGGCCGTGATCAAAGACGCCACCAGCATTCCGACCATGCGGACCCGCTCCACCCGAACCCCAAGACCCCTAGCGGTTTCGTCGCCGGCATCGATTGCATTGTAATTCCACCGGTTGAGCACGAAAAAAAACACCCCCGCAACAACGACCACCGCCATGAAGCCGACCTCTTGCCATCCGGCTCGGCCGACGTCTCCAAAGGTCCAGAAAACCATGGCCGCCAGTTGAACGTCATCGGCAAAATACTGAAGGAACATGGTGCCCGCGGAAAAAAGCGATCCGAGGGCAACCCCGCTCAGGACCATCACCTCCGGGGAGGCGCCGCGGATGCGGGCAATCGCAATGATGATCAGAGAGGTCGCCATGCATGCGATAAAGGCCGACAACGTCGTCAGGTAAGGATTGGCGATGGTCACGGCCCCTACCTGGGTGGATTGCATGGCGCCTGTTCCCATCATCATAACGGAAAACGCCGCGCCGAATGCACCTGCCTGACTGAGCCCCAGGGTGAAAGGAGAGCCCAGGGGGTTGCGCAATATGGACTGCATGGCCGCACCGGCGGCTGAAAGGCCCGCGCCTGCCAACAGCGCGGCGAACGCGTGGGGCAGGCGGATGTTGTAAATGATGGTCTGAAAACGGGCATCGGCTTCCATGCCCGAAAAAACGCGTAGAATCTCTTGCACTGAAACGTGCACCGCTCCCAGAGAAACCGCCATGATGAACAAAATAGCGGCAACGAAGCAAAGCCCCATCAAGAAATACACCTTTCGACTGATATAAGTCGTATATTCTGCCGGAATCCGGCCATGGTTCAAATGGGACATGTCGACACTACTCGATTCTTATACGGCTGAAAGCCAACCCCTCAAACTGTTTGTTCAAGGTTTCAAACGCCGGGCTGCCGTTTAAAATAGTCGATATTTCTTCGGCCTTCGCCAGGGGCTGCACATCCGTAAAACGTTCGGGATACAGGATTTTTCCCACATAGTAGGCATTGGCAAAAACCGCTTCGAAGTTCTGATTATAGGAGTTATAGGGAAACAGACCGAAGACATCGCCCTTGCGTACGGCGGAAAGGTCCCGATAGGCGGGGTCCGTGCGCAACTGATCCAGCGCGCTGGCACCCGATCCCAGCCGCATCGTCGAAACATCCAGGAAAATCAAATCCGGATTCCAGAAAACAATTTTCTCCTTGGCCACCGTCGCGTGGGAAAGCGGTTTCTCTCCGGGGGATGGTGCCGCTACGTTCTTGGCGTGAGTGAACACAAACGGTGCAAAGGAGGGCTCCGTGGACTGGAAGCCATGAGGCCCGGCCTGGCCCAAACCGCCGACATAACAGGATGGCCGTTGATCTCGGGGAATATCATGTGTGCGACGCATCAAATCCTGCTCCAGCGTATTGAACAAAGAGATCACCTCTTCGGCGCGCCCTGTTTTGCCCATGACGTCCGCCATCAGGCGCAATGCGCGGTCCAACTGTTCTCGCCCGTAGGTGAGGTTGCCGTATTCTAAAACGATGACGGGAATTCCGGTTTTGGCCTGCAAATGGTCGGGATCTTGACCCCGCCCCGCAAACGTCTTGAAAATCACCTGGGGTTGAGGATGCAAACCGGCAATCAACTCTGGATTGTCATGGCCTCTGAATTCTCCGAAAAGTGGGTAATTCTTGAATTGCGGGTTGGCGATAGCGTAAGGGCGTGCATCTATGGGAGAGCCCTTGATCTCAATACTGTCCACCGCCACGATGCGGTCATGGGCCTTGAGATAGGTCAGCAGTCGCAAGCAACCGGAGCCGGAGCAGATGACCCGATCCACTTTTTGGGGAATGGTCATCATACGCCCGGCCATATCGATAATTCGCCTTTCTTCCGAGCAAAACGTGGTGTCCGGCCAAAGCATCGGTCCCATCGCCACCATCAGGACGGCACACAGCACCGACCGGAATTCACACCTTCTGACCGCCGACAATACAATTTTCCTCATGCGTTCTTCCCATTTTCCTGTTTTTGCAGTAACTTATCAACAATTCCGCTTAAATTCATGGACAGTGTCACATCCGATAGCGGCTTTCCGGCAAGACAAGCGTTCTGGAGCGCATTTTGAAATCCGATGCTCCCTATCAACGGCACGCCGTTATCGTTCAAGCGCTCGACAACTTGATTTTCCTGCTCTTTTGACGCCATTTTATTCAAAATAGCACCATAAAAAGCACTCCCCGCAGACCGGGCCAGCTCCATCACTTTTTTTGCCAAAAGTATCGACTCCAAAGAAGGCTCCACCACACTGACCACGCCGTTGACACCCGCTTCGAGACCCCTGCCGAAATGTTCGATGCCGACTTCCATGTCTGCGATCAGCACCTCTTCCTCACCGGTTTGGAATTTCTTTAAAAATTCCCGGCTCACACTACCCATGGGGCACGCGCAGCCTTCCATCGCCTGATGAATTTTTCCGGTTGAAATCAGCTTGACGCCATCCTTTGCCACCGCATACCCTCCGGGCAAGGATTGGCTTTTAATCGATTCCATCTCCCAAATGGACATGGCCGGTTCGTCTTCGCCCTTGGAAAACCGTGCGATCATTTTCTGCTGAATCTTCTTTTTACCACCTAAAAAATCCATCAGCGGTTGGGGGGATGGTCGAATCCGAGCATCCAAAACAGGCTTGTGTTTGATTCGTCAGAATCCAATACGATGACCTTTTTGCCCATACTTCTGAAGGCTTGGGTCAGCAAAACCACAACCGTGCTTTTTCCGCTGCATCCTTTTCCACAGATGCATATTTTCATGATTTATTCTCCTCGACACTAGTTTTCGGATTTGAAGTAAAGACCGCACATTTGCACCTTTGCCGCCTATGGCCAGTCAAAGGTCAAAAAACTCATAAACTGCTGATAGTCGATATCCGATCTACCTTCAACGGGCACGTTGTGGATGGCTATGAGCACCTGTAACCCAGGTTTTTCGAGCCGGATCTCCGCAGTCCCTTTTTCGTCGGTTTTCTCCAATGCTTTGTCTTTCCCAGCCCCAACTTGGCATCCGGCAAGGGGCGCGCCCTTAAAAAGCACTTGTATGGCAAGCGCCTCGCCAGGTAACACATCTTTCGGATTTTCAAGGGCGATGATTTCGAATTTCAACCCAAGGGGGCGTGTCCATTCGATCCGATGATCGAATACCGATTTGGCGTATTGAATGGACTCGAACGCCGACACAACCTTCAAGCCCTGCTCGAGAGCCTGTTGTTTTGAAAGCAGCTTCTTGCCCTCCGGTGTGTTGACGCGCCCGCCCCATTCACATACAACAGCCGCCATGGCAGGCGCGCCTTCGCTTGAAAAACGGGCCTGGTCCACCTTTTCCGCCCGTTTTACAGGAATTTTCTTGCCGCTGCGATCAAACGCTCTAAACATGACAACATGCCTAGAATCGTATGCATCCACCCGATCAGGGGCCAGACCCCGCGCCACGGAAAGCTCCTGTCCGGATGGGATCACCCAGAGATGGTGCGCCTCTGCCGCCGGACACGTTAGCGCCAGGAGAAACAAAGCGATGACCACCTGTTTTTTTGTCATTGGCCTCTCAAACCCCCATTCCGCAATACCACTCTTGAAAAGCGATCCGTTCAGAACCGTTTTTCGCCTTTTATAAACGTTACCAACATGAACCTTTTCATCAAAATTCAACCTTAACGCCGCCGGTAACGATCAGCCCCGGCGCGATGGTGTCGCCCGAGGAAAGGGATCTGAACATGGCATATTCCTCGTCAAATAGGTTTTCAACATTTAGGTAGGCCGTGAGCCGATCGAAAAACCTGCGTGAAACCGAGGCGTCCACGGTAAAATAGCCGCTTTCCTTCAAGGTGTTCTCGTTGTCGTAGTAGATATCGGCGTAGTAATTGGCGATCACCGAAACGTTGACGATTTTCGGATTGTTGTACCGGAATCCGAAATGGACCTGGTGCCGGGGATCGTTGGGCAGGTAGTTGCCCTCCAGATCGGCGTTGTTCTCATCCTTTTTGATCTCGGAAATATTGAAAGTGTAGTTGGCGAAAAGGGTGAGGTCGGATAGCGCATACCACTCCAGTTCCGTTTCAACCCCATAAATGTCCACCTCGTTGATATTGTCCAACTGATACTCATACCGGGTTTTGCCCCCGCCAAAGGTGCCAGTGCCGGTGAGACGGTCGCCGATGTAATTCTTGGCAAAGGACTGGTAAAAGGTCAGTCTGCCCCAGAGGCTGTCGGTCAGGAAACGTTCCACCCCCACATCGTAGGACCATATTTCCTCTGGCTCCAAATCCGGGTTGGCTTCACGATAATAGGTGCCGCCGCCGCGGACGTGAACTTTGTAGAGTTCAAACAGACTGGGCGCCCGGAATCCTTTTCCGCCGGAGGCCCGTAACGTAGTTTTGTCATCGGGATGCCAGGCAACACCCAGTTTGGGGGAAAAGCTGCCCTCCGTGTTGGAGTCGAACGTATTGTTAAAGGCAGGTTTTCCGGCGCTGCCCTGGCTGTCCCAGTTGGCGCCGTCCGAGGTTTCGATCCAGTCGTATCGCGCTCCGAGATTTACAATCAGGTTGCTATCAAGGAAACGAAAGTCCAAATTTGCGAAAGGCGAGATGAAACGCTGCTTGCCATCTGCTCCGACATCCCTTGTGCTGGCGACATATTCATCATCGTAATCCCAAGAGCTCTCTTTGTAGGCAGCGCCTAAAGTGAACTTCGTTCGGGTGCCAAATGGTATGGTCCCCTGAAAGTCAGCGCCCCATGTAGTGGAGGGCATCTCTTCCATTCTTAATAATGATGAATAATTATCTTTTGCTGTATCCTGGAAGGCGGTCTTGTCGGCTCGGTTCAAATAGACCAGCCCCTTCAAATCAAAAGATTCGCTATCATGGCTGTAGTTCATCCAGTATTGATCCAGGGTTAATTCATCGTAAAAGAACTCTCGCCCTTTTCCGGTTTCGTGGTCGTAATACAACGCTGCAAACGATAGATCGGACCCGGGCGATATCTCATAGGTCGCCTTGCCGAGGACTTTCCCGGCCTCTCGATAACGTTTGATTTCATAATCCTCCGGGTCTTCTACCATATAAAAACCATCACTCTCCTCGTAACCGCCGGCCACCATGAAACCGAAGTCTTTGATCTTCTGGCTGTGGTAGCCGTATCCGCCATATGTATCCGACGTTCCAGCTTCGCCACGAACCGAGGTTTGTCTCTTGGGCCCCGGTTTTTTGGTGATGATATGAATCACACCGCCAAGACCCTCTGATCCGTAAAGCGCCGAGGTCGGTCCCCTCACGATTTCAATACGTTCGATGGTTTCCTTTGGAATGTGGCCCCATGCCACCCAGGCAATCGAGTTGTTGAAATTGTCATTCTGCGGTACCCCGTCCACCAATATCAGGATTCTGTTGCTACCCACGCCGCGCATTTTCAGCGGACTGACGATACCATTTGTTTGCAAAGCAAAATGCCGAAAATTATACATGCCCGGGACACTGCGGACAATGTCCTCCACACGCTCAAAGGGCGAGGCCATAAGTTCCTCGTTGGAAATGACGGTAACGCTTTGAGCCGCATCGAACACCGGAATCTCTGACCGGGTGGCAGAAACCACCACCGTATCCAGCCGATGAACATCTTTTACCTTTTCTTCAGCAGCAACACCCGAGGCGAAGGACAAAACCGCCAATATCATCATTGAACCAATTCCCGACCATTTCAACCGCTCCATTGTTTTCCTCCTCTACCAAACTTTTGATTAATGTTTCATGTGTTGACGAAAAGGAGCAGCTGTCATATGCTTACAACCGAAGACGCTGCTTTTCGCAAGCACTTCACCTTGAGGGCGGCTGAAAACCTTGGCCGGTAAATGCCGCCCTCCACCCTTAACTTTTTAGTGTCCAGTTTCACCGGGCTTACGCCGCGGATCATCTGAGTTTCAAAAACAAAAAAGGCCGCGAAGGCGCATCCCGTTTTGAGGGTGCCCGGACCTTCGTGGCCTTTATTATCTTTAATTATGTACCCCCGCTATTAAGAGCTGGGGCGATGCCCGTGGGCCTAAATCTGAATTTCGGTTATAATGTCAGCGACTTCAGTCGCAGTTATAAAAAAATTTAAATACCGAAATTCTTCTCGCTTGTCAATGCTTTTCCGCCGTGTTTCTTTTCTTGTACATCAACTTGAAAACCAGCGAGAAAAGAAGAAGCTTGTCCCGGCGCATCATTCCGGTTGCGGCTCGAATAAAATCTTATGATTGACCAGGTTCATCCCCTTGATTTTGCCTTTCACCGTCTTCTGATCGCCAAAGATGCCGACCAGGCGCCATGTGCCGTCTTCCTCGGGTTCTACGACATCCACGGATTCCATGAGCAGTTGCTCCTGGCCGTCTTTGATCAGGTATGCATTGGCTTCACACATTGTTTATTTTCTCCTTGATTCTCTCGACCACCGCCTGTACCAAATGCGGCAGCGGCTCTTTGGTTACGCCCACAATCTCCGCGTTCTCCTGGGAGAGTGGCAGAAAAAATTTAAACGCAGGGCTCGAAGAGACAGCTTCGGCCATTTTCGGAGTCACCTCTCCAAGCATGGCGTTGGCCCAACTGACCGCAATCGGCCCAACGAGGTATTCGCTCAGCATCACCAGTGGTGAATCGGTCCATTCGGCCGTCATGGTTTGAATCTTCCTCTTTGGATATGGGCTTGCCCTTTGACATTTTTACCAGGACGTCGAAAGCACCGTCTCCATTGGTGTCTCGTTGTTCCGAAACCGCTTGCCCCCCAGTGAATTCGGTCACGACGTCCGGTCCTTTACGGCCGCTCGTGAAACCCTCCTGTCGACAGATCTCGCCGTTCTTATAATGACGGGTTGTCTCCAAGCGACCATCCTCATCCAAATCGTGACGGCTTTCAACAGATCGCCCCTTTTCGTCTAGCCGGATTTTCTGGTCAATTTGGCCGTCGCCGTTCAAATCCGCCGTTTGCTCACAGGGTTTTTCATTTCGAAATCGCTGCCAGACATTCACCCGCCCGTCGCCGGTTGTGTCCCGCCGCCATTCCAATGGACGCTGTTCACCGTCAAATTTCAGAATGCCGATAATTTCACCATTCACATCCAAACTGTGACGGGTCGTTGTTTTTCCGTTTGCCAGCAGGTCCCTTTCATCAATACGGCCATCGGCATCCGTGTCGCGCTCAATCCTTTCGACAACCCCACGCTTGTAATATTGAAAGACGTCTATTTTCAAATTGCCGTTGGTGTCCGCCTCGAGTTTAACGACATCCCCGGATGGCGCCAAATGGACGATCCGGTCCGTTTGGCCGTCGTTATCCGTATCTTCTTTTATGATCCGTCCGCCGGCTGTGGCCAATGTCGGGCAAAAAACACCCCCAATCAGCAGATACACGCAGAAAACGAACAGGGTCGATTTCCATCTCCCATACCGGAGACACCTGACAGTTTGGCGCGGCAAATGTTTCCTCCTAAAAAAGCAGCCCAAATAAAAAAGGCCACGAACACCGGGCAATTATTGTGAGCCCCGGCCTTCGTGGCCTGATCTAACCTGAAAAAATTTAAAGAAAAAAATCAATAATTTGTGGCGCCTTCATGGTGCCTAATACAAAAAAATATGATGCCATAGGCTGGAAGAAATGTCAAAAACAATAAACTTTATTAAACATATTCAATGGTTAACCGGCAACCAGATTCCGTTGGCAATCTCTTTCAGGCCTCCGACACAGCGATTCCCCTCCGCATAAAGCCAAGCCGGAAG
>Ga0164318_10006637_pt1 | contig 11202 bp, 5 predicted proteins | sample GuaBasSedimGuay9_FD_113734 | JGI IMG/M metagenome (GOLD analysis project Ga0164318, IMG submission 113734) | Subseafloor sediment microbial communities from Guaymas Basin, Gulf of California, Mexico - Guay9, Core 4571-4, 0-3 cm | ecosystem: Environmental > Aquatic > Marine > Hydrothermal vents >... | reverse complement strand
TGTGTCATCCTGTGACCCTTGGCCCTCGCCATCTCATCCAGCGTGTCAGCAATTCTTGAGGCCCTGCTGGCCTCACCAATCTCCCTCAACATCGTACCTACGACATAGAGAGTGAACATCGTTTCGGTGAGAGGGTTTTCCACCTGTTCTGGATACTCCTCGAGCAGATTGTCGAACTCCATCACACACATGATCACACTGGTGTCACGTTCTGCTGCCGCAAGAAGCACTCTCACGGTGCTCATGCGGATTCTGTCTGCCACAGGGGAGTCGTCTGTGACAGTGCTCTCCAGAGTCTTGAGTATATGACGAAGTCCGTCTACGTCTGATAGGGCGAAAAGTGCGATTGCCTTCAGTCCTAAGACCCGCGGATCTTGTGAGTCTGCAGCAAGGAACAGCACATCTGTTAGTCGCCCTCGTATCAATGCGGCTTCGACACCAAGTGCAAGCAGTGACCTATTCGGACTCTTCTTCATGGACTCACGCGATGCGAGTTCTATTGCCACATCCGTCAATGCCACGTAGGCACTCTTCCCGTCTGTCCTCCTCTCAGCCTCTCTCAGTATGTCTTCCCAAGGAATGGCGGGATCGTCTGCGAAGTGTTCAAACTCGGGGGGAATGTCCAATGTGCTTTCTCCTTGTCTTCTATGTTCTGACCCTGTATTGGCTCTTTTGGTTCATTCTGTCCTGAATATATTGGTCTCAATACCATTCCCGTGTGTCTTCCTCGGCCTGTTAGGTCGCAAGAACATTCTAGCGTGGCCTCACTGTCGTTTCCCACTCATTCAATAGGCGACGCTGCAGCACATGGGGTGCGCGCCCTGCACTGTCGTTTCGACGACAAGATTAATATATGATGGTTGGGAGGCCAAACTATCCTATTCATTACAATTGGGAGAGTACACCTAACATGTTTGATGAGTTGGAGCGTGCAATCGAGCCAGGTCTTGAGCTTGGGGCCTCGTACGTAGAGCTCCGAGGCGAGACAGGCTTTATCGAGTACATCCAGATGGATGATGGCAGGATAACAGCACTCACGCAACGTCTTGAACGCGGGGTTGCGGTTCGGGCATTGGTGGATGGTGCTTGGGGATTCGTGTCCACAGGGGATCTCGCTAGGCTAGAGGACGCGGTTCGTGATGCCTGCAGGATGGCTCGAGCTGCTGCTCCAACGCGGAAGGAGCCGATTGAGCTCGCGGAAACCAAGACTCGCGAGGACCGGGTGAAGAGTGCGGCTCGACGCGATCCGCGCCATGTGGAGATTGAGGAGAAGGTTGCGTATCTCAAAGAGCTCACGCGGGTGATTCGTGATCATGATCCGCGCATCGCAACTGTGACAGCAAAGCTTCGAACGGCCTCCGGCACCAAGTACCTAGTGACTTCCGAGGGGGCTCGGATAGAGATGCCGATCAATCTAGTCTGGGTATATCCATGGGTGACAGGCAAGGAGGGTACCAGACTCAGCGCGGCTCGCAACGAAGAGGCCTCTACCCATCAAGGTTGGGAGTACTTGGAAAAAACAGCAACTCCGGAGGCGGTAGGAATCCCAGCTGCACGACGTGTGGTCTTGCAGCTTGAGGGCGTACCCGCGAAGGCTGGGACATTCCCATGCGTGCTGGGTCCGCGTGTGATAGGTGTACTTGCCCACGAGGCCTTGGGTCACTTGGCCGAGGCAGACTTGACTGTGAACAGTGCTTTCAACGGGAAACTGGGGCAGGTTGTCGCCGCAGAGGGAGTCAACATGACAGATGACGGCACAGACCCCGGGAATGTGGGGACCTCGAAGTATGACGATGAGGGGACGCCCACCAGTCGGGTTGAGATCATCAAGGATTCGGTGTTGACGGAGCTCATGACCAATAGAGAGTATGCTGCCAAGATGGGGCTGAGGCCAACGGGCAACGCGCGTGCTGAGAGCTACCTGTATCCCCCGATCATCAGGATGAGAAATACGTTCTTCGAACGTGGCGACCACTCTTTCGATGAGATATTCGAGGGCATTGAATTCGGTTATTACTGTGTGGACTTCCGGGGCGGCCAAGCACAGATGAACGCCAGCTTTCAGGTTGGCATCCAGGAGGTCTTCGAGATTGTGAACGGTGAACTTGGAAGACCAGTCACAGATCTCTCAATCTCGGGAATTGCCACCGATGCGTTATTCAAGATTGAAGCCGTGTCCGATGAGGACTTCCCGTGGGAGCTGGGCAGGTGCGGTAAGGGCCAGGAGGCCTTTGTGTCTTCCGGGGGGCCAAGCATCCGTTTTGCCAAGGGTGGCATTATGTTCGGAGGGCAAACATAGGAGGTCTGACAATGGAAGACGAGAAGCAGTTGCTTGAGTTGTGCAAATTTGCAGTATCACAGGCGCACGAATACGGTGCTACGAAGGCAGAAACACAGGCTCAGTTCTCAAGCGAACTTGAGGGGTCTGTCGAGCTTGGCCAGATCAGCAGCGTCAACCGGCAGACTGGGACCGGTATCGCGATTCGAGTCTTTGTCGGGAAGCAGATGGGTAGCGCCTTCACGAACATTCCGACTCAGGATGGTATCAGGGATGCTGTTCGGCTTGCAGTGAGTGCAGCAAAGGTATCGACGGAGGACCCCGACTTTGTGGATCTCCCCCTACCCTCCTCATCATATCCAAGTGTGGATGGTCTATGGAGCGATTCGGCCGCAGGTGTCGACCCAGGCGAGGTTGTCGGCCAAATAGTCCAGCTGGTCAAAGAGGCAACACAATCTGAGGCAGGTCTTGTGCCCGCGATGTCCGGCGCTGGAGCTGTCGAGTATCACACCGCATACGCCAACAGTAACGGGGTTGACCACTGGGAGCGGGGCACGGTCGGCTACATCTATCTTGGCGCAGTGGCCCCGTCGGGCGAAGGCATGACGCCGATAGTACTGTCGTTCGACGTGAAGCGAGGTGTGGACTATGACATATCGTCGGTTGTGCAGGAGGTGGCGGACACTCTACGGCTATGCAAGGTGTCGGCCTCAGGAGAGAGTGGCAAGTTTCCTGTCATGATGCACGCAATGGCGTATGGTCAGATAATGCAGCATACTCTTCTCGAGTCGATTCGGGGTGACAGTGTGGTTCGGGGGAAGTCGAGGATTGGCGACAAGCTCGGAGAAACGATTGCGGCTGAGAACTTGACGATTAGCGATGATGGTACCTATCCTGGCGGAATGAACACTAGAGTTGCGGACGACGAGGGCGTTCCTAGGCGAAGGACCACGATAATCGATCACGGGGTCCTCAGGTCATTCATCTGGGACACGTACTGGGCAAACAAGGCCGGAGTCGCGAGCACAGGAAACGCTCGCAGGCAGCTTAGGCGCGGTCTCGTCGAGGTGGCCACGACAAACGTGGTCGTAGAACCGGGACGAAGGAACGCTGAGGACATTCTCTCTGAGATTAAACATGGGTTCTTCGTTCAGAACGTTCAGGGTGCCCACAGCTCCAATCCCCAGTCTGGGGACTTCAGCATAGTCGGAAACCCTGCGATACTAGTTCGTGACGGAGAGATGGTCGGGCAGGTTCATGGGCTGATGTTGACGGGTAATGTCTTTGACCTCCTGAAGCATGTTGGCGAAGTGGCGTCGGAGCCCAGATTCTTAGAGGGGGCCATCGCACCGGACATTCTCTTCACGGAAGTCAACGTGGTCTGTCGGCAATAGACATGCCGACGTATAGGGGGCCTTCAGGGCCTCCTTCCGCCACGACATCGTCACGCAAAAGCATATCAGCCGAGCGCCTGACGAGGAGAGTCACTGGACGGTGAATGACACTGGCGCGCAGATGTGTTCTGGTCATCATGGCCCTGTTGTTGCTCCCTACGCTTGTCGGGAGTGTTCCATTATCTCGAAGTGGCGCCGTCACCTTGAGAGCGGTTTCGGCTTCTCCTGTCGTGGATGGTCTTCTCGCCAGTGAGTTGGGGTCTGGACGGGAAGATGTAACCCTCTCAAGTGCCGACGGCGTAGAGGCCCTCCTCCAGTTCTCTCACAGCCTGACGCGGAACGAGATTACGATGGCTGAGGCCCGAGGGGTGAGGTTTCTCCGTAGGGGCTCGCACGTTGTGCATGTCGGCTCCATTTATCTGGCGGAAGTTTTCACTGTACAATCTTTAATGTCACTGACTGACATGGGTCTTGTGAGAGCCACCTCGGGATCAAAGCGATTCTATCCCGCACTCACATCCTCTGTTCCGGCGACCAGGGCGGACACCGTCCAGCACGATCTGCACAAGGATGGCTCTCCGATTGATGGTACAGGTGCCTTGGTCGCGGTTCTAGATACGGGTGTGTCTTGGTTGCACCCGTCATTCTGGCAGCCAACGACTGGTGCGCTACCTGTTCTTTCTGTAAACGGTTCGTACTATGTGGACATCAATACCAATGGAGTTGCTGACTCAGACGAAGGTCCCATCGCAGTAGTGCATCAACAGGACCCCTCCGCGATTGAGGTTTCGAACGAGTATCTGTACATAGACATCGACGATAACGGAAAGTTCGACTTCGCGAACGGTGACAGGTGGCTTGCTGGAGTAGACGAAGACCATGATGGTCTGTTGTCGCTGCCCTCAGAGAAGGTCGTGCTTCTGGGTCAACCAAAAGTGCGCATACTGTACGATCAGTACACTGGGAATGTCTATGTGCGAGGCGTCAATCTGACTGCGGATGCGCTCGGTATTGGTGACACCAACGGCCACGGCACGCATGTGGCCTCGATAATCGCAGGAGGACAGCCCGGGTACACAGCTATGGTGGGGGTTGCGCCTGGCGCTGACCTGTTGGTCATCCGGAGCCCGCTGATGTCCTCCGATGTACTTGACGGAATCTTTTTCGCCGCCGAGCACGATGCGGACATCATCAACATGTCCTTCTCCAGCTTCTTGGGATTCTTAGACGGAACGGACACGGAAGACCTTGCGGTGTCTGAGGCGATGAGGACCTCTGGCCTTGTGTCATCCCTGGCCTCGGGCAACCTCGCAGGATACAACAAGCATGCGCGGTTCTCGGTGATGTCGGGACAGACGGGGAGCGTGAAATTCGCAGTCAACAGTCCTCCTAAGTACTCCTTCCTCAACGTGCTATGGTACAGTCATGATGATGACGAGCACGTCTTCCTGCGCTCGCCCAACGGCAACAGTATCGATCTTGGCGTCTTCAGTGATGTTGCCGGTCACAGCTACATCATCGAGGACGACGACCTCAAGGCCTACTACTTCGCAGACGTGAGTGTGAGGGGAACAAACAGGATAATCGTGCAGGTGTCTGAGGATGATCACGAGTGGGCGAGCGGCACTTGGACTCTTGAGATGGAGAACCCCTCAGGAGAGACCGTTGAGGTGAACTGCTACGCATGGGGCAGTACGTGGTCCGATGCGTATCTGAGGTTCACCACGCACGTTGACAACTCACGTACGGTCAGTTCGCCCGGTACGGCCGACCTGGGGATAGCAGTCGGGTCGTGCAACGACTATCTCTCAACTCTGTCCGCAAGCTCTGGACGTGGTCCTCGGATTGATGGAGTACAGAAGCCTGAAGTTGTGGCTCCGGGGCTTGGAATCACTGCTGCTCGCAATAGCCTCAGCTCGCTCTGGATCTCAAGGAGCGGCACTAGCATGGCCTCACCGCATGTTGCGGGAGTGCTTGCTCTGGTCTGTCAAGCACTTGGTGAGAAGACCGGTTGGGCGTTGTACTCAGCTGTGGTGCAGGGCGCCGGAGGCAACACTCATCATAACGATCCGCCCGAGTTCGACTGGGGCTTTGGCGCAGTAGATGCGTTGGAGGCTGTCAGGACAGTCTACTCGCCAGAGCCGTTGGCGGGGACTTCTATTGCGGAATGGTCAGGTATTGACACGGCCTGGGGGCCCGATGTTGAGGATGCACTTCCGGGAGGCCAAGACTTGGTGACGGTCAAGACATTTGCCTCCACCGAGCGATTGGCTGTGGCTGTCACAACCCGAGAGATGCCTGATTTCGGCTCAGGAGTACTCACGGTAGGATGGGACACCGACAACAACAAGGCGACGGGCAAAGACGGAGTGGACGTTCTGGTCAATGTGAGTGGTGAAGTCGCCACGGCATACAGGTGGAATGGTATGTCTTTTGCCCAGAGCGGCGACAAGGTGACACTGTGGAACCACAGCACGTCGCTCTTCGTGTGGCTGGACCTCTCGCCAGCGCTGCCCCTCTCTGTCAGAGTGGAGAGTTCTGTTGGGTCCGCCCCAGTTGATGAAACCGGGTGGCTCACCATCAGTGATCGGTGGTCGCCCTATCTCGCCAATCTCAACATAGAACACAGCGGAAACGAATGGAAGGTGTCCCTTGGCGTTTCCGACATTGACACACGCCTGTCGGACTTGCAGTATCACTGGTCCGTCGTTGACGGGTCCATGACATCTCTACTCTCAGGTAGCGGGCCGTGCAGCAGTGAGCCAAGCATTCAGGTTGACACTGGTGCCTTGGGAACACCAGACGCGCCAGCTCTGCTTTTGAACGTCACAGGGTCTTCACCCTCTCTGAGGGCACCCCTCCTTGTCTTGTCGAGAGCGACGGCCGCACGCGTAAAAATCCTCAGTGCCGTGCTGAACACAACGATCGTCGCGGTGGGGCCGCTTGTAGAGAGCATGGTGAAGGGTACAATAGTCGTGGAAGGGTCTGCCTCAGTTGACACGGTCCAAGTGGCATTTCACAGTCCTCTGGGCTTTTGGTTGAACTTCACACTTCAGGGCGAGGACGGAGTGTACCCGTTCACTGTGGCAGCCAGCGGTTTCGCGCCAGGAGAGCATCAGGTCTATGCCGTTGTCACTGACACTGCCGGTGTGACCATTGAGAAGTACATTGGTATACTGACGGTCACTACGGACTATTCCCGCGTTGGCATCATTGTTGCAGCGGTGGCCGGAGTCACAGTTATATTCGCGCTTATCCGACGACACAGGGCACTGTCTTAGAGGTTGGACCATGAGGCTCGTAGTTATAGGATACGGTCCCGGCGGAGTCTCGGCGGCACTCACGGCGAAGAAGTTTGCTCCTGATACAGATGTCATCATTCTGACGCGTGATAAGCTACCAGCCCGTCGAAAGCCGGGTGTGACACTGGCATTTCAGTCCCCGAACCTACGGAACCTTGGGATACCTGATTGGTCGCCGGAAGCGCTCAAGAAGCGAGGGGTGACAGTTCGGCAGGGTGTTGAGGTGATAGGAGGAGATCCCAACGCCAAGGAGCTTACTGTGCGTACTGAGAAGGGAACAACTGAGAAAGTTGGCTACGACAAGCTCATTGTCGCCACTGGGGGAACTCCCGTCGTGCCAGCGATTGAGGGCACCGACCTTGACGGTGTGTTCACAATTGGTGACATCAGCGACGCATTGAGGGTAGGCGAGCGACTCGAAGAGATTGCCAGCGTAGCAGTGGTTGGTGCTGGCTTCAGTGGCCTTGAGGCGGCGGAGAGGCTTCTGTCTATGGGAAAGGAGGTTCACTTGGTTGTGCGCTCCCGATTGTTGCGACGCCTTCTCGAGTCTGAGCTCAGTGCCGAACTACTTCAGCGGTTTCCCTCTTCTCTCATGGTGCATACTGGCGTTTCCCCCGAACGTGTGCTGGGATCGGATACCGTGGACGGCCTCTCTCTTGGCGCGCAGACAATCAAGGTCCAAGCCGTACTCTTCATGACCGGTGTGAAACCCAACACACAGTTGGCATCATTGATGGGCCTGCGGATTGGTCCTCTCGGCGGTATATCTGTCAACGAGCGGATGGAGACCTCTGCCATTGATGTGTACGCCGTGGGGGACTGTGTCGAAATGCCCGACTTCCTGACTGGAAAGCCGGTCCTGATGCCTGTGGGCAGTGTGGCTGCGCGTGCTGGTCGTCAGGCAGGTCTGCTGGCTGCTGGCGGCAGCAAGATGTACTCTGATGTGAGCCTGCGGTTCCAGTACGACCGCATATTCGGGACTGAGATAGTCTGCATGGGCGAATCGACAACTCTTGCACAGTCGTTGGGCGTGCGGGCGCATGTCACGTTTACCGAGGATCCTGCGGAGTCTACGCGAACTGCGATTGTCACAGATGAGTCGGGGCGAGTGATTGGTGGACAGGTCTTGTCCTCTCGGATGGCTGCGCCCGTGGGTCTTCAGATACTGCGTCGGATGCTGGATGGTCTAGGATTGGACGAGACTCCGCTCTTGAAGCCCCCTCACGAGGAACTCAAGTCGCTCCTTGAGGAGACTCTTGGGCCACTGAATCCCTAAATCACACAATCTCGGGCGGTGTTCCTCCGTCGGTGACCGGAATCTCCCATTCTGGTTCTCCGCCTCGTTTCCGAGGTCGTTTGGCCCTGAACTTGATCATGAGAACATAGGCGATGCCAACTACCACAACGATCAACAGAGAATCTACAACAGTTGTTATGAAGACGTCGTCGACAGCCCGTACCGGAATGAGGAGTGTCTTCTGAAAGACCCGCACATTGCCTTCTTCGTCAGTTGCAAGAATCGAGATGTTGTAGAAGCCAGCAGATTCGAGAGTGAAACTCGTTGCGAACTTGTAGCCAAGTGTCGCAGTGGGTGTCACTTCAAAGCTGCTACCATTGGGCGTCCCCACGACAATCCTGACACTATCAAGGTCCTCATCAAAGATGAATGCTGTGAGGTTTGCGGTTTCACCGATATGCCCCGCCTCAAGGCGCACATCGTAGATTCTTGGCACTGCTGGCACGATGTACGCTGCAAGATTTCTCAGTAGCCTGAGGTTGTCTGCGTCGGCCTTTATTGCATCATAGAGCGTGGTGTCGTAGAGGGTCGAACCGTCGGAGATCACTATCACCTTACCGCGTCCGTACTGAGCCGTGGCAACAATGGCATGCTCCTTTTGACTGTCAATCCAGAATAGACCCCTTGCGTCCGCGACGGATGTGTCAACTCTGAGGGTGCTCCCCTGAAGGATGTACAGACGGTGAACCCCCTCGGTCAAGGTGTCATTCTCAACGATGCCTCCATATCCCTCACCATACACGACCCCTGTATCTGGACCAATGCCGGTCCCAATTCCGTACCGTTCACACTGGATACCATACGGCTCAAGTATCTCGTTGTACGAATCGATGGCGAAAGAGGCAGTGTGTGTGGAGTCATCGTAAAACTCGGACAACATCACAAGCGTACCGCCATCTTCAACAAACTTGTGGATAGCCTCTATCTCTGTTTCCGCGTATGTGATCTCCGTGTCCATGATCATGAAGACCTCTGCATCGCTCAGACTATCAGAGTCCACAAGGACGGTGTTCTCGGGTGTTCCAAGCCATGCAGTCGTGACGCCCTGTCCTCTGAGATACTCCTTGAAATAGCTGTAGTATGACGGATCGTCTGGGTCTTCTGCCGAATGGTGTGACATGTCAACGAGGAGCCTGCCGCCGAACGGTGTTATAGATAGTTCGAGTTCCATCCTCGCAAGAACCTTGCCGCCTTGAACGAGAGTCACGTTGCCGTCATAGTATCCGATTGCCGACAGCGGGAGGTCTTCGGGAACGTCGAGGTTGATACCAAAGTATGTGTATCCAACCGCAACATCGATGCTACTCGTCGACACATTGACGAATTGGGAGGCGTTGCCCGCAAGATTGATTGATGCGGTGCCGAAGTTTGCTGTTGAGATGACTGTGACGTTCTGTGGCTGGCGCTCCTCTCCCACTATGAAGACATTGGTTCCTTGTGGCAGAGTCGGATATCTCAGAGGCGCCATGACTGCCACAACCCTAGAAGTCTGCGTGATCAGTTCAGATGCATTGCTCACGTTCGCAACGCCCATGCCCTGAGCCATCGAGTCCTGACCCAGGTCAGTGGCCCCTGCCATCAAGAATGCCTTAGCCGCAAGGGGCGGAAGGCCGATGTGCTTGTTCCTGAGGAGTGCGACGAGTCCGGCGACTTGTGGAGTCGCCGCGGATGTGCCAGACCATCTGGTGTACAGGCTACCAAATTGGCTGCTGTTATAGACCGGGTATTCGTAGGTGCTGGCATCCTTCCAGCGGCCTGAGAAGACCTCGTATCCAGGAGCAACCACATCTGGTTTTGGAAATACGCCCATAGGGTTTGTCCTCGTCCGTATCACTGGCCCTCTGGAGCTGAATGCCACTACGCCTTCAAGACCTGATGAGGCTCCAACAGTGATCACCTCCTCAGCAACGCCCGGTGCGTTGACGGTATTCGCTGCAGGTCCGGAGTTTCCAGCAGCCACTACGACCGCAACCCCTTCCTCAACGGCGGCATTGCACGCCTCAATCGAAGGCTGCTTGAAGCTGGTGTCTTCCCAGGGTCCACCGACACTCAGGCTGATGACATCTACTCCCTGATCTACAGCAAACTCGACGCCCTGTGCAATCACAGAGTCGTCCGTAGTACCGTCAGAGTCGAGTATCTTCACAATCAGAAGGTCGGCTCCAGGAGCGATACCGCGAAACACTCCATTCGCTTCTCCGCTTCCTGCGACAAGCCACGCGGTGGCTGTTCCGTGGCCATTGTCATCGTAGGCGTCGATTCCGTCCGAGGGGTCGAGGTCGCTCAGTCCGTTGACGTAGTCTTCGAAGCCGATGATTCTGTCTTTCAAGTCCGGATGGTCTGCCCACGCTCCACTGTCGAGTACGGCCACGGTGGTCCCGGTACCGTTGTATCCCTCGTTCCATAGGTCGATGGCTCCGAGAATCACGTCAGGATGGACGTACTTATTGTTCCCCATTGGGATGGGTGGTGTCTGGCTCTCCACGCTGGTGACTCTGGCCTCAGTGTCTAGCGTGACGGCCGTGATGAAACCCGACACCGCTAGCTTGTTGATTGATGCCCGCTTCGCATAGGCTGACACCATGGGAATGATGTGAAAGACATGCCTTACCTGAATGTCTTCACCCCCGAAGCGTTCAACAAGGTATTTCATGAGTTCTGGTGTCGTCCCGTCAGGAAATTGAAATACCACAGGGATTCTCTCATCCTGGGGCGTGGATGACATCAGGTTCGCCAGCGACGGAGCGATGATTGCGGGGCTGACTTGTCGACTTGTATCAGTTGTCACTGCTACTGCTGGCAGCGGGAGAAAGAGGATGACAAGGATCATGACGACAATGGTTTGACGGCTTGTTGGTGTGAGTGACATTGTTTCGAGCCCTTCCAAGTGTGGCTCATCCGGTTTCTAATTAAGCATTGTCTTGACTGCGG
>Ga0164318_10006636_pt1 | contig 11203 bp, 12 predicted proteins | sample GuaBasSedimGuay9_FD_113734 | JGI IMG/M metagenome (GOLD analysis project Ga0164318, IMG submission 113734) | Subseafloor sediment microbial communities from Guaymas Basin, Gulf of California, Mexico - Guay9, Core 4571-4, 0-3 cm | ecosystem: Environmental > Aquatic > Marine > Hydrothermal vents... | reverse complement strand
TCGTATATTAAATTCATTATTATTTGCATAATAATTTCCAATTTCATTTGGTTCAAAATTATAGAAATTTGTATTATACTTCCTTTCCATAATTTCCAGCATCTCTTCAATAGGCGTAATTGCAGCTATAGGTTCTTTTGAAAATGCCCAGGAAAATGCTACAGCTCCTGCAATTTTATTATTTATATACACAGGACTTCCACTCATTCCAGCAATAACCCCAGCTTTATCAATCACATTTCCACTTAATTTTGCCAGTATAAGGTCACCTTTGGGCCGAATATTATGTAGAACAGAAATAATTTCTACATCAAATTTTTCTATTTTTGTGCCATTAAAAACAGTTTTGCCATAGCCTTTCATTCCGGGTTTGATTTTTTGAACAGGAATAATGTCATCTTGTGAGAACAGAATTAAAACATTGAATACAGTAATCCAGTATAAAAAGAATATCAAAAATTTTAAATTTTTCATATTTTTACCAAATTAAAGATAGCTTAATACTTCTTGCCACCCACGCACACGAATTAAAAGTTCTTTGTTTATTTTCTTTTTAGTTTGATTCCAGGGGTAGTCAAATAATAAGACACGAATATTCTCTTTTATAAACTCTATTGCAATATCAAGTCTGTCTTCAATAAAACATTTTAATGAAATACAATTTGAAAAAATTTTTCGCAATTTGTTTTCACCTCTTTTCTCTTGAATGAAAAATATTTTATCATAAAAGATTTTATTTTTCTGTAACCACTCTAAAGTCAATTCTTTTACATTTTCTGGTCTCGCAGTAATTATAATTATTTGATACTTTTCTTTAAGGTAATCAATACTGGTTTTCGCACCTGTAAGCAAAGGTATTTCTAACCATTTTTTGGTATCTGTAAAATGTTTCCAGAATTCTGACATCTTTTTTTGAGGGATACCAAGAACCCGTTCATAGAAAAAATGAGTTACATCTTTACGTTTTAAATTAAATCCGAAATATTTGTTTATATATTTACGAAATATTTTGTCAGAATCACCAAGTACTCCATCTATATCTATTCCAATTGCAGGTTTATAGATGTTCATACTTTTCTCTTAATTCTTTATATAATGGAAATGCATCACACATTTCTTTTACCTTTTTTGCAATTTCAGAAAGTTTTTCTTCGTTCTGGTAATTTTTTATTGCCTCATCAATAAAATCTGCAATAATTTCCATCTCCTGTTCTTTCATACCACGAGTAGTAACGGATGGGGTGCCAATTCTTATACCACTTGTAATAGTTGGTGGCTGTTCATCATACGGAATCATATTTTTATTTACTATAATTCCTGCTTTCTCAAGTGCAATTTCTGCCTCTTTTCCTGTTATATTTTTATTTCTCAAATCAACCATCATAAGGTGATTATCCGTCCCACCTGATACAAGTTTATATCCTTTTTCCATAAGTTTTTCTGCAAGTTTTTTTGCATTTACTTTTATCTGTTTTTGGTAAATTTTAAATTCTTCTGTAAGTGCTTCTTTTAATGCCACAGCCTTTGCTGCGATTATATGCATAAGTGGTCCACCTTGAATACCAGGAAAAATTGTTTTATCAACAACTTTGGAGAATTCAGATTTACATAAAATCAAACCACCTCGCGGTCCTCTCAAAGTTTTGTGAGTAGTTGTAGTAACAAACTGAGCATAGGGTACAGGAGATGGATGCTCACCTGCTGCTACAAGTCCTGCAATATGTGCGATGTCTACTACAAGCAATGCACCTACTTCGTCCGCAATTTCACGAAACTTTTTAAAATCAATTATTCTTGGATATGCAGATGCACCTGCAATTATTATTTTGGGGTTATGTTTTTTAGCAAGTTCTCTTACTTCGTTATAATCTATTGTTTCAGTTTTTCTATCAACACCGTAAAATACAACATTAAAAAACTTACCAGAAAAATTGACAGGACTACCATGTGTAAGATGTCCGCCATGCGCAAGATTCATTCCAAGAAAAGTATCGCCCGGCTGTGCAACTGCAAAATAAACACCCATATTTGCTTGTGAACCTGAATGAGGTTGAACATTTGCATGGTCAGCATTAAAAAGCTTTTTTGCCCTCTCTATTGCAAGTTGCTCTACAATATCCATAAATTCACAGCCTCCATAATATCTTTTTCGTGGATACCCTTCTGCATACTTATTTGTCATTATACTTCCTTGAGCTTCTAAAACCGCTTCCGATACAAAGTTTTCAGATGCAATAAGCTGAAGTTTAGAATGTTGTTTAACAGTTTCATTATAGATTGCTTCTGCTACTTCAGGGTCAATGGCTTTAAGATGTTTCATTTAATACCTCTCTTCTTTCTAAAAGTAAGTTTATATATTTTCTAATCTTTTCAAAAATTTTGAAATAAGCATTGACTGAATCATTAAATGGGTCCAATATTTCATCATTTATGCCAACAAATTGTGGGAGAACAAAAATTTTTTCCTTATATGGCTTGAACTGATTTTTAAGAAATTGAGCCTGAAAATTTTCCATTGTAAAAATGAATTTGCTATCTTTTATATCTATTGGCTTAATAGATTTAGATTGAAAGGAAGAATTTAGTGGAATACCGTAATAGTGTAAAACTTTTTTGGCGTTTTCAGAAATTTTAATGCCATCAATTGCAAAAATACCAGCAGAATCAGCATAAGTATCAAATCTCTCCTGATTTGCACGAAAATTAAAATACATTTCTGCCATAGGACTGCGACAAGTATTTCCTGTACATACAAATAATATTCTCATAAGTGATATAAATTTACTCCAAAATAATTAAATGTCAATGAAAATTTTATATACCAGATTTTATACTTTTTATAAAAAAACTCTAAAATATTGCAATTTAAAAAAATGTTGACTTTTATTACAGAATTATATATTTTTAAATTTAAGATAAATTTAAAGGAGGTTTATATTATAATGAAAAGAATATTTGTTTTTATATTATTCTGCCTTTTGTTTTCTTCCTTTTTATTTGCATTTGAAAAAGATAAAGCTACTTCAATTTATAAAGAAAAGCTCATAATAGCAGATTTTGCAAATCATACTAAATATAAAGGACTGGGTAAATCATTAACAGATGAGATAATTGCACTTTTTGTTCAGACAAAAAGGTTTGATATTATGGAACGAGAGCGGCTTCAAGCAATTTTAAAAGAACAAGAATTACAGATAAGTGGGTTAGTTAGGACAGAAGATGCTGTGAAAGTTGGTAGAATTGCTGGTGCGAGGTATATGATTTTTGGAAGTGTTACAGGTGCAGATGCTACACATTCAGAAGAAGAGAAGATAATAATAGAAAAAACGAAAAGTGGTAGAATAAGAAAAGAAAAATATATAAGAACAACATGGAATGGAAGGGTAACGCTATCTGCAAGGTTAGTAGATATTGAAACAGGAGTGGTGCTTTTAGGAAAAACTGTAGTTGGGAGTGGATTTAATGAAGAGAAACGACCGGCTGCTGATAGAAGCTTTTTAGCTGAGATTATTCATCAACTTGCTGCAAAAGGTGACGAAGAGAAAGCAAAAGAACTATATTTTAAGCAAGGCGATGAAAAAGTTATTAATATTGCGAAACGGAACGCTGCTGTAAAACTTGTTAAATCTTTTCTTAAAGAGTTTCCATTAAGTGGCTATATTATATCCCAAACAGAGGATAAGGATTATATTGTAGACCTTGGAACTGAAAATGGAGTTAATGCAAAAGTAAATTTAAAAGTGCTTGGTAAAACAGAATTTATAAAGCATCCTATAACAGGTGAAATTATAAGAGCTAGGACAGAATCTTTAGGATATTTAAAAGTAATTGATCTTGGTACTACTACTTCTAAGGCAAAATTTGTAAAAGGTGAGAAGGACCAGGTTATACCAGGTCTCAAGGTAGAAGTGGTTGACCCTATTTTTGTATGGCATAGAGCTTTGGCATCATTTTTAGTTCCTGGACTTGGACAGTTCCTTGAAAAAAGATGGGGGACTGGTATAGCTTTTATTTTAGGTGAAGCTGCACTTATAGCAGGCGCATGGTATTTTCACTATAGAAGCACTGAGGAATTTATCACTAAACAAGACCTGTTTGATACAACTGTATGGCCTGAAAAAGGGGAGCAATATGATAATGCAAGAAAACAGGCGTTGATTGGAATGTGGGTCTTTATTGTTGCTGAAGCACTAGTCCATATATGGGATGCTATTAATGCCGGTTATCCTGCTGAAAAAAATAGGATGTTAACTTATGTAAATAAACAAAATTCTTTTTATGCATTTCAGTTTTCACAAAAAAATCTAAAAATACAGAAATCTTTTAGATTTTAGGAGGTATAATATGCGGTATATTTTAATCTTGTTTTTAATAATGTTTATTTTTACAGGATGCGGTTTTAAAGAAATTACAGTAGAAGGATATGTGTATAAAGATGAAATTAAAAATAATGAATATGATTTGGGTGAACCTCCTTTGAAAGGGGTGTTAGTTCAAAGTGGTAAGCTTATGACTGAAACTGATTCAGATGGATACTTTCGCATTAAAGGTGAGATTGTAGGCGAAACGGCAGATATATATTTATACCTTTCAAAGAAAAATTATGTTAGCAAACGAGTAAAAGTAGTTATTCAATCAGGTGATGAAAAGAATGGAACAACAATATTCTTCCCTGATTATCCTGATTTGAAAATAGTAATGCAGTCAAATAATTGAGATAATAGGTTAAACAATAAATGTAATGCTTGATTAAGCAAGTCCATATAATTTTTGTATGAAATGAATTAATTCCCTACAAAATTTTACGGTTTTCTAAGCCTACATTTATAGGATGTAAGTGTGGGAAGGCATCATAATCCCACACCTATAAAATGTAGGTGTGAAGACTAAAATGAGTAAAATTTTGTATTTTTTATAAAGTGGGTAAATTCAAAATATATGATTTATAATTTTAGGTATATTTTAAATCATAATTACCAAGCATTTTAAAATTGAAACAGGAGGAAAAAAATGAATATAGAGATTTTAAATAAATATAAAAAAAATATACAGGCATTATATGAAAAATGGGGGCTCAAATTTATTGTTATTTCAGTTATTATAGCTTTATTTTTTATTTATTTCATAATCTATGGAATTTCTCCAACTACTGGAAAAAAGATTTTTGCCTATTTGAAGTATAATACATTTGACACATTCCATACACAAACTTCCTATTTTTTTAATGCAGGTGTTAAATATGAGGAATTAGGATTACATAATTTGGCAATTGGCTCATTTAAGCGAGCTCTTCATTTTAAAGGAAATGTATTTAAAATAAATCCTAATGACCCATATCAACTTGAGTCCCTATACAATTTAGGAGTTATTTATTATATGCATAAAAAAAATTATCCTCAGGCAATGCACTATTTTAATAAATATCTTGAGATATTTCCTAAAGGAATAGAAAATCCTCATGCAGAGGATATTTATAAAGTTGTTAATTATATACTTGAATTAGATGATAAGACAAAAAACGCTGAAGCAAAAAAGTTTAAAGTTCAAGGAAATAAATTTTATTTTAGAAAAGACTATACCAAAGCAATAGAATATTATATGAAAGCTTTGGCATTAGACCCAGGATATGTTGAAGTGTATAATAATCTTGGGACAGTATATCTTCAAATGAATGATTTTGAAAAAGCTGTGAAATATTGGAAAATTGCATTAATGCTTGACCCAGATGAGCTTTACTTATATATAAATACAGCACTTGCATTGGACGAAAAATTAAAAAAATATGATGAGGCAATATATTATTATGAACAATTCATTAAGAAGGCACCAAAAAATGACCCACGAATTTCTTTAGTTCAACAAAGAATAACAATTTTAAAAGAGAAAATTTCAAGAGAGAAATAAGATGCTTACATTTCAAGAATTAATATTAAAATTGCACAATTTTTGGAGCAAGAAAAAGTGTATTATATATGAAGGATATGATATTGAAGTTGGAGCTGGAACATTTAATCCTGCAACATTTTTAAGAGTTTTAGGTCCGGAACCTTGGGCTGTTGCTTATGTTGAACCATCAAGGAGACCCACAGATGGGAGATATGGTGATAACCCAAATAGATTGCAACATTATTATCAATATCAGGTAATAATTAAACCTGCACCGGATAATATTCAAAATCTCTACCTTGAAAGTCTTGAACATATTGGATTTAAATTAAAAGAGCATGAGATTAAATTTATAGAAGATGATTGGGAGTCACCAACTCTTGGTGCTTCTGGACTTGGCTGGGAAGTATGGCTTGATGGGATGGAAATTACACAATTTACATATTTTCAAATTGCAGGTGGATTTCAACTGGACCCAATCTCTGTTGAATTAACTTATGGCTTAGAAAGAATTGCTATGTATTTGCAAAATAAAGAGAATGTATTTGATATATTATGGAATGATAAAATTACTTATGGCGAAGTTCATCATAGAGATGAAGTAGAATTTTCTTACTATAATTTTGAGATAGCAGATACAAATATGTTATTTCAACTTTTTAATCAATATGAACAGGAATGCAAGCGTATTATAGAAAAAGGCTATGTATTACCAGCATATGATTATGTCTTAAAATGTTCACATACATTTAACTTACTTGATGCCAGAGGTGCTATAAGTATAGCTGAACGAACAAGATATATTGCTCGCGTAAGAGCAATTGCAAAACTTTGTGCTGAACATTTTCTAAAGTTAAGAGAAAAACTTGGCTACCCATTGTTAAAAGAATAAAAATTATGGTAAAAGAAAGCAGGTAAAATTTGGGAATTTACTAATTATAGAGATAAAAGTTTAATCTTTTTATTGTAATTTTTTTAATGATATAAAGAAAAGATAATAAATACTTTATGCTCTTATGCTTTTATGATAGAGTTTAATGATGGGAGGAAAAAGATGCATAAATTGTTTGGTGAAATATTAGTAGCAGAAGGAAAAATTACAAATGAACAACTTGAAAATGGATTGAAATTGCAAAAAGATAACCCTAACAGAAAATTAGGAGAAATTTTAGTTACATTAAATTATATTAAGTCTGACGACATAATAGATGCTTTAAAGAAACAATATCAACGCAGTGGGAAGACCCCACCAGATGTAGAAAAATGGTTATCACAGGAAGAGATTGATAAAATAATATCTGAGGTAAAATAACAGATATTTTATATATATAATATATTTAAGGAAAATTTATGCCTCATATTAAGATAGTAACCATTAATTTTATAAAACCAAATAATTAACAATGGAGCGAGTCTTTTGTTAAGAAAGGCGGAGTAATCTCTTATTTTTGAGATTGCTTCGTTCACTTCGTTTCCTTGCAATAACAAAAAATGCTTTTCACTTTTCGTTTTGTTGCTGGAAGAATTTAAAATTAGTTGACATTTGTATGAAATTTAATATCTTCATTTTGGGAAGTTGTATATGAAAGGGTATCAATATCATTATAAAAGAAAAAATATCAAATTAAGAAGAGTATTATTAATTTTAATTATAGGAGTAGGTATTTATTATTTTGCTAAAAATATTGCAAAGATTTTTCCTTTTTGGTCTTTAGAAAATGAGAGATTAAATGCAATTGAGAAGATAATACGCAAGGCAGACTTAGAAAAAGATAGAGTAACGAAACGGATACTTATTCAAAAGGCTATAAAAAAACTACATAGATTAGTAGCAGAAGAAGAAATTCCTAACATAAAGGTTCTTATTCTTCTTGGACAGGTTTATTTAAGGAAAGGACTATTGGAATATAATAAAGATTTAAGAGATATGTATTTAGATAAATCAATATATTTTTTTCGGCGAGCACTTGCGTTATCGTCCAAAGGCTCAGTGTCTGGAAGAATTTATTATGAATTAGGGAAAGCTTATTTTTATAAAGGTGAATATTATTACTATGAAAGTCTTATAGAATTAGAGAAAGCTAAAAAAATGGGATTTAGAAATGAAAATATGGAAAAATTAATTGCATTTATTAAATTTAGAAAAGGAAATATCACTGAAATTTCCGAATTGATACAAAATTTTAGTGAAAGCAAAGAAGATAGCGTAGAAAATTATTTTTATAGGGCGTATAAATTAAAGGATGAAGGGAATTATGACAAATCAATGGAATATTTTCATAAGGTAGAAGAATATTTTCAAAATAGAGATATTGAATCTGAGGAACAGAGATATATTTTAAAAAAGACATATTATGCATTGGGTTGGTTATATTATAATGAAGAGCAGTACAAAGAAGCAGAATACTATTATAATAAATCACTTGGGATTGATTCTGAATCTCCAGAGGTATATTATTGGCTTGGCAAGGTATACTATGCAATGAACAGATTAAGAGATGCAAAAAATATGTGGAAAAAAGCATTAAAAATTAAACCTAATTATAAGTATGCATTGGATAAATTAAGATTATTAAAAAGGAAAAGGAGATAAGTTCTATGTTTATTTTAGATAAGTTATATGGACTTTTTTCAAATGACCTTGGGATAGACCTTGGCACAGCAAATACATTAGTGCATGTGCGAGGCAGAGGAATTGTTTTAAGCGAACCATCAGTTGTAGCGATACAAGATGGCACAAATAAAGTTTTGGCAGTTGGACAGGAAGCCAAAAAGATGCTTGGACGAACCCCAAACGATATAAAGGCTATAAGACCTTTAAGAGATGGTGTAATTGCAGATTTTGAAGTTGTTGAAAGAATGATAAGATATTTCATAGAAAAGGTTCATAACAGGCGAACATTTGTTAGGCCCAGAGTAGTAATTGGTGTGCCAGGAAGTATAACAGAAGTAGAGAAGCGAGCTGTAAGAGAGTCAGTAGAACAAGCAGGAGCAAGGGAAATATATTTAATAGAAGAATCTTTAGCTGCATCTATTGGTGCTAATCTTCCTATCCAAGAACCATCTGGAAATATGATAGTTGATGTTGGTGGTGGAACTACTGAAATAGCTGTGATTTCGCTTGGCGGAATTGTAACAAGCAACTCAATCCGCGTTGGTGGTGATGAGTTTGATGAAGCATTGATAAACTATTTGCGAAAAAAATATCATTTAGTTATAGGTGAAAGCATAGCAGAAGAGATTAAGATAAGAATAGGAAATGTATATCCTAATAAAAATGAGCGGAAATTAAAAATGGAAGTAAAAGGGCGAGATGCAATAACAGGATTGCCTAAAACAGTTATGCTTGATGCAGCAGAAATAAGAAAAGCATATCAGGAACCTTTGAATATGATTATTGAAGCCATTAAATCCACTCTTGATATAACACCACCTGAGCTTGCAGCTGATATATGTGAGAGAGGGATTGTCCTTAGTGGCGGTGGTTCGTTATTGAGAGGATTTGATATTTTATTATCTAAAATAACTAATGTGCCTGTAATTCTTGCTGAAAATCCATTGATCTGTGTTGCCCTTGGAACAGGTAGATTCTTGGACGAAATAAAGTTTATTAATCAGAAAATATATAAAATGGAATTCAGATAATTATGTGGCTTACTTTTTTATATCAATATAAACAGTATCTTCTTTTGGGGTTTTATGTGCTGATTTCTATTGCATTTATGATAGCAAAAAGTGATAAAGTAAATATAAATATAAAATCTGCAGCTATAACCATTATTTCCCCATTACAAAAAGTGGTTAATGATATTTCAAATGCTTCTGAAAATTTTTGGAATAGTATTGAAGAACTTAAAAAGGTAAAAAAAGAGCTTATACGCACAAGGGAAGAATTAGAAAGATTAAAAGAGGCGAGTATTGAAATTGAAGAGTTAAAAAAAGAGAATGAAAGGTTAAGATATATTCTTGAAAATCAGAAAAAAATAAATTTTAAAACAGTTTATGCAGAAATTATTGCCAGAGATCCTTCAAATTATTATTCCTCTTTTATGATTAATAAAGGGAAAAATTATGGAATAGAGATAAATATGCCAGTAATTACATATCAGGGGAATCAGAAAGGTGTTGTTGGGAAAATTATTGAAGTTGCACCCAATTCTTCCAAAGTTTTGCCTATAACAGGTGTAGGTAGTTTTATTGGTGCTATGCTTATGGATTTAAGATATGCCGGCATAATAAAAGGTGTTGGTAAAACAGCCGATTATTTAGTTTTAGAATATATAAATAAAGAAGCACCAATAAATTTTGGTGATTTGGTAGTTACATCAGGTCAAGGCGGAATATTTCCAAAAGGGCTCAAGATCGGAAGAATTATAGGATTTAAAAAAGTAAAATATGGAATGTTTTATAAAGAGATAAAAGTTAAACCTATAATAGATTTTTCTCAATTAGAAGATGTATATGTAATACTTAAGAGCCCAGATGAAAAGATAATTGATTTCTTCAGGGAAAATTCAGTATATTGAAAAGACAATTATTGCTTATAATAACATTAATAATAATTGTAGTATTTCAGAGCTCTAATATAATTGAAGGCTTGAAAGTCGGAAATATAAAGCCTAACATAATTTTATTGTATGTTATATATATAAGCTTAAATACCAACATTATTGTTGCACAAACTATAGGCTTTTTCGCAGGAATAATTGAAGATATTCTTTCGCAAAGTTTAATTGGTATAAATGCATTAAGTAAAACTTTACTTGCTTTTTTCTTAAATCATTTTAAGACCCGTATATATACAGAAAAAGCTTTATCAGTAATAATAGTTGTATTTTTTACATCTATTTTAATAAGACTTTTCTATTTTTTACTTATATTTATATTTGTTAATAAAGTAAACTTTTATCATTCTATATTAAAAATAGTAATTCCCGAGGCTGTATATAATGCTGCTGTTTCTGTTATTATTTTTCCGTTATTTCGTTCTATAGTTGAAAGGAAAAGAATATGGCAAAGACGATTATAAGCCCACGACAACTTTATTTCTTTCGTAAAAGATTTGGCTACTTGTTCTGGATACTAAGTGGGTTATTTATACTCCTTTTCATTCAGACTACATACCTTCAAATTGTAAAAGGTAGTAAATATGAAAGACTTGCAATGAATAATAAGGAGCAATATATTCCTATTCCTACATATAGAGGAGAGATATTTGACAGAAATTATAATCCTGCTGTTGAGACAAATATACCACTTGTAACAAATGAAGAAAAGATGGGTGTATATATTCTACCTATACATTTAAAGTTAAAAG
>Ga0164318_10006635_pt1 | contig 11203 bp, 9 predicted proteins | sample GuaBasSedimGuay9_FD_113734 | JGI IMG/M metagenome (GOLD analysis project Ga0164318, IMG submission 113734) | Subseafloor sediment microbial communities from Guaymas Basin, Gulf of California, Mexico - Guay9, Core 4571-4, 0-3 cm | ecosystem: Environmental > Aquatic > Marine > Hydrothermal vents >... | reverse complement strand
CCTTTGCTCAGGTAAAGGATTACCACTATATAAAATATCCAACAGCCAGGGCTCCGCAAATTGTCAAGCCCTTTCAGTTTAAGCTCAAAAACGGCCTCACCGTACTGCTACTGGAAGACCACGAGTTGCCGATTGTCAGCGGACAGATTCTCTTCCACACCGGTTCTGTCGCTGACCCGGCCGGGAAAGCCGGGCTGGCTGCACTGGTGGGAGACACTATGCGCACTGCCGGAAACAGCAGAATGGGTGGAGACCAGATGGACGACTATCTGGAATCCATCGCAGCTTCAGTAGAGAGTTTTGCCGGGGACACCAGTGCCGGCGTCAGCTTCCGTTGCCTGAAGGAAAACGCCGACAAGATTCTGGGCCTGTTCCAGGCTACCATTGAAACACCGGCATTTGCAGCAAAGCAGGTCGACGTGTCCAAAGAACAGTTGAAAACCGGCATCATGCGCCGCAATGACAATCCCCAGGGAATTGCTGCCCGCGAATTCAATCGGCGGGTGTATGGACTGAGCTCTCCGCTCTCTGAGATGGAAGAGCTGGCAACAGTTAACGCCATCACTATTCAGGACCTGAAAACGTTTCATGACACCTGGTACGTACCGGATAACGCCGTACTGGCGGTATGGGGTGACTTCAACGTTCAAAAGATGAAAAAGAAACTAACGGAATTGTTCCGGGACTGGAAACCGGCGGCAGTAAAATTACCGGCCCTGAACATTCACAGCGAAAAACCCGGTGTTTACTTTGTCCATCGGGACGGCATTACCCAGTCCAATATCATCATGGGGCACCTGGGGCAGATGCGAAATAACCCGGACCTTCCCGCAATGGCGATTTTCTCCCGCCTCCTTGGTGGTGGCTTTGAAAGCCGGCTGATGAAAACCATTCGCCGGGACATGGGATTGTCCTACTCGCCCCACGGCGGCATCGGCACCAACTGGGACTACCCCGGCGCCTTTGCCATCCGGATCAATACCAAATTGGAATCCACCGCAAAGGTAATTGAAGTAGCAAAAAGCATCGTAGCGGACATCCAGAAAAACGGTGTAACAGAAAAAGAACTGAACCAGTCCCGGGATGCCTACATCAACAGTTTTGTCTTCCAGTTTGATTCCTTAGACAAGATTATTGGACGGGCACTGACCTACAAGTTTTACGGCTATCCCGAAAACTTCACAGAAACTCTGTTCAAGGGCTTGAAAAATGTTACCCGGGACGACATCAAACGAGTGGCAAATAAGTATGTTCACATGGACAAATCAATCATTATGGTGGTAGGCGACGAAAGCAAATTTGACAAACCCCTGTCCGAATTCGGCACTGTAACCCCTGTTGACGTGACCATTCCCAAACCGAAAATCAAGGAAGCCGCTGTGGTTCAAACAGCAAAAACGCTGAAAGAAGGCAGTGCCATCTTTCGCAAAGCCATTGATAAACTGGATCCGAAACACAAACTGGATACAGTGAAAATCTGGCAGGTGAAATCCAAAACCACAGTCCAGCAAGGTGGCCAGAAAATGGTTCTGAGTACCACCACATCTATTCGCTACCCGGATTCAGTTGTGAAAGAAATCGCCACACCCATGGGAGCTATGAAAATGATTGTAACCCCTGAAAAGGCAGTAATGGCAATGGGCCCCAACTCCAGGCCGCTGCCCCCTGCTCAGGTGGCTTCACTTAAAAAAGGCATTGCAACCTCATTGCCCATGCTGGCAAAACTGGCACGGAATGAGAAAGACATGGTCAACCTGGTGAAAACCGGTGATTTCAACGGCCAGGCTGCCTACTTCCTTCTTATTCCACTGAGCGACAAACCAGAAACCTATGTGATTGCCCAAAAAGACCTTACCATCCTCGGCACCACGGGTAAAACAGTAGACCGATCTGGAAACGTAGTGGCAACCATCAGTAGCTGGAAAAATCACCGCAATTTCGATGGAATCCTGTTCCCAACTGTCATAGAAGAAACAGCAGGCAAAAACCAGGCGACCGTCAAAGTGGAAGCCATTACCATCAACCCTGAAGACGGTGATCAGTTTTTCAACTGACCTACCTTATTTCAGAAATTCAGAAGAGTCGGCCGGAGATTTCCGGTCGACTCCTTTAGCCCCCTGAATCAGGCTGAAAGGAGCGCTTAAACATGACCAAACACAAACTTCTGTCTGTTCTCGGTTTTCTCAGCATGGTACTGGCAATACTGGGGTTACTGGCAAGGAACAGTCTTTTCGGCCGGGGGCCTCTTTCTATCTCCTTCCAGGTTCTTGCCGTCGCACTGATGATCTGGGCACGGCTGACTTTCGGATTCAGGAGCTTTCACCTGTCCGCGAACCCGACTCCCGGCGGGCTCATTACCAACGGGCCGTATTATTTTCTGCGCCATCCCATCTATGCGGCCATCCTTCTTTTTCTGTTCGCCGCAGTTATTTCCAATTATTCAATTCAAAATCTTTGCCTGGGCTTACTGGGAACCGCTGGGGCCCTCATCCGTGTATTCCTGGAAGAATCATTTCTTCGACGGAACTACCCGGACTATGCGGACTATTCAAAACGGGTAAAACGCCTGATTCCTTTCATTTTCTGAATGGAATAAGCGTACAGGCGCACCCCGGTGCAAAACGTTGGTTGTCAGATAATAAAAATTTGAATCCGAATCTTTGCTTCACTCAACCTCTGCCTTGCCTTCTACTCAACCTGGCCCTTTGATGTGCCTGGAAGCTTCCTGGAAACCAGCTCACAAAACCGGGTCCAGTGCATTTCATCCTGAAAGAAGGTACGGGGAATACCGAAATAACTTTCCTCGTTCGGATAGAGAAAAGCATAGTCTTCTGTTAAAACAGCACTGGAAAACGTTTCCCATTCGGTGTGGGTTTCAGTGTCCGGCAACTTCAGGTGAATCCCTTTTTCATCAACGCTGCCCCTCATTTCAACTTTCAGTGGCTTCAATAATTTTTTCTGGCGAAACCGAACCCAGAACAGGAGTAATATGACACAAATCGGGCCAATAAGCGGTTTTAACAGCGCACCGAAATCCACCGGTCCGCTTCCCGAAGCCGAAAACAGATTATGGCAAAAGACCACTGCGGTAATTGCGAGAATTGTCCAGGGAAACCAGACAGAAAGCACCTTCTTTCCCAGCCCTGTCAGCCGTTTCATATTCTCCAGATCCTCGTCCGTGTATGTCCCCGAAAAGCGAATTTCCATTCCTGTCCTCCCCGGCATAGTCCTTGTCCGTTTCCACAAGCATTGTACCGCATCCGGTTGCCGGTAGGGCAAGATTGCCCGGCAAGCAGTGGATAGTGATAGGTTGGAAAGAATGCAGGTTGAGAGGGAGGCTGCTTTGCTACCTGTCGAAATGACAAATGACAGAGGACAGAGGATATCCAATTCCCGCCACTAACGCATTCGTATTTTTACTGTTTCCCGAACTTTAAAATGTTCGGCTTTTTTCGATGAACATTGGAAAAACGAAAGGGGTCATCTCTCTTGTTCCAATAACCGGTCAGAAATCCAATCCTGTTTTTCGCTCGATGGCCAGGGGCGTCCGTCTTTGATCACGTACAGGGAAGAAATAAAGTCTGGTACACCATTCAGCAGCCTTTTTCGTTCCGATCGGAACATCAGGTAGTGTGAAACTGGAAATGCGAATATGAACATGGCACCAATTATCAGCCAGCCCACGATGTCACCAGGGTAAAGACAATGATGGAAGGCTAACACCAGCGGCCCAGTAAATGCGACAGGAACAACAGCCAGGCCTGAAAGCATTACATATTTACACCAAACTGTTGGACTTATCGTGCAAACCGATGCGATTTTACCGTTTTATTCTGCGAATTTTATGACCGGGAAACAGGATTTGTACTTGTACCAAGAATCCCGTTCTATGGCAATTTGCTTGTTTTTTCTGGATAGTATCCACTTTCTTTTATTCAGGCTAATGCGGTACCTGCATTTCTCCGGCAATTCGCTAAGAATCAGGCTAAAACGTTCAATTGCCTCTGTATCAATCAGCTCATTCGTTTTGATCTTTCTGGCAAAGAATGATTCCAGCATCTCTCTATTGTCACCTTTCGGCCTTCTCCATGATTCTTTGTAAAAGCAACAAACGGGGCCTTTGTTTGCTGATTTAGTCAATTTTATCATAGAAGAGTATGTCTTCGATAATTTCACTTTGTGTTTCTTGCGTGCTTTTGGAGAGAGTCTTATTCCCCCTCCGATTCTACCCTCGATATGCGAAAAGAAGGTGCACACATCTGGGAAACTCTCAGTCCGCAGTTTCCGATAATGATCCCCACTCTGAAAAAGAAAATTTAAGCATGAATAAAAAGCAGGTTGAGTAAGACCCTGCTGGCACTGTGGTGAGTGATGGGTTGGAAAGAATGCAGGGTTGAGCCACTCTCTTTCGTCCCCCTTCTGAACTATTCACTATCCGCCATCCACTATTCACGCGGCGCAACGCATCGCTCTGCCGTACTTTCCCTCTGTCCGCGCCAGGTTTTGTGCTACAATTCATCTCGAATTGATCTAAGGGGAGCGTGGTTTGTCTATACGTGTTTTGAATCCCATAGCCGGTGAGTTGAGGCAGATTGACCGATTGCTGGCAGAATATCTGAAAACGCCTTACGGGGAAATTCAGCCTTTCAATTCCCACACACTGGAAAAGACCGGGAAGAAGCTGCGGCCCGCCATTGCCGTTCTCTTCGGCCGAATCTGCGGCCTGGATGAGGAACGGATGCTGAAGTTGGGTGCCTGCTTTGAACTCCTTCACACCTCCACGCTGATTCACGACGATGTAATTGATAACGCGGCGACAAGGCGGGGCCACGAAACTCACAACGCGAAATGGGACAATACCCTGACTGTGCTTTACGGTGATTTTGTTTTTTCCTCCGCCATGCGCCTTGCAGTTGAATTAAAGGATATTGCGGCGCTGGAAGAAATCTCCCGGATCACCCGGGATCTGGTCAGCGGGGAATTGTTGCAGAATGAGTTGGCTTTCCGGTTTCCTCCGTCCCGGGAAAAGTATTTTGAAATCATTCGCCTGAAAACAGCGGTGTTGTTCGGGGGATGCTGTGGGATTCCCCTCCTCCTTTGCCATGGCCGGGAGAAATCCGAGACCGGGTTTAGAATTGGAGAAAATATCGGCCTTGCGTTTCAGTTGATTGACGATTGCCTGGATTATATCGCCGATGACAAACTGGGGAAACCCCGTCTCATTGACCTGAAGGAAGGGAAGGCAACACTCCCGGTGCTGCTGGCATTGGACAAAGACAATGACACGGTATCCGATATTGTGAAACGGGTTTTTCAGAACCGGGGCATTTTGCCGGAAGACGGCCGTACCCTCACCCGGGAACTCCGGGAAGAGGGTTTCCTGGCGGAAACCATTCAACTGGCAAAAAGCCACATCCACAAGGCATTGCAACTGCTGGACCGTTTTCCCGAAGACCGTTATACCGGCGTGTTTCGGAAAATCTGCACTTTTATTACGGAAAGGGATTTCTGATGCAGGCGCCAAGCACCGCTACAGCTGCCCAGAAAGGCCTGTGGGAAAAGCTGGACGCTTCAAGGCTGCCGGCCCATGTGGCCATAATCATGGACGGAAACGGCAGATGGGCAAAGAAACGGGGCTTGAGCCGAGCCAAGGGGCACAAGGCCGGTGTCCAGGCGATTCGAAATGCCCTGGACACGGTACTGGAGCTGGGTATCGGAACCATTACACTTTTTGCTTTTTCCACAGAAAACTGGACCCGGCCCCCGCTGGAGGTCAGTGTCTTGATGACCCTGCTTCGCCAGTTCATGCGAATTGAGCTGGCAAGGCTCATGGACAAGGGCATCCGGATGCGGGCATTGGGAGATATTTCCCTTCTCCCGAAGCCAATTCAAGAAGGAATTCACCATGTGGAAAGCGAAACAAGCGAAAACTCACAGCTCCAATTCAATGTGGCATTGAATTATGGTGGGCGAAAGGAAATACTGCAGGCAACAAGGAGCCTTCTGGCACGGCATTTACACCCCGATGAATTGACCGAAAGGGTTTTTGAACAGCATCTTTACACCAGCGGTATTCCGGACCCGGATCTGCTAATTCGAACTTCCGGCGAACAGCGTATCAGCAACTTTTTATTGTGGCAAATGGCATATACCGAATTATACTTTACCGACGTTCTGTGGCCTGATTTTGACAGCACCGAAATGCTGACGGCACTGCTGGATTTTCAGGGACGGGTGCGGCGATATGGAGGCATTGATGGCAATTAATCCCAGAAAGTTTGCACTCAGGGCAACAACAACCCTGATTTTCGTTCCCCTGTTTTTCTACATCGTCAAGTACCTCCCCGTTGGGTATTTTTTTTCCCTGATTATACTGGTTCTCTTTCTCGGCACCTTTGAGTTCCACAGCCTTGCGGGAAAACTGGGAAAGGGGTTTTACTCTGTCCCCGCCTTTCTGATGATGGCAGCACTGGCTGCCTCATTCCTGATGCCAACCATTCCCGCCCACCTGGTGCTGTCCGCAGGGTTTGTAATCGTAATGCTCTATTCTCTGCTCGTTGACAGAGAGATTCAGTCCACCCTGGAAGCCACTGCCCTGACCTTTCTCGGGGTTTTGTATCTGGGCATTCCAGCCGCCTACATGGTGGCGTTGAAGAGTTCGGATGCCCATGCTTACCACGGCTATCCCGGAATGGGGGCGGACCTGGTGTTCACCTTGTTCATTGTGGTCTGGCTTGGGGATACCGGGGCCTATCTCTTCGGTTCCCTTTTCGGAAAGCATAAACTGGCACCGAAAATCAGTCCGGGCAAGTCCATTGAGGGGGCCATTGCGAATCTGGTATTCAATTTTGCCGGTGCCACCATTGCCAAGTTCTGGTTTTTTACCCGGCTTTCCTGGCAGGATGTGATTGTCATCGGACTGGTGGTCGGCATCACGGGCATCATGGGAGACCTCATCGAGTCCATGTGGAAACGACGCGCCGGTATCAAGGACAGTGCCGGCTTGATTCCCGGTCACGGGGGCCTTTTAGACCGCCTGGATTCCTTCGCTCTCAGCGCACCATTGATGTACTATTATTTCATTTATTTCATGTAAAATGCAAAAGAGTATCAACATCCTGGGCTCCACCGGTTCCATCGGGGCCAGTACATTAAAGATTGTCCGTGGCAGTGGCGGGGCCTTTTCAGTAAACCTGCTTCTCGCAGGCAGAAATCTGGAAAAGCTCAAAGAACAGATCCAGGAATGCCATCCACATTTTGTTTCGATTTATGATTCTGATAAGGTCCCGGATTTGAGGCGTTTCCTGAAAAAGAACAGCCCGGGAACCGAGTTTCTTCCCTTTGACACCGCACTGAAGCTGGATTGCGACATTGCAGTGTCCGCCATTGTAGGCACAGCCGGATTGCTGCCCACTATTCATGCCATCCGCCATGCCAAACGCGTCGCCCTGGCCAACAAGGAATCCCTCGTGGCGGGGGGCGATCTCATCCGGCAGGAATGTGCCGAAACAGGAACCGAAATCATTCCGGTGGACAGCGAGCACAATGCGATTCACCAGTGCCTCCGGGCAGGTAAGCCAAAAGAAATTGAGTCCCTGATTCTCACTGCGTCCGGTGGGCCTTTTTTTGGCCTGACACATGAACAACTTCAGTCCGTTACCGTCAACGAAGCGCTGAATCATCCGACCTGGTCCATGGGCAGCAAGGTGACAATTGACTCTGCCACGTTGATGAACAAAGGACTGGAAGTAATTGAAGCTCATTTTCTTTTTCAGCTTCCCTATTCAAAAATACGTGTCAAAGTTCATCCCCAGTCAGTGGTCCATTCCATGGTGGAATTCCGGGATGGCTCCATTCTGGCACAGATTGGCATAGCAGACATGCAACTTCCCATCCAATATGCGTTATACTATCCCGGGCGGCCGGAAAACCAGGCATTCCGTTTCCCCCTGGAAGGAAGCTTTTCCCTGGATTTTCACGACCCGGACCGGGTAACTTTTCGTTGCCTTGACTTAGCGTATCGTTGTGGAGAAGCAGGTGCCGCCGAAAGAATCGTACTCAACGGTGCCAACGAAGTCGCGGTACGGGCATTCCTGGCAGGAGAAATTTCTTTTACCGGAATTCCGTCCCTTATTGAACACATGCTGAATCGCATTGACGTCCCCCATCCGCACACGGTGGAGGAGGTCGTAGAACTGGATAATCGCGTAAGAAAACAAACAGAAACGGAGGTAAGAAGTGGGCTTTTTTAGCATCCCATATCTTGGAAACATAGTTGCCATGGCCATTATGCTGGGGATACTGATCCTCATTCATGAAACCGGGCATTTTCTCATGGCAAAACTCTTTAAAGTTAATGTGAAAGTATTTTCCATCGGTTTTGGCAAAAAACTCTTTTCAATTAAAAAGGGAGAAACCGAATATCAGTTTTCCCTGATCCCCCTTGGCGGTTATGTTGCTATGCTGGGGGAAAACCCCGAAGATGCCGAAGTGGAAGAACCGGGAAACTTCAACCTGAAACCCCGCTGGCAGCGGTTCATCATTCTGCTGATGGGAGCTGCTTTCAATATCATTCTGGCATTTTTTCTCCTTACCGCCATCAACATGGTGCAGCGCGCGGAACCCCTGTGGCATTCCTCCACACCGGTGGTGGGTGCTATTGACCCGTCTTCTCCCGCGTTTGTTGCCAATCTGAAAACCGGTGACAGGGTTATTTCCTTCGACGGAATCCGGGTCAAAAGCTGGAGCGCCCTTCAATTGCTCGTCGCCACCAACCCGAACCATGAAGCGAAACTGGTGGTGGACCGGGACGGAAGGCTTCTCACCCTCCCGGTAAAACTTATTTCAAAAGGCCGGGACGACGCAGGCTTCCTCGGGGTTTTTCCCTATCGGCCGGTTCACATTCAGGCTCTCCTGAAAAATTCCCCCTCAGAAAAAGCCGGACTGAAAAAAGGGGATGAAATCCTGTCAGTCAACGGGAAACCCATTATCAGCGGTATTGAACAATGCCAATCTACCATTGAAAAGACACCTGGAAAAACCATTGAACTCGTTGTCAACCGTTCCGGCAGAAAAATACCGATTACCGTAACGCCCATAGGGGAACCCGGAAAACACAAAATCGGTGTTTATCTGGAAGAACCCTACCGCCTGATCAAATTGGGATTCGGCAAAGCTTTGATTCAAAGTGGGAAAGATATCAGCCGCATTACCGCTTTAACCTTTTCCGTTCTGGGAAAACTGGTCACAGGGCATTTGTCTATCCGCAGCATATCCGGCCCGGTGGACATCGCCCGGTTATCCGGACAGGCGGCCCGCAGCGGAACCCTTTCCTTCCTCTACCTCATGGCCATGATTTCATTGCAACTTGGTATTTTCAACCTCTTGCCAATCCCCATGCTGGACGGCGGGCACATCACCATCTTGACACTTGAAGCGGTGCGTCGGCGTGACTTCAGCTTCAACCTGAAAGAAAAAATTACCTCCGTCGGATTTTTCCTCCTTGTTGCGTTAATGGTAATTGTCGTGATCAGCGACGTTCTGAAGAATCTGAACATCGGCTGGTAGAAAGAAAAGAGGCAAAGAAAAAATGCCAACCAGTATCGTCCATATCGGATCGGTAACCATCGGAGGAGGAAGCCCCATATCGGTCCAGACCATGACCAAAACCGATACCCGAAATGTGGACGAAACTGTCGCACAGATCCGGGAAATCTCCGCAGCCGGCTGCGATATTGTCCGGGTAGCGGTACCGGACTGTAAAGCTGCGGATGCCCTGGCAGAAATCGTTCCCCAATCCCCGCTTCCCATCATCGCGGACATTCATTTCGACCACAAACTGGCGCTGAAAGCAGTAAAAAACGGGGTCTGCGGCCTTCGAATCAACCCCGGAAACATCGGAAGCCGGGAACGGGTGAAGGCGGTAGCAGAAGCCTGCGCCGGAGCCGGAATCCCTATCCGCATCGGCGTCAATGCCGGTTCGCTGGAAAAAGAACTGCTGGAACAATACGGAGCGACACCGGAAGCAATGGTGGAAAGTGCCGCAAGACATATTCGCTACCTGGAAGAACTGAACTTCACCGACATCAAAGTCTCCCTGAAAGCCTCCGACGTGGCGCGCACCGTGGCTGCCTGCCGCCTCTTTGCAAAGCGCTTCGGTTATCCCCAGCACATCGGGGTCACCGAGGCGGGAACCGAACATACCGGACTGATAAAATCTTATATTGGTATTGGTGCACTGCTTCTCGACGGTATCGGGGACACCATCCGGGTCTCCCTCACCGCGGACCCGGTTAAGGAAGTACTTGCCGGCCGGGAAATTCTCCGTGCACTGGGCCTGTTGCCCGACGTTCCAAAATTCGTATCCTGCCCCACATGTGGGCGCCTGGACTTCAACATTCGGAAATATGCCCCCATCATCGAAAAAGAAGTGGAAAAACTGGGCGGAAACATTACCGTTGCCGTCATGGGCTGCGCCGTAAACGGCCCGGGAGAGGCTAAAGAAGCGGATGTGGCACTCTGTGGCGCCAGGGGCTACGCCGGAATCTACAAGAAAGGCAAGCTCGTAGCCAAAACCGGCGAAGAAAACCTCGTAGAAACCTTTATGAAAGTGGTGAAAGAGGTGCTTGCTGAGGAAGAAGGGGAAAGAATTTAACACACAGTCTCAAAGACACAAAGTTCAGACAAAGAAAGGAAGGCCAGGTGAAGATAGGGATAAGAGCTTTCCATCTTCATTTAACTCTCAACAGGTATCATCTGACATCCGGCGCCTCAGCTGCTTCTCCTCCAGCGGGGAAAACGTCGGGGATTTTTTTGCCGAGAAAGCGCAGTACCAGCCACATCCCGACGCCGCCGATGGGATAAATGAGCCAGGCTGGGATATGGAGGTCAAGGAGCAGATAGCCAAGAAACAGCGCCGTCACGGCTGTGGTGAGGGCATAGGGAATCTGGGTACGCACGTGATCCACGTGATCACAGGCCGATGCCATAGAGGACATAATCGTGGTGTCAGAGATGGGGGAGCAGTGGTCACCAAACACCGCGCCGGACAATACCGCCGCGATGGTGGGGTAGAGGTAAGGAGTCCCGATTACCACGGGAACCAGCAGCGGATAAGTAATCGCCATGGTGCCCCAGGATGTCCCGGTGGCAAAGCTCATGGCCGCCGCCACGAGGAAGGTGAGGAGAGGAATGGCCCACATGG
>Ga0164318_10006634_pt1 | contig 11206 bp, 10 predicted proteins | sample GuaBasSedimGuay9_FD_113734 | JGI IMG/M metagenome (GOLD analysis project Ga0164318, IMG submission 113734) | Subseafloor sediment microbial communities from Guaymas Basin, Gulf of California, Mexico - Guay9, Core 4571-4, 0-3 cm | ecosystem: Environmental > Aquatic > Marine > Hydrothermal vents... | reverse complement strand
AGCGGTGCATGGTATCAAATGTGGCCCCGCCCCAGACCTCCATGGCCCAGAAGCCTACGCTGTCCATTTTTTCAGCGATGGGGAGCATGTCTTCGGTTCGCATCCTGGTTGCCAGGAGCGACTGATGTCCATCACGAAAGGTATTGTCCTGTATCTTGAGGGGGTTCTTCGTCCCGCCTTCCAAAAAATCATTCATTATCTCTGCCCTCCATGTTCAATTTTATAAAATGTTAATATATCATTCTTGTCTGTTTTTGGCAATGCATAACTCCAGCCAGGAAACGTGTCATGGGATGGTCTATATACCCAGAAACGCCTCCTTCACATGTTCATTTTCCATCAATTCGTTCCCATCACCGTGGAGCACGATACGGCCGTTTTCGAGAACGTATGCCCTGTTGCACATGGCCAGAGTCTGCCTGACATTCTGTTCTACGAGCAGTACCGTGACACCCTCCTGGTTCACCTTCCTGACAAGGTCAAATATCTCCTTGACCATGATGGGGGCCAGGCCGAGAGAAGGTTCATCGAACATCATCAAAGTAGGGAGAGACATGAGTCCGCGGCCTACTGCGAGCATCTGCTGTTCCCCTCCGGAAAGGGTTCCCGCATCCTGTTTCCTTCTTTCCAGGAGTCTCGGAAAAAGATCAAATACGTAGGCGAGCGTTTCGGCTCTACGGGTTTTGGCAGCACCGTGGAGTGATCCCATGATCAGATTCTCTTCAACGGTCATTTCAGGAAACAGCCGCCTACCTTCCGGTACGTGAACGACACCATGCTCTATAATCTTATACGGGGGCAGGTCATCAAGCCTTACACCATTGAATTCAATACTTCCACACCGTGGCTTGAGCAGGGATGACACCGTCTTTATGGTAGTGGATTTTCCTGCGCCGTTTGCGCCAACGAGCACGAGGATTTCCTTTTGTTTCACTTGAAATGTGACATCCCAGAGCACCTGTAGATCCTCGTAAAAGACATCTATGCCGTTAACCTTGAGCATATTCTTCTCCCAGATAAGCCTCTATAACAGCGCGATTATTCGCCACCTCATCGGGTTTTCCTTCCGCAATGGTCTGGCCGAAATTTATTGCGTGGATACGATCAGAAATACTCATGATTACTTTCATGATGTGCTCCACTATCAGGATGCTCACGCCGCTTTCCCTGATTTTTTTTATCAATTCTATGGCCTCATCAAGCTCAGATGGATTCAGGCCGGCAGCGGTCTCATCCAGGAGCAGCAGCCGGGGCTTTGTGGCCAGCGCACGGGCAATTTCAAGTCGCTTCCTTCCCCCAATGGGGAGACTCTTGGCCAGTTTGTCTTTTTCTCCAAGGAGTGCGCAGAAATCGAGGACCCGTTCTGCTTCGCTTCTCGCCTCCTTAATGCTGTTTACCCGGGAAAAGGCCGATGCAGTGACATTGTCCAGCACGCTCATACGGGCGAGGGGCCTTACCACCTGAAAAGTTCTGCCAATACCGAGACGACATATCTGGTGCGTCTTCATCCCGGTGATGTTCGTGCCTTTAAAAAAAACTCTTCCCGACGTAATGGGAAAATAGCTGGTTATGCAATTAAAAATAGTGGTTTTTCCCGAGCCATTTGGGCCGATAAGCCCCATGATTTCGCCCTCATCAACATGGAAGGTGACATTGCTTACCGCCCGAAGTCCGCCAAAGTCCTTAATCAGATCCTTTACTTCAAGAACGGCCATAACCCCTGTTTCCTCCGGCACCGATCAGCTTGAGGTTTTTAGTCTAAAAATAGAGCGCTTAATCTTTGCCCAGTCACCGACAATACCATTTGCAAGGAACATGATGACGAAGATGACCAGGAGGCCGAAGACCAGCGCATGCGCCTTGCTGACATATTTCGGTGCCATGCCGAAAAATGAGCTTCTGAACAGCTCCTGAACGCCCACCATCACAAAGGCACCCACTGCAGGTCCCATGATGGTGGCCACCCCTCCCACAATGCCCACCAGGATTGCCATGATAGATATGAAATGGAGGGAAAATACCACCTCGGGATCAATGAACGCCATGTAATTCATATAAAAAGCGCCCGCCATTCCAGTAAAAAATGCGCTTACCAGCAGGGAAATGTTCTTGTAGAGGACTGTATTGATGCCGAGGGATTCCGCCGCGTCCTGGTCTTCACGTATGGAAAGAAAGTAATATCCCCATTTTGATTTCATGATGATATAGATTACGTAAACACACGAAGCAGCAAGCGCCAGCGCAATATAGTAATAAGGAAGTTTGCTCCTGAAGGTCTGAATGATGAGAATCCCCACCATGCCTTCAGTCAGGCTCTCCCAGTTGGTTGCTATGAGCCTGAATATTTCTCCGCCTGCCAGTGTTGCAAGGGCAAAATAAGGTCCTCTCAGGCGAAAGCAGATCCAACCTACAACAAGGGCCAGGATCATGGCCGTGATTCCGCCGAACATCATGCCCCACCATGCGGATATCTCAAGCTTGGTCACAAAAATACCGGCCGTGTATGCCCCTGTCCCGAAAAACATTGCGTGTCCGAAAGACACCTGGCCGGTATAGCCTGCCAGGAGATTCCATGAAGATCCGATGACAACCCACATGAGGGCAATAATGATCAGGTGCTGGTAGTAGTCAGAGTGAATGATAAGGGGAAACACGGCGACTGCACCGCCGACAATACCGAGAATCACGTGTTTTAGCTTCATCAGCCCCCCCTAAATCTTTGTGAGGCGTTTCAGACCGCCGGGCAGGAAAACCAGGACAATGACAAAGATAATAAAGCCGATCATTTCCCGGTACCCCATTCCAATGTAAGTGGCCCCGAGCGATTCGGCAATTCCCAGGACAAGCCCGCCGAATATGGCACCCACCGTACTCCCCAGTCCTCCCAATATGGTAATGACAAATGCCTTCAGGGTGAAAGGCCCTCCGATATCAGGAAAAAGATAATAAATGGGAATAAGAAGACTGCCGGCCGCCGCTACCAAGGCAGAACCAATGCCGAAGGTTGCAATGGTAATTCGATTGCTGTTGACTCCCATGAGCGTTGCCGCCTCTTTATCCTGGGCGGTGGCCCTGATGGATCGTCCGATATCTGTTTTCAGGAGAAACCAGAAGAGCCCCACGGTGAAGCCCACCGCGAATAAAAAGGCAATGCACATAGGCACATTAAACGAGACGTTGCCGAGAAAAAAGACCGAGGAGCTGTAACTCGTCTTGACGGTCTTATAGTCGGAGGAAAAAATAAACCTGGCAATTTCCGCGAGCACGATTCCGATGCCCACGGTCATGAGCACCTGGTTTTCGGGCAGGATGGATTCTATTTTCATGAGAGGGTTCAGGAGATATTTCTGCAGAAAACAACCGAGCAGGAAGAGGGCGGGCATGGCAATGAAAAGAGAGAGGTACGGATCCAGGTGAAGGAAGTGAAACAGAACGAAGGTGATGTACATAGCCACCATCATGAGTTGTCCGTGCGCGAGATTGATGATGCCCATGACCCCCATGATCAGTGTCATTCCTATGCCGATAAGCGCATAGATGCCCCCGATGAGAATACCCGAAACCACTGTCTGCAAAAATACAGCCATATTGGATTCCTTTCATATCCGTCATATCTGAATTTTATGAAAGGGGGAAGCCTTTTTTTGAGAGTGACCGCAGGAGAAAAAGCGGTCACTCTTCACCTTCATGATGAAACCAGGGTGAATTAATATCCCCACACCTTCAGCCAGTCGACCGGGTAGGCAAAAGGCTTGGTCGCATGTTCTCTGGGCCACACCAGCTCCAGTTTCCCGTTGATCCACTGGACCACATAGGTGGCCGCCTTATTCTGGTTTTTCATTTTTCCCCAGGTGGTAAACTTGACCGGGCCGAAAACGGTATTCATGTTTGTTTCGAGGAGCGCTTCCCTGATATCCGTGTTCTTGTATGATTTGGCTCGTTTCAGGACGTCAGCGATCACATGACAGGCGGCGTATGCCTCTGCACCATGATAATCCACTGATTTCTGGTACCTTGCCTTAAACTTGTTGTAGAAATCCATGGCACCGGGAAAGGGAAGGACCTGGTGCCAGAGAGTCGCGGAAATGACTTTATCCGATGCAACCCCGGCGTTCTGCTGAAATTCCGGGAGGGTAAATCCAGCGGCGCCGCCGATAAACATCTTCGGGGTCAATTTTAATTCCTTTGCCTGTTTCATGAGCAGAGAGGCATCCATAATATAGGAAACCATGTAAACGATATCCGGGTTTTTCTGTTTCACCTTGATGAGAATGGGCTTAAAGTCGATGCCGCCATGTTCGTAGCCCTCTTTCATAAAAACCTTGATGCCCAGTTTCTTGCAGGTCTTTGCAAAGGACTTTGCTCCCTTGGTTCCGAAGAGAGAGTTTTCATGCAGGATAGCCACTGTCTTTGGCTTAATAACCTGTGCGAGGAGAGATTCCACGCCGCTCGCATACTTGCTCACCGGCGGGTTCAGGCGGAAAATATAATCCCACCCGGAAGTGGTGATCTTGTCTGCCGAGCCGGTATTCACCAGGAAGGGAATCCTGTTCTGCTGGCATACTCCTGCGGTGGCATAGGTGACCGAACTGCTGTAGCCGCCTCCTATCATTACGACCTTGTCTTTGGTAATGAGTTTTTCTACAACCGACCGGCCGACATCGGGCCTTCCTGTCGTATCTTCGATGAGTAAATCAAGTTTTTTCCCGTTAATTCCTCCTGCTGCGTTAATTTCTTCAAGAGCCATCTGAAAGGCCTGTTTCTCGATTTCCCCAAACTTCGCCAGAGACCCGGTCAGTGGAAGCACAATGCCAACCTTGACCGAACCTGCTGCCCGGGCCGGGGTGATGATCCCTGGAAACAGGGCAAGACAGAACGCCACGGCAATTCCCAGAAAAAGAATCATTGTTCGTTTCATGGTACTCCTCCTCATCTTTGTGGGTTAGTATTGCAGGGCTGAGCCCCGATACAACATTCTGGGGTACCGAGGTATCCCAGACAAAATGCCTGGTGAGGAATCATGAGGAATGAAAAAAGGAATCTGATATTGATTGATAAAAATATGTTATCTCATTGAAAAACCATTGTAAAGAGGGGTTTTTTCTGATTTTTCTGTAAGAAATATTCTTATAGGTACACTTCAGAGTTCTATAAGACCATTTTGAATGGCAAAGCGCGAAAGTTCAGCATTGTTTCTCAGGTTCAGCTTTTTGAGAAGCCGTAGCCGATAGGTGTCCACGGTCTTAACACTTATATGGTAGACATCAGCTATTTCCTTATTGGTCTTTCCAAGGGCAAGCCCGCGAAGGACCTGGATTTCCCGTGTGGACAGGGAGTCGACCGGGGACAGGCCCTGCTTACCACGTGCAATCCGGAGAGCAAGAGCCTCTGCCACTGATCCTGACAGATAAGGCTCTCCTGCGTGGACTTTCATGATTGCTTCCACTAGTTCTTCCGGTGCCGAGCGCTTGGTGATATAACCGCTGGCGCCTACCTGCAGAGCCCGCACGACGTATTGTTCTTCTTCGTGCATGGTCAAAATAAGGATGGGGAGTTTCGGGGTGACACTCCGGAGCCTGCTGACCACTTCGAGCCCGTCCAGGCCGGGCATGGAGATATCAATGACTGCAACGTCGGGGCTTGTTTCGGCGGCCAGTCGAAGCGCATCCTCACCGTTGGAAGCCTCCGCCACCACCTGCATTTCCGCGCTGTCATCGACAATCCGGCACAATCCGGCGCGGACAATCTGGTGGTCATCTGCAAGAAGGACCCGGATCACAACGTGTTCTCCGCCTGGTCCCGAAAAGGCACCTGAAATCGAAGTTCAGTTCCCTTTCCGGGACGGGATTGAATCTCGAGCATCCCATCCAGCAACTCGGCCCGCTCTTTCATACCGGCGAGCCCGAGACCTTCAAGGGCCTCTTTTCCGTGAATATCAAAACCGCATCCATCATCTCTCACCTTGAGCACAAGAAAACCATCTTCCGCTGCAAGCTCCACGTGCACGTGGCCGGCCGATGAATGCCTCGCCACGTTTGTCAACGCTTCCTGTGCGATGCGATATGCGGCGGTGGCAAGGTGCTCGGGAAGGGGAGGCAAAGAAGAAGCGCTGAAACTGCAGGTGACATTTGTTCTCTTCTTGAATTCATCCGTGTACCACTCCAGTGCTTCCACAAGCCCCAGATCATCAAGGACGCCGGGACGCAAGCGGATGGCAAGCCCCCGCACATCATCAATGGTTTTATCGATAAGCTCGCACATTGTCAATGCCCGTTCCCTGGCAAGCGCATCTTCTTCTGCCAGGTGTTTGCCAAGCCAGACGGCATCCATGCGGAGGGCGGTCAGTACCTGTCCGAGTTCATCATGCAATTCCCGGGCAATGGCGGCACGTTCATTTTCCTGGCTCTGCATGATCCTCCCGGAAAGCCTCCTTATCTCCAGGGTCCTTTTTCTTACCTGTTCTTCAAGCTCAATGGAATACTGTTTTAATTCCTCACGGGCCCTCTTTAGTTCCTCCTCGGCACGTTTCCGCTCCGTGATATCACGGCTGAACAAGGCGACCCGGGAGATATGCCCATTTGCATCAGGGATGGGGTAAACATGGGTATCCAGGCATCGGCCATCCCTTTCATCCTCGTAGTGTACCGGGGCACCGGTGGCCACCACCTGTTCATGATACGCTTCTCGACGGCCGGCGATATCTGCGGGAAAAAGATCAAACACCATCACTCCCAGGAGCTCATCCCTGGGTTTCCCCAATGCTTCAGCTGCCGTCCCGTTTAACGAAAGGATATTCCCTTTACTGTCGAGAAGAAGTGCCCTGTCTCTTGAGGCGTTGACGAGGGCCCGGGCTGTTTCTTCGCTTTCCTGGAGCGCTCTTTCCGCAATCTGTCGCCGTTTGATATCATAACTTGCCCGCCGATAGAGAAAAAAGACGGAACATCCCACGAGAAAGGAAATCCCGAGTATGACCGGGACGACAGTTCTGATAATCGGGGCGGTGATCTTGCTGGATATGGTTTGTAATTTTCGGAGAAAGACAACATTCCATCCCGGATAGTGGGGAAGGCTCTTGAGGTAAATGAGGTAGTTGTTCCCGGATCGGTCCACCACTGAATTGGCACCTTTCCTGGTCATTCCAGTCCACGGCCACGGACCGTTCCCGAACTGGCGGGTTTCCGCAATCTCGGAGATCACGTCTTCGGTGGGCTTCCAGAGCAGATGATAGAGCCAATGGGCCCGATTTGACATGAAAACAACGCCGTGGGGATCCACCAGGGCCACGATCCCTTCATAGCTTTGCCTGAATTCCTTCTCCATCACCTCCACCGACGCCTTTATGACAACAACACCGATCGGCTGGTTTCGGCCGGGCGCATATACCGGATTTCCGTAATAGATCCCGCGCCTGTTCGAGGTAACCCCGAGCGCCATATACACATAGGTGTTTCCCTGGGCTGCCTGGAGGAAATAGGGTCTGAAACCATAGTTTTTCCCCACAAAACTGTCCGGCCTGTTGCGGTTGCTGGAAGCAATGGTATTCCCCTCCAGGTCCATGAGGTAGCACACTTCCGCTTCCAGAGTGCGCTGAAAATGATCCAGGATGAAATTGGCTTTCTGGCGCAATCCCTTGTCATCGGGGTGCAGGAGAGCAAAACTCAATTCCCTGATGCCGGCTAGTGCCCTTACTGCCTTGATATTCTCGGACAGAAAAGAAGAGAGATGACTCCTTATCACCTCTGCGTTCAAGGACGCCTGTCGGTTTGCTTCTTTGAATGCGGAAGATTCCAGGGAAGTGAAATAAAGATAGCCCCCGCCAAAGGTTGTCACCACGGCCAGGAACGATAGGATGAGCAACACTGTGCGAAGCTTCATGTCGTGTCCCCCGTACTCCCGGGTTGAAGGCCCGTCCGTTCTCTTTACTTGCGTGTCCGGTGATGATACGTTACTCTCAAATCCGGGATGGCCGTTGAAAGGAAGTAATAACCATGAATGCCGATTTTTCACCATATGTCAACAGACTGCCAGCAACAGAAGTGCCGGTTGAAAATGTCACCCTTGCACCTGGCCCTTTTACCATGAGCTATGGGTTTAATCTGGATTTTCTCAAGGCATCCGTTGAAGGTGCGGGCCTGCTCAACCCCCCCATCCTGCTTGAATCCGGGGCAGGGGACCTGCTCATTGTCAGCGGGTACAGGCGAATATCGGCGCTGGTGGAACTCGGTCGCACCCATTTTCCCGCAAGAGTTCTCGAGGCAAACAAAATTCACCACCTCGATGCCCTTCTTATCAATTTTTTTGACAATCTTGCAACAAGGGAATTTAATCCCGTGGAAAAAGGAATGATCCTCGGGAGACTTGCTGAATATCTCAGCGTGGAACAGATTCTTGATTTCTACATGAGCCTTCTGGGCCTTCCGCCGCGAAAATCCACCCTGGAAAACTATATTTCCTTTGACCGGGTGTTGGATGAAATCCTGAAACGGTCCCTGCTTGACGGCACCATTTCCGAAGCAACCGCAAGAGCGCTGCTGGGACGTTCGAAAGAGGAAAGACAGGCCATGAGTGGACTCTTCACAAAGGTAACATTTAACATGAATCAACAAAAACAACTTCTTGAATTATTAACTGATACATCACGAATATCAGGAGTTTCAATTGCGGAAATGATCCAAAGCGAACCGTTTGCTGACATCCTTGACTCTGCGTCAATGAATCGGCCCCAGAAGGCACGGGCAATCCTCCTTCTCCTCAGGACCATGAGATTTCCGCGACTGACTCGTGCGGATGAAGTTTTTAAGAAAAGAGTTGCGAAACTGCATCTCCCCCAAGAGGTCCAAATCAAGGCTTCCCCGTACTTTGAATCAGAATTCTATCGCATGGAGATCTCTTTTCGGAATGGACGGCAATTGAAAGACTTGATTAATCAATTGGTAAATATTGACGGACTGCAGGAAATGCAAGACCCATGGGAAGGTGCGGAATAATGGCTGGTTTTCCCATTGAAAAAATCCTGGTGGAAGGGAATGCTGATCAATACGGACTTTCCAGGCGTATCCAGAAAAAAATGCCTGACATTCCCCGGGTCACAAGCAGCGCGACACGCGATGGCAGCGCCCCTTATTCGCTGGATAGGGGGAAAAAGACACTTCACCTCCTTGAATACAGCGGTGAGCTCCTGAAGCCATGTCCTGGAACAACAAACCATATCTGCTGCGGTTACCAGATTCTTAATGTGGCCACCAATTGCCCACTTGACTGTAGCTATTGCATCCTCCAGTCCTATTTCAACGAACCTGACTTGCGTGTTTTTATCAATATTAAAGAACGGATAGAGGAAGTTCTTCACCTCATAGATTCACATCCTGACAAAATCTTTCGTATCGGCACCGGAGAATTCACGGACAGTCTTGCCCTTGACCCCCTTGTGGGCTGGGCGGATATGCTGGTCCCGCTCTTTGCAAAAAGAAAAAACGCCATCCTGGAACTCAAGACAAAGACGACCAATATTGACCGCCTCCTGAAATTGCCCGAGCGTGATCAGATCATTATTTCGTGGTCTCTTAACAGCCCAACCGTCACCGCCACGGAAGAGCACAAGGCTGCGAGCATCAGCAAGAGACTCGAAGCCGCACGGATATGTCAATCCGAGGGTTTTATCATCGGTTTTCACTTTGATCCGCTTATACCCCATCCCGGCTGGCAGGAGGATTACCCCAGGACCCTCGATTTACTGGACCGATTTATTGATCCTGCCCGCATCATCTGGATAAGTATGGGCTCGTTCCGATTCATGCCCCAGTTGAAGGCCATTATCAGGCAACGTCACCCCCAATCCACCGTGCTGGACGGGGAGTTTGTGCGCGGGATGGACGGAAAGATGCGTTATTTCAAGCCAATACGAATGGAGCTTTACCGGTTCATGCGGGAGCACCTGGAAACATGGTATAACAACCTGGGCCTCTACCTGTGTATGGAATCAGACGAGATATGGAGAAAAACCTTTGGGTGGACACCCCAGAATACAGATGGTCTTTCGCGCTTCCTTGACAGCAGGGTAAAAAGGTTTTTTGGGTAGCATTGCCCATGAAATTGTGATAAGAAAATCAAAATATTATTGATGGACAGGCAAAGGGAGGAAAAAATGAGTATAAAGGAGAAAGTACAGGACGCTCTCGACAAGGTGCGGCCGAGTCTTCAGGCGGACGGCGGCGATGTCCAGCTGGTTGACGTTGAGGATTCCGGATTGGTAAAGGTACGCCTCACCGGCGCATGCGGCGGTTGTCCCATGAGCCAGATGACCCTAAAGATGGGAATTGAGAGGATTTTGAAGCAGAATGTGCCGGAAGTCACTTCTGTGGAGTCAGTGTGAAAAAGCGGTATTTATTGCTGGGCAGGGGAACGGGATGTTCCCGGAGCGGCGTCATTTTGGCCCTGGAACAGGACAGTGGAAGGGCCAAGATCCGCAGTGAGCGGAGACATGGATGGCGGAGCGAACGTAGCAGAGTGAATATGCCGGTCTCCTGCCCGTGAGTTCCAGATTGGCAACCTTGCTTGCAAAACTGGATTTCAGGGATATATAACCAATTGAAATCAAATCATGGGGTACTCAGTAACAATTTTTTGGACAGCAGGGTTTTCAGCCCAAATTTGAAGAAGGAGGAAAGAGGAGATTATGGAAATTAAAAAAATCGGTGTAGTCGGTGCAGGCACCATGGGGAACGGAATTGCCCAGGTGGCGGCCCAGATCGGCTGTGAAGTTGTGATGCGGGACATTGAGGATGCGTTCGTTGAGCGCGGTATGAAAAGCATTGATCGATTTCTCTCCAAGAGTGTTGAAAAAGGGAAACTTGAGGCCGCAGAAAAAGACGCCATCCTCGGAAGAATCACAGGTACCACGGACATGTCCGCATTGAAGGATGCTGATATTGTCATTGAAGCGGTAATTGAGAATCTCGATCTCAAAAAAAGTGTCTTCAAGGAGCTGGATGAATTGTGCCCGCCCGAGACCATCCTTGCGTCGAACACGTCTTCCATGTCCTTGACCGAAATAGCCGCAGCAACGAATCGGCCTGATAAGGTATGCGGGATGCATTTTTTCAATCCCGTGCCCCTTATGCGGCTTGTGGAAGTAATCCGCGGTTTTTCTACCAGTGATGAAACCATCGCCATTACAACAGACTTGGCCAAGAAGATGGGCAAAATT
>Ga0164318_10006632_pt1 | contig 11206 bp, 9 predicted proteins | sample GuaBasSedimGuay9_FD_113734 | JGI IMG/M metagenome (GOLD analysis project Ga0164318, IMG submission 113734) | Subseafloor sediment microbial communities from Guaymas Basin, Gulf of California, Mexico - Guay9, Core 4571-4, 0-3 cm | ecosystem: Environmental > Aquatic > Marine > Hydrothermal vents >... | reverse complement strand
ATTCCATCAAATAAAGAAAAACTTTCACTCAACAATATGTAGAGAGGAATGCCAGTAACAGCGGTTGCTACAGCAGATATCACAAGAAAACGTAATAATGGCAAATCTCGAAATAGTATTGTATTAATGTATTTTTTGTTGTATTTGAAAAAGACTGCTAAAGCCGTGCCAAGATGAAAGTAAATTGCTGCTCTAAAAGCCTCTATAGCTGGCTTGTGAAATACATTTACAGCTGTTAAGATTAAAAAACCCTCACTACTAACAGGCAGCCATTCGAGAATTGCTTGGATTATTGCCAAAATTAGATCCTCAATGAATGACATGATATTGTCACCTTAATAATAATATGATATACCCAAAATAGAATGGCTTAAGAAATAAGTTTTTTGAAAAGTAAATATGTTTATGTAAAGCATTAATAAAAGTAAAGGGTTAATTACTTATTGTTTATGTATATCTAGATTCAGCTTTAGGGTGATACCATGTCGTTCATTTTGTCGCTTGATGAAGGTACAACTAGTGCTCGTGCAATTGTTTGGGATAAAGATAGCACATTAAAAGGAATCGGACAGTATGAATTTGAGCAAATTTATCCCAAGCCAGGATGGGTTGAACATAACCCAGAAGAGATTTGGACAGCACAAATGAATGCGATAAAAGACGCATTAAAGAATGCAAAAACGGAACCATCGAAAATTCATGCAATTGGAGTTACAAACCAGAGAGAAACAACAATATTATGGGACAAAAATAATGGAAAACCAATATACAATGCAATTGTTTGGCAATGCCGACGTACTGCAGACATAATTGATTGGCTTAAGAATAATGGGTACTCTGATATGGTTGTTGAAAAAACAGGTCTTATTCCAGACTCTTACTTCTCGGCTCCAAAAATTAAATGGATTTTAGAAAATGTACCAAATGCTCGAGAAAAAGCAGAAAAAGGAGAATTACTTTTTGGGACTGTTGATACGTATCTAATATGGAGACTCAGTAGTGGTAAATTGCATGTTACTGATTATACGAACGCATCTAGAACTATGCTTTTCAACATTACTAAATTAGAATGGGATAGCGAGCTACTAGAATTGTTTAATATTCCTGAGGAAATTCTACCAGAAGTAAAAGAATCCAGCGAAATCTATGGATACACAGACGAAAAAGTATTTGGATCATCAGTTCCAATTTCTGGTGACGCGGGTGACCAACAAGCAGCGTTGTTTGGTCAAACATGCTTTGACGTAGGAAACGTTAAATCAACATATGGTACTGGTAACTTCATATTAATGAATACAGGGAAGAAAAAACCAAAGTCAGAACACGGTCTACTAACAACAATTGCATACGGAATTAACGGTGATATTTTTTATGCATTAGAAGGAAGCGTTTTTATCACAGGCGCAGCAATACAATGGCTTAGAGACGGATTAAAAATAATCAAAAGTGCAAGTGAGACTGAGGAAATAGCAAAGACTGTCCCAGATAATGGTGGTGTTTATTTTGTTCCAGCATTCGTGGGTCTTGGAGCACCATATTGGGACCAATATGCAAGAGGTGTAATTATTGGCATTACAAGAGGCACTACACGTGCACACATTGTCCGTGCTGCGTTAGAATCTATTGCATATCAGACAAAAGATGTATTAGATGCTATGGAACACGATTCTAACGCTAAGATAACATCGGTTAAAGTTGATGGTGGGGCTTCAAACAATGATTTTCTAATGCAATTTCAAGCAGATATAACACGAATTGAGATTATAAGGCCTGTAATTAAAGAAACAACAGCGTTAGGTGCAGCATACCTTGCAGGTTTAGCAACTGATTTTTGGGATTCGATGGAGACCATTAAAAAACAATGGAAAGTCGATAAAGTCTTCCAACCCAAAATATCAAAAGAGATGAGCATTAAACTCTATAGGCTATGGAAAAAAGCCGTTGAGCATGCTAAAGGCTGGGCAGAGTAGCATTAATTGTTATCACAGCCTATATGCTTTTGCTTTTTATTTTTTAATCTATTCTTATTATATTTGTTATTCTATGTTTTGAAAACAAAGTTTTATATTCTGAAAATAACTTATTTTTGAATGAGAGAGGTGTTTAAAATAAAAAGCAGAGTAATGGACTTTATTTTAGAAGTTTTGGAAAATCGTGTTAGGATATATACTCTTGATGGAAAGCTGCTGAAGGAATTTAATACATTCAAAGTTGAAGAGCATTTAGTTCATAACATGGTGTTTAATTGGTTTAGGGCGAATAAAATTAAAGTATCAAAAGAAGATATCCTAAGAGCCTTTGGAAAGCAAGTAAAAGAGGAGCAGAAGGAGGATATTTTTCTAAAATCCAGTGCAATAAAAACCCCTCCAAGATATATCCTTAACAATGAAATAATTGAAGCAATGACCTACGTTCCACTACAAACAATAACAAATGAAAAGGATTTGAAGATACCGTATGACAAATTTGTTAATAAGAAATCATTAACAACAGCATATAAAGTATCTATTTTTGACTCAGATTTGAGAAGAGTTAAGAAGTTATTTCCTCTAGAGTGGACTGATTATAGAACAGGTACATATGGAGAGTGGAGTGTTGAAATACATCACAGTATGGGTCATGTTAACTTAACACTTCAACTCTTTGCTTTTAATATTCACTACCACGATTTAAGAGTGGTCGATACGATTCTTCCAGGAACACATTTATCAGTAATACATTTCGATTATAATATGTTCGAACAATCACATGAAATGTTATTGTACTTTATACCAAGAATAGGCAATATCCTTGCCAAACGTCCACTTGCGGTTGTAGGATTTACATATCCTGATAAAGAAAATAGTAGCATAAAGAACCTATTGCTCTTGGAAAATCGTGTAAACAATTGGTTAAGTATCTTCAGAAGAAAGTATAAAATGCCATATGCATTAATTAGGGCAGATATTACAAATAGAGAGGATTTAGAAAAAATAAGATCTCAACTAATTCGAAGTATTGTTCTTAACTATTTCTAACCATTCTTATTACCATTACGCAACTATATAGCAGTACTAAACAAGTAGTAGGGTTGGGATGCTTATGAATAATGAAGTTTTTCTCTTCAAGCTTGATAAAGTAAATAAAGTAAAACTCAAAAATGAAACAGTTCATGAAATACTGGTATTAGATAACAAATTCTCAGTAGCACTTGCAGAAGTCAGTGGAGAAAATCAAGCTCATTATCACAAGGAAAGAACAGAGGTTTATCATATTACAAAAGGTAGCGGAAAAATAATCATAAACGGTCAAGTAGTAAATGTAGAAGAGGGCGATACCATCCTAATAAGGCCAGGACTTGTACATCAAATTCTGAGTGAAAATATTAGGGTGCTTGTTATTTGCACACCGCCTTTTGAAAAAAAAGACTACCATCCAGTAGAACAGCCATAACGTAGAGTGGATGGTGTATTAGAAAGGAGGAAATAAAATATGTTTAAATACCCAAGACGATACGCACAGAGATATATAATGCGGCCATGCCTATTTCTATCATTGTTGCTATTAGACCTATTTTTCCAATCTCTTTAAAGTGTATCTCATATCCATCTTTTTTAGCCTGCGATAATGTAAATATCATTATTGGACTGCTTATAGGTGATAATCCACCTCCGACGTTTGTTGTAATTATAAGAAGTGCCCATAAGATGTTTATTTGATTGCTAAAACCACCGCTAAATGCTAAAGATGTAATTATAGGAATAAATGTCAAAGCAAGCATCACTTCATCAAGAAAACCATTAAGTATTGATACAATAAGTACAAGAAGTAAAGAGGCCATGAGTATGCTTCCACCACTTATTTCCGCTAGGAAAATCCCAACTGGTTCTAGTAACCCTTCTTCATCAACAGCGCCTACAATCACAAACATACTCAGAAGAAAAGCCATTGTTGCCCAGTCTAACTTATCAAAAACAGTATCTGGATCAATTTTCATGAAAATTATGGATAATGTTGCAATTGTGAGGGAAACGAACAACGGATCTGGTACTAAAAGGAATCCTACTACTAAGCCTAGTATAAGAAATATTGACTCATAGAATAATGATCTGCTAGGAACCAAACTCCACTCATCAAATTCATTAATTATCATCTTTCGTATCTCATCGACCTCACCGAATTTCTTGAAGTAGTGCTTAAACAGCAGTATTAAAACGAAAAATGTGATTAATGCATAGGGTGTTGTATAAAGGAAGAAAAATGAAAATGACAAATCAGCTTTTTGAGCGACTATAATGTTAGGCGTATTTGATATCATAGACATAGAGCCCCCCATGTCCATGCTGATGACAATACTAACCAAAAGAGGGACTGGATTTATGTCTAAAGCCTTACAAATGGCAAGAGTTAACCTCACCATAATTATGACCGTCACAACAGCAGTGAGTATTGAGCTGAGTAAAACACCCATGAGGCATAAAATCACCATGAGAAGAGTATCATTACCCTTCGTTAATTTGATAGTTTTTATAGCTAAAAACTGAAAAAGTCCCGATTCAGAAACAACTTCTGCTGTAACAAGAATTCCTATAATTAAACCAACTGTTTTAAAGTCTATTAATTGCAAAAATTCGCTAAACGGCAATCCTTTAATTAAAACTAATAAGGTATAAAGCATCAAAGCTGCTAGCATTGCGATAACAGTACGTTTCTTTTTAAAGATTATAATTAGAATCATTGAAACAATGAATATAAGAGCCACCATAATGGGTATCACTTTAACCACCATACTCTGTATTTATAATATTCAACAAATAGCATTTGATATTAGAATGGCAGGACATGTATAAACATAACCAATATTGTATTGAAGTTCTCAAAAATATATGTTTTCTATTTTCGAAAATATAATCTACATTTCAAAATTTGATTTTAAAAAAAGTAAGTGATTGGTACTAAAAAATACATTAAAAGTATTTTTCCATGACCTCTTTTGGCTCAATATTATTATGAATAATATCGACCATAGCTTGTACCATAGGTTTAGGGTCTCGCTTGTGCCAAATATTTCTACCAAAGGCTATCCCAGCAGCACCAGCACTAACTGCATCACTAACCATCTGGAAAACTTTTAAAAGTGAATCAAGTCTTGGACCGCCAAGAATAACTATAGGAGTGGGTGTTGAATCAATAACTTCCTTGAATGACTTTGGATCGCCAGTATAATATGTCTTTATAAGATCAACACCAAGCTCTGATGCAACTCTTGCAGCAACTTTAACGTATTTTGCATCCCAAGGTTTATCAACCCCTTCGGGTTTCATCTCTGCAACAATAGGCATATCCCACAGGTCACATTCGTCAACCAACAGTGACAAGTACGATATGCTTTTTCGTTCATTTTCAGAACCTATAAAACCATTGACAATTATTGCATCTGCACCAATTCTGAGCGCCCGTTCTACAGTTGCTATTACATCATTCCCTTCCTTTTTGCTCGGAGAAAGTGCAGTAAAAATGAAATCAGCACGCATAATTGCACCTAAGTTTCTTGATATAATCTCTGAATTTTGCTTAATAATTCCTGGATTTAAAATCATGGCATCTGCGCCACCGGCTATCACACGCTTAATCGTTTCAGATGGCTGTTCAATACCTTCAAGAACTCCATCAGATAAACCATGGTCCATGGCAATTATAACTGATCTGTTATCCTTATAATTCATAATTCTACCAAATCTTATTTTACGACCACTACTCATTAGATACACCATAAAAATTTAAAAAAGGGTAGTTGCTTATAGAAAGCCGTTACGTGTCCAAATTCGTACTGTTGCGTCATAGGCTTCCTTTCTAACTTTTTCTTCATCTACTGTAAGAACCTTCTGATTTTCTACAACAATTTTTCCGTCAATAATTGTATATTTTACATTTTTACCCATACCAAATGATACAATGTTACCGTATATATTACTATTGTTTAATGGCACTGGTTCATTAAGGTCAACTACAATTATATCAGCCTTTTTACCCACTTCCAAAGAGCCTATATCGTTCTCTAAACCGACTGCACGTGCTCCATCTATCGTTGCCATTTCCAGTACTTTCTTGGGCGGTAAAACAGATTGGTCTTTTAAGACACCTTTATGTGTTATGTACACAGTTCTAATGGTTTCAAACATATCAAGATAGAAACCGTCATTACCAAGAGATACAGTTATACCCTCATCAATCATTTTCGGAACCGGAGCTAAACCAACACCGATAACCATGTTTGTCTGTATATTATGTGATACCTTAACGTCGTACTCTTTTAGTATTTTTATTTCTTTATCAGATGTATTTACACATTGAGCTGCTAATACATTAGGTCCTAAGAATCCGATATCGCGTAGATGTTCAAAGGGCAGTTTCCCAAAATGCTTCTTCGAGTATTCAACTTCATACATACTTTCCTCTACGTGTAGATTTATCCATGCATTATATTTGTCGGCAAGTTCTTTCACTTCTTTTAACATTTCAGGGGAGCAACTAAATACTGTGTGTACACACATAACGCCTCTGAGCAAAGCATCAGGCTTGTCATTCCATTTCTTTATGAAATTCACGTTTTCCTGAATCCCTAACTTTCCATTCTCTTTGCTTATCCTTTCTGTTGCCTCAAAAGCTAGGATCCCTCGCATACCCACTTCCAAAAACGCTTTTCCTTCAGCATCTAAAACTCCTGGAAGATCTTTTGGTGCCTCCATGACGTCATCAACTGTAGTTACACCATTTTTTGCCATCTCTGTTATTGCATATTTTGCTAATGCGTACACATCTTCCTTTTTAAGTTGATCTTCTAGGAACGGCCACCACCACTTTGCCAACTCGTCATAAAAGTTTTCCATTTCAACCTCGGCAGGCATTCCCATAGATGCCTGGCCATGAGTGTGACAGTGACTAACAACAATTCCTGGCATTACAATCTTACCAGTTGCATCTATTACACGCTCAGCAGAATATTTTTGCTCTATACTTGATGTTTTATCAACCGCCACAATACGATTGCCACTCACGGCAACTGCACCATTTTTAAAAAGACGTCCCTCTTTGTCCATTGTTACAACATAACCATTTTTTATTAATAAATCAACTTTTTCAACCATCTGGCATTCACCTAACAAAAATTCTTTAATATAGATAGATTGTTCTAAAGTTATTTAAAAAATATTAAAAAAATGATAAGACTAGAGGTTGTTCTGTTTATGTTTACTGGGTTGTAAATTATATCTTTTAACAATTTGCCCATCAAATTACAGCACTTGCCAAAAAGTTAGTGATAATTTCTACAGTATGCATTTTTGCACTTTTACGTGATGTATTTGATGGTCATGTTATGATATGTACCTTCACGAGAGCCAGGTCAATATTAGATTCAAGATTTATGATCGATTCTTTTCACCACTAACTTTTAGTCAAGTGCCAATTACGATATTTAAGAAAAAATATAAGTAAGCAAGATAAATATAGTGACATAATTCCTTTCAAAGGTCTTGAGATGTTATAAATGCAATTATCTACATTTCTAATTTCGGATTTGCTTATTATTGTATTTGGTATAATAATAACTGTTTTTATCGCTTTTTTGCTTATGGGAATTAGAATTATTAAAATGCATGAAATAGTATTTATACTACGTTCAGAAAAGAGATTATTAATTAAAGGGCCTGGCATTATTTTTATTGTACCTTTAATAGATAAAATTATCGCAAAAGTTGATTTGAAGAATGTTATAGCATCCTTCTTAGCTGAAGAAAAAACAAACCTATCAAAAAAATTGAGTGTTTTAATTAGATGTGGAATACATTATCGTATTGCAAGCTCATCAGATAGGGATATAGATGTGGTAGAAACTACTCTGAAAATGATTGTGGATGAATCATATATAGACAAACTAATTTTCAAGAAAGACAAATTTGCATCAGTATTGCAAAATACATTAAACCAAAGTGTATCAAAGTGGAATGTTGAAATTACTAGAGTAGATGTAGACATAGAGAAAATAAATCACGAATAAAAATTGTTGAAAATATAATATAAAGAATAATAAAGTGATTATACATTTGTTTAATCAAACTATTTGAAAAACAATTCTCTTCTATATTCACCCCGGCCTGCACGTTCATGAATGTCCTCTGTGATTTTTTGCGTTTTTCTCAGAACTTCCTCTTCATTAACGGTCTTTATTACACGATTTTCCATGATTATTCGCCCATCAATAATCACTGTTTCAATGTTTGCTGCTTTACCACAGTAGACTATTTGAGACATGGGGCGGTTCAGTGGCACCATATTCGCCATAGTATAGTCGAATATTGACAGATCTGCTTTCTTACCTACTTCTAGTGAGCCTATTTCTTTCTCCATCATCAATGAACGAGCTCCACCCATTGTCGCCATTTCAAGTACATCCACAGAAGTCAGGATTGTAGGATTAAGTGTGTGAACTTTGTGCATTAATACTGTATTTTTCAACATCTCAAAGAAATCTTTGCTGTTATTGCTTGCAGCACCATCAACGCCCAAGCTTACTGGGATACCTTGTTTTAACATCTCTGGGACAGGTGCAACTCCTGATGATAGGTACATATTGCTATTTGTATTATGCGAAACTGTTACACCAGTTTTTGCAAAAATCTTTATGTCTTCTGGCTCTAGCCAAACGCTATGTACACTTATAAAATCTGGTCCAAATAACTCAGGCACTTTTTTGGCGTAATATTGAACAGGTGTTGTACCAAAATGTTCCTTCCATGTATCAACTTCTGCTCTAGCTTCTTGAATATGCATTGTGATGCCTATGCCATATTTGTTTGCAAATTCCCTTGTTTTTGCGAGATTCTCATCTGAATTAGCGAAAGGAGCTCCTGGAGCTAACCAAATCTTTATACGGCCATTAGCCTTTCCATGCCAACGTTTTAATAACGTCTCTGTATCACTAAGGGCTTGTTCGGTAGATTCTATAATATCGTCAGGAAGTCCAAAATCAAACATATCAACATCCGAGTATCCACGACCTAAAACACCACGTATACCAATCTGTAAGAAAGCTTCTAGAACACCTTCTGCTATGAGAGGACGGGGGTTTGCATATTGATAATCTAAATTTGCAGTCACACCACTTCTTATCAATTCTATACATCCTGTTAATGCAGCGTAGTACATATCTTTCTTTGTAAGGTATGGTGTTATTGGGCCTACTGTATTAGGCCACCAATCATTTAAGTTCATATCGTCACCCATGCTTCTAAGTAGTGTTTGGAAAAGATGGTCATGAGTATTAATAAATCCAGGAAGAACAATTCTGCCTTTTCCACATATTACTTTCTCAGATTTATATTTTTGTTCAACACGGCTAGTTTTGTCAACAGCCACTATTTTGTCATCCACAATTGCAATAGCACCATCATCAATAACCCGCTTATTTTTATCCATTGTTATAATAATTGCGTTTTTTATCAGAATATCAGCATAGTCCATAACACAATCACCACTTTTATTTAATAGAGGCCTACATGAAAATGAAAATGTTAAGGTATAATAAAATAATTAAAAAAATCTAAAAATCTCCTTTTTTTACAAGCAAATAATATGCTTATTGCTTTATTAATATCAAATAAAAAAATGTTGCAAAAAAATAACAAAATAAAAAAAAAGTTTGTTTTATGCAAATGTCACTAAGTTTATAGAACCATTGCTGCTACAAGTCCAATTGAAGAAAGGATCCAATGTATTATGTCCCATATCAATAGATATAATTTTGCGATGAATACGTAAAATCCGCCTTCAATGATAGGCTTAAAATCTAAGTAAAATAGATAACTACTCCAGTCAAATGGATTCCTGAATGCTAGTTTAAATGGTTCATGGAACGCATCATACGCTAACACAGATGTACTAAATGGTTTTGGATGGCCATATTCAGGGTCTGGAGACGTTAGAATCCACAAGTGTAATGGGAAATACGCAATCATTATAGCTATAGCCAATTTATCCCACTTTGATAATGGTAATTCTTTGTAATATGTGCGTGGCCTATCTGTTGAAAAAGCTCTTGACTCGATAGCAACCTCTAATTCTTCACACATTTTCATCGCAGAGACTATTAGAGGAACGAACAGGGGTATATATGCACGCATTTTTGACAAAAAGCCAGCTTTTTCGAGGTCCAATCCACGAAGTTTCTGGGCATTTAATATTCTATTATGATTTTCTTGAATGATGGGAACGAATCTCAAAGCTGTTGTCGTGATAAATGCATAGGTATATGGAATCCTCATCTGTGTCAATGCAAGAATCATATCAGTTACTGGTGTAGTTACTACAATAGGAGTCATTAATAGAATAAAGGACAATAATCTAAATGAAAGATTTACACCGAAAGTAAAGCCTTCCATTCCAATATATCCGAATCCACCACCTATCGGAAACCAATCAGGTATTAAAGTCAACTTTCTTCCAGCGGGATCGTGAGGATATCCAGGAGTCATCGGGAACCAGCTGTCAGTGTTAGGTATTGTCATAAATGTTCTAGTATAGCTTGATATGATAGACTGTGTAGCTAAGACAAATATTATAAGAGGAAGTGAAACTTTTATCATTGTCGATATTCGACCGAATGGAATGCCACTCATTACATAAAGTCCAAAAATGAAACAAGTTATTAAGAACGCATATACAACATTGAATGTTGTGAATAACATAAAAATCAGTAGAAACATTAGAACCACCTTAGTAATTGGATGGGCCTTATGTAAAGGTGAATCACCCGGGATATATTCTCCAGCTGCCATATATAATCACCTCACACAATAAATAACATTACTTCGGCTTTATTACAGACATGAAATCTTTAATTGTTAATATTGTTGGTGGAAAGCCTATATCTGATAATCGCTGAGCCAGCATGCTTATCTGTGGCGGATTAAGGTACGTTTGATTTAAAACGTCCATATGAGTGAAAACTTCTGAAGTCACATCATCGAGGAGTATTTTACCAAGACCCATGACAATAGTACGATCCGCATATTCGGCAACTAAATCTATATCATGACTAATCATGATGATTGTTTCATTGATTTCTTCATTAAGTTTCTTTGCCATGCTAACAACTTGATGCCGCCCAAGGTAATCTTCTCCAGTTGTTGGTTCATCAAGAATAAGTATCTTAGGTTTCATTGAAAGT
>Ga0164318_10006630_pt1 | contig 11208 bp, 9 predicted proteins | sample GuaBasSedimGuay9_FD_113734 | JGI IMG/M metagenome (GOLD analysis project Ga0164318, IMG submission 113734) | Subseafloor sediment microbial communities from Guaymas Basin, Gulf of California, Mexico - Guay9, Core 4571-4, 0-3 cm | ecosystem: Environmental > Aquatic > Marine > Hydrothermal vents >... | reverse complement strand
TGGCAATAACATAATCATCCGGTTTATCTTGTTGAAGCATTCGCCACATACACTCAACATATTCTTTTGCATAGCCCCAATCTCTTTTTGCCTCTAAATTTCCTAAATATAATTTCTCATCTATGCCTAATTTTATTCTTGCCAAACCTCTTGTAATTTTGCGAGTAACAAAAGTCTCGCCACGACGCTCACTTTCATGATTAAACAAAATTCCATTACATGCAAAAATTCCATATGCTTCCCGGTAAAGTTGAGTCATATAATAAGAAAAAACTTTAGCTATTGCATAAGGGCTTCTTGGATGAAAAGGAGTCCTCTCATTTTGAGGAGGTGGGGAAGCTCCAAACATTTCACTGGACGAAGCTTGGTAAAACTTTATAGACCGACCAGAATTTTTTATTGCCTCAAGTATTCGGAGCGTCCCTAAAGCGTCAACATTACAAGTATATTCGGGTATATCAAAACTAACTCGGACATGGGATTGGGCCCCTAAATGATAAATTTCATCCGGCTCAACTTGTTTAATTATTTTTTCAATATTACCTGTATCAACTAAATCGCCATAATATAAAAACATTCTCGCATCTTTAATATGAGGATCCTGAAAAATATGATTAATTCGTCCAGTATTAAAAGTACTGGCCCGACGAATAATACCGTGAACTTCATAACCTTTTTCTAATAATAGCTCAGCTAAATATGAACCGTCCTGCCCTGTAATACCGGTAATTAATGCCTTTTTCATAGTTATTTATTCGGATTGAAGCTAAATAAATTAAATTAATTAAGTTTATAATTTAATTCTAATCTAGAATATTTTAAAATACTAAACTGCGAAACTTTAAAAAAATAATTATATTATATTACTAATCTAAGAATTTTACATAAAATCTTTCTATTTCTTTGCAAATATATTCAATCTCTTCTTCTTTAAGGTCTGGAAACATTGGCAAACTAATAATTTCTTTGCAATATTTTTCAGTTATAGGAAAATCTCCTTTCTTATAATTTAAATTTTTATACGCCGGCTGGAGATGAATAGAAACAGGATAATGAACTCCTGCAAAGATCTCTTTATCTACTAAATACTTTAACAGCTCATTTCTCTTCTTAACTCGTATAACGTATAAATGATAAACTGATTCAACATTCTCTAATTGTTTAGGTAATTCTATATTTACATTAATATTAGATAATAGTTCATTATATTTTTGAGCATGCTCTCTTCTTTTTTGGTTCCATTCATCTAAATATTTTAGTTTTATTCTTAAAACTGCCGCTTGGATGGCATCCAAACGAGAATTGGTTCCTTTAATTAAATGATGATACTTTACTTCTTGCCCATAATTTCTTAACATTCTTATTTTTTTAGCTAAATTCTCATTATCAGTGGTTATGGCTCCTCCATCCCCATAAGCTCCTAAATTTTTCCCTGGATAAAAACTAAAAGCATTTATGTCGCCAAAACCGCCAACTCGTTTACCTTTATACCTAGCACCATGAGCCTGACATGCATCTTCGATAATGAATAAATTATATTTCTTTGCTAATTTTAATATAGGATCCATATCGGCTGGCTGACCATAAAGATGCACAGGGATAATAGCTTTAGTCTTTGAGGTAATTTTCTCTTCAATTTTGTCAATATTTATATTATAAGTCTCCTTATCACAATCCACAAAAACTGGTTTGGCACCTACCGCGGAAATAGCAAAAGCTGTTGCAATAAAAGTATTAGGAACAGTAATAATCTCGTCTCCTGTGCCGATATCTAACGCCTTTAAACAAAGTATAAGCGCATCTGTGCCGGAAGCTACACCAACACAATATTTTGTTTCACAATAATCAGCAAATTCTTGCTCGAATTTCTCTACTTCGTCTCCCAAGATATAATTACTTTTATTTAATACTCTATGAATAGCTTTGTCTATTTCCTCTCTATAAAGCTGATATTGTCTCTGAATATCTACAAAATTAATTTTCATAACTTATTTTAATTAAAAATAAAAGATATCGCCGTTTTTTAACTTTAAAACTTTTGCTAATTCCAAACTGCTAATTTTTTTATTTTTATATATTACTTCTAATATATCAATATAACCTTTTTTTGTTGCTACAACTATTTTATTATTACTCAAACTAATTATTGTTCCTGGTTGAATTTTAACAAAATTTCTTTTTGACAACCTGCATTTACTAACGCTAAAAGTTTTATTCTTATATCTAGTTTGAGGATATTGATATGGTGGGAAAATAAACGCTTTTATAAAATTATAAACAAGGATATTATTTTGATTCCAATTAATAAAATTTTTAGAAAAGTCTAATGAATATTTACTGTAATAAATCGCCTCTCTATCTAATTGTTTCTTTGGTTGAATATTTAAACGCAAAAGATCATCAATTTTTCTTTTAAATATTAATATGCCTAAATTAGTAAGCTTATCAAAAATCGATCTTGCAGTATCTTTTGACAAAACTGGTATTTTCTCTTGATAAATTATATCCCCAGTATCTATTCCGTCATCAATGTAATGTAAAGTTACCCCTACTTCTTTCTCTCCATTAAGTAATGCCCAAGCAATTGGATAACAACCTCGATATTTTGGTAAGTAAGCAAAGTGCAAATTAATTATTCCATATTTCGGAATATTAATAATTGACTTTGGGATAATAGATCTACACTGAAAAGAAAATATAAAATCTGGGTTAAAATTCTTTATTTTTTTAACAAATCTTTCATTTGAAAGTTTTCTCTCGTTTAAAATTTTTATTCTATTATCAAGGCAAAATTTTAATAAAGATTTCTGCCAATTGTCCACGCCTTTATCATTCGGCTCTGGCCGAACTGCCAAAATTTCTATTTGGGGGTGCTCCAAACAATGCTTAGTTAATTCTACTCCAATAGTATTATTTCCAAGTATTATTACTTTTTTCATTATAAATTTATTAATTTAGAATTATTTTCTAAAGATTTTTGAGCAGCCTCTAAAATCTCCACCACTTTAAGACCATTTTCTCCATCAGTAAAAGGCAACTTATCCTCTTTTATACAATTAAGAAAATGGGAAATTTCTTCTTTTAGGGGTTCTGTTTGTTTTATTTCTGGAACATCTATTTCTCCAGACCTCAAGGCTATTTTCCATTCCTTATATGAAACATCTTGAGTTTTTTCTAAAATATCTGCATTTTTATTAAAAATTTTTATTTTTTCTGTAGGAATAACATCATTAAAAAAAATCATTTTTTTATCTCCAACTATGGTAATATCCCTAATCTTTATTGGATCAAGCCAGCTCAAAAGAAAATTCGCAATAATATTAGTAGGAAATTTAATGTTCATAAATACTACATCTTGAAGATTGGGCCTAAGAAAAGCAGAACCAGCCGCCTGCACACTTGATACTTTAATATTCCCTAAAAAATATAACAACATAGAAACATCATGAGGAGCTAAATCCCACATTACATTCACATCACTCCTTATTGGCCCTAAATTCCTTCTCTGGAAATTTAAATGCCTAATATTTCCTATCTCTCCTTTTTCGATAATTTCTTTTATTTTCCTTACTGCAGGATTAAATAAAAAAATATGCCCCACCATTAACTTAAGATTATTTTTCTTCGCGATATCAACCAATTCTTTTGCTTGACTAACTAAATAAGCTATTGGCTTTTCTATAAACACATGTTTATTGGCATTAAGGCAATCTTTTGCAATCTGATAATGAGTTTTAGTAGGGGTAACTATAAATACTGCATCTACTTCTTTATCTTCTAAAACCGGCTGATAATTATTTAATGTTATTATCTTTGGATATTTATCTGATACCCTCTTTAAATTCTTCTCTACTAAATCCACACAATATTTAAGTTCGCAATCCTCTAATTCGGACAGCACCCTAGCTATATTGGGCCCCCAATATCCATAACCAATTAATGCAAGATTTATTTTTTTCATTATTTTTTAAATATATTAATTATTAATAAATTATAAAAAATAAGTACAGTCTGAACAAAACAAGCTATAGGATGTAAAAAAACTGCCCTATCTTTTGTTTTTATATAAAATTTTATTGCTGTAATTAAAGGAAAAATAATTGATAAACTATATAAAATCCAAAAATATTTTCTAATCTTTCTTTTAAAACCCATAAATCGTTCTTTCTTTTTATAATTACAAAACTTCATTGAAACATAAATTCTTTTTTTAAATTTTGAAACAAAATCTTTAAAACCGTTCAAAGAATAATGATATATCCCTGTATTTTTAACAAATGCTATCTTTTTACTGTTGTTTATTATTTTAATTACAGGAAGAATATCGTCATCTTCAGAATCCTTGTCTCTTGGAATTCCGCTTTTTAAAACGGCGCATTGAGCAAAAGCAATCAAAGGAAACTCTTTTGTGTTAAATTTGTAAATAATGAAATTATCCCTTTCAATATCTATAGAATATTGATGTTTAAATAATAAAGGATGTGAAGCGTTACCATAAATAAAAGCATTGAATGGATCGGTATTGATATTTAGATATCTACTCCAAACATTGTCCTTAGGATCGTTTATTACTCTGCTAAAGGAAAGATAAATATTTTTTTTATCATATAAAAATGGCTTAACAATTTTTTTTAACCAGTTTTTTTCAGAAATCACATTATCAGCGGCCATAAAAACCACATAATCACTTTTTGCTTTTTTATATCCTAATACCATACCGGGTTCGGCGAATTTTTTCTCGTTAAAATAGATTTTACAGTTATATTGAGCAGCTATTTCTCTGGTTCTATCCACGGAGCCAGCATCTATTAAAATAATCTTAATTTTATCCTTTGGATAATCTTGTAAAAAAATAGAATCTAAACATTTTTTAATCCTTTTTTCTTCATTAAGGGTGGGCACAACAAAAGTGATTGAAGGAAGTTCTTTGTTTTTATTCATAATATTAAAACTTTTTATTTGTTTTTTATTTGTCTAATAATATTTTCTACTGTTTTTAGGACATCTTCAACCTGAATTTCTTCCATTCCGCTTAATTTTTCTTTTCCTTTTGGAACTTTCGTTTTTAGATAATAATTATACCAAGGAAGGAACTTTGCTTTTCTTATTAAGTAAACTTTTTCTTTATTCCAAGGTAAGCTCCATTTTGGATTGGTAGGGCCCCATAAAGTAACAAGAGTTATATCTAACGCCGCAGCAATATGTCCTAATCCTGAGTCGTTAGCAATCAATAAATCTAAATTTTTGATAAAAGCCATTACTTTTCCTAAATTTAATCCTTTAATGATTATCGGCTTGTTTTTCATTAAATACTTGATTTCTTCTGCATCTTTTATATCAGTAGGCCCGGCAAAAACAAAAATTTTTGCCTGATATTTGTTGACAAATTCATCTGCGACCTCAGCGTATCTTTCCGGCATCCATCTTCTCAAAAAACCTATTCTTGAATTAATACTTCCCGGATGAATCCCAATAAGTAAACTTCGCTTGTCAATTTCTTGTTCTTTTAAAAATTTATCAATATAATCCAAATCCTGCTCTGACAATTTTAAATGATATTTTATGTTATTTAAATCAATCTCTTTCTCCCATTTTATATTTAACGCCTTTAAAAGATTTAAATTATTAATTATATTATGTTTCTCTTCGTCTACTCCTACCAAGCAATTATTTAAAAAAGTCAGTTCTTTAAAATATCCTTTCTTAAATTTATGGGCAATTCTCTTTTTCGCTCCTACTAAAAAACTCACAAAATTATATTCTTTTCTATAAGCAGGGAAAGCCATTATACTTATGTCATATTTTCTTTTTCTTAAATTAAGCAAATATCTAATACCCTCAATCTTCGGTTTATCTATTAATGGAAAATAAAAAACATTATCTAAACTCTTATTATTTAAAAGAACTTCTTTTGAGCCTTCAAACATAGTCAAACAATCTATCTGGGTTTGAGGAAACTTCTTTCTTAACAGCTCCAAAGCAGGGGTAAACATTAAAGTGTCGCCAATCCCTGGAAGACAAAAAATTAATATCTTCATATTATTCACTTAAATTCGTTTAATTGTTCGTTAAATATTCATTCACTTAGTGATTGTAATTACTTTTTATTATAATACTAAAATTCTTAATCTGTAAATAATTTCAAGATGGTGCTGTAAAAAAAGAATTTAGAAAAAATAAAAAATCTCGGAAAATGCAAAATTTTTAACATTAAGTTAAAAATTTTTCAAAACTTCATCATACTCACTAATCCTATACAAAATGTAATCATTTCTCATAACCAAAAGCATAAATCTTAATGAATTCAAACAACTAACATCAAATCTCCTATCACTAAAATACTCAATCTTAAATGTTGAATTTGATTTTTTATAATATTTATTTTTTATTATATTTATTATTTATTAATCATTCTCTTTTTTAACTTCTATTTCATTATCTAAATAATTTACAAGTCCTCTTATTCTTACTTATAGTTAGCATAAAACCATAATTCTTTTTTCTTGAATTCTTAATAGATAAACCGGACAAGGCAAATTCTATTATTAAACAATCATCTTTTGGGCAGAGTTAAATCTATATATAATTTCATAAATACCTGTACATATTTCACCCACGACCGCAGTTCAAATATGTACAGCTGTTATTAATTAAGGGAGGTAAACTTCTTGATCACAAAAAATGTCATTCCTCTGAAAAGTTTAAATTGTCATTCTGAACAGTAAAACAAAACTGATTTGTTGTTCTGAAAAAGCGAAGCGATAAAAAACCCCTTACCCCTTTAAAAACTACGAAACCCTTCGGCTTCGCCTCAGGGTAACTCCTTTTTAAGTTGCGGGAAATTAGCTCATTATTTGATTTGTTAAACGCTTAGCCATTCAGCGGTTTAGCAACCCCCACTCCGTCATTATTTTTTTTAATCCCTCTTCCAAGCTAATTTTCGGCTCCCAGTTGAGAAGCTTTCTTGCTTTGGAGTTATCTGCAATACTTTCTCTCACTTCACCTTTTCTAGGGGGGAGATAAACAAATTTATCACTGATCAATCTTGCCAATTGATTGATAGTATGCCCTTCCCCTCGGCCAATATTGATTACTTCTCCATTAAACTCTCTTGGATATTCTATTGCTTTTATGGTCGCCTCTACCACATCGTCGACATAAGTAAAATCTCTTTTTTGCTCTCCATCGCCAATAATAGTCAACGGCTCTCCTTTAATTTTCTGCTGCAAAAATACAGCAATCACTGCTGCATAGCCTCCCTTCAAATTCATTCTTGGACCGTAAACATTAAAATATTTTAAACTAACAGTATCTAAATCGTATAATTCTGAAAATAATTTACAATAAAGTTCTCCAGCATGTTTGGTTAAAGCATAAGGGCTTAAACAATGAAGAGGCATCGTTTCTTTATGAGGAGGCTTGTTTGTTCCATAAGTGGATGAAGAAGAACTATAAACAACCCTCTTTACTCCAGCATCTTTAGAAGCTAAAAGCACATTCAATTTTCCTATAATATTGGTTTCAGTGACTAAAATAGGATTTTCAATTGATTGTGGAATTCTTTTAACCGCAGCCAAATGGAAAACATACTCTTGTCCTTTAAAATAATTTTTAATGTTATTCAAATTTCTAATATCTTCCTTAACAAATCTTGCTTCAGGATTTATATTTTCTTCTGCCCCAGCGGAAAGATTATCAATTACCGTAACTTGATGGCCGTCTTTAATTAATCTGTCCACCAGATGAGAGCCAATAAATCCGGCTCCCCCAGTGACTAATACTTTTGCCATAAATATAATTATAATGCGAATATGCGAATTAATATGCTAATTATGTTATGCGAACTGCTAATCCTATAATGCGGATATGCGAATTAATATGCTAATTATGCGAACTGCTAATAAAAAAGAGAAATCGGAAATCAGTTGTTGGAAAACCGAAATCCGTTCAGAAGACAGAAAACCGAAATCCGATTTCTGTTTTCTGATTTCGCTACTGTTTTCTGATTTCTGTTAACTGATTTCTTTTTTCGGCAATATTCGCAGTCTGTAGATTAGCATTTCATTCGTAAATCAGCATTATTGTACTTTATATTGCACTTTATCATAATACTTCAAAACTTTCAATCTGTAAATAATTGCTAAAGTGTCAACCAATAATGGCCAGCCGACTCTAAAAGTATGGATTAAATCTTTTATTGGATTTGAAGTTATATTTTTCTTAAAATCCAATTTTATCGGCGCCTCTAAAATCTTTTTATATCCCAAATGGTTGGCAACAGTCAATAACTCCAAATCAAAAGCGTATTTTTTAACTAAAACTCGCGGAAGGCAGTCAGTTAAAACCTGTCTTTTGAATAATTTTAAACCAACCTGAGTGTCTTTTATATTTAAATCTAAAAATATTTTAATAATAAACTGATAAATCCTGCTTAAAAATCTTCTTATAAAAGGATAATTTATTTCCGATTGAGGATGCCTCTTAGAACCTATTATTATGTCCATATCATGCTTATTCATTAAATCAAAAAAAGTTTTAATTTCTTTTGGATGAATTTCCATATCGGCGTCAATAAAAAAAATATAATCACCTTTGGATTTTTCAAAGCCGTATTTTAAGGCAAAACCCTTTCCTTTGTTTTTGCCGTATTCATAAACTCTTAAACGAGGATAAATATTTTTCAACTCCAAAATCCATTGATAGGTTTCGTTTTTTCCTCCATCAGAAACCGCAATAACTTCATAATTTAAAAAATGTTGTTTTAACTCATCTTCTAAAATTTTGATATTCTTCTTAATCTGCTCTCCTTCTTTATAAAAAGGAACTATTACTGAAATGCTTCTACTCTTGTAAGATTCGTAGATAAACATAGTATTTTGGTAAAAAATTGTTGTTAGAAAATAGAAACTTTTTAATTTCCAATACCCATAGTAATTAAGCACAAAATCCAAAATTACAAATCCTAAATAAATCCAAAATTACAAATTCAAATGTTCAAAACTATTTTGATTTTTCTAAAATAGAAGCAAATATTTTAACCAACTCTGTTGTCTCTTGTAATAAAGGCTTTATTCTTTTTTTAAAATCTTGATTAGCTTCAATAATAAGATTTAGTCAATAAATAGTTTCTTTACCTTCTTTTCTACAAATTCTAATTCTAAACTTAAAATCCTTTTTGGTTTCTGTTTCATTGGCTTCTCGATAATTAGCTCTTATTGATGTTCCTGAACGAATAAGTTGGTCTGCTAATCTAAAATTTATTGTATTTTTTGGCAATGCTTTGGATAAACGAATAATTCTTTTACTAAATTCAAGAGTTCTTCCTTCTAGGTCATATTGTTTTGAATTTTGAATTTTGGTCATTGGAATTTATTTGTTATTTGGTGCTTTGGATTTTGAATTTAACTTACTATTATTTCCTTTAACTATTTTCTAACTCCTGTGGCTTTAAATTTTTAGCGCATTTAAAATAATAACCTATCAGCAATGCCAATGTAATAGCCATCACGACATTCATTATCCAAACAATCTGCCATAAACTACTGTGCCAAATAGAAATTAAAATTACCTGCAATAATACTCCTATGCCTATTAGATAGACATATTTGGTTTTATGGATAGCAAGAAAATACCGCGAAAAAGCGTTAATTAAAGAATATAAAAACATAGAAAACCCAAACCATCCTAAAAATTTGCTAATAGATAAAAATTTGCTCCCCACCAAAATTTTAATTATAAGCCCTGGAAAAAGAAAATAAAAAAACAAAACTCCCAATCCTATTAACCCCATTAAAGAAATAGTTTTCTTAAACACCTTGCTGTGGTCGCTGTTGTTGCTATGGGCGGCTGCCGCCGTAGGAAACATTACCACTGATATTGGTCCTCCAATAAAAAAGACAATGTGTCCAAGCAGGGCTAATGCCCCGTATTGTCCGGCAACAGGAGGAGGAAAAAAATGCTTAACTAAAATGATATCTATATTATAAAATAAAGCAGTAAATAAAAGAGTAAAAAAAACCGGCAGAAAATATTTAAAAATCTCTTTGGTTTCAATTTCCTCTTTCTTTTGCTTAAATAAAAATTTTATCGGATAGAAGCTAATTAAATATCCAATTATGCCTGCTAATACTATTCCTCCTACCGCTCCGTTTATCCCAAATCCTATTTTAATTAATAAAACTGCTATTATTATTTTAAAAACAACCGAAGCAACTGAAATTATTGAGGCATCTTTAAATTTCTGCAATCCTTGAATAACCCCGCTGTTGACAGAATATAAAAAAATAAATAAAAAACTGAAGCTGAAAATTATCACTGGAACTACAGAGCTTAAATTTAAAAAACCGGCAATAACTCTGCTAAAAAGAACAAAAATAATAAAAAAAATTAAACCAACAAGCAGTATTTTTTTAGTAAAAATTGAAAATAAACTATAAACTTTCCCCATCTGCTGTCTTGCCTTAAAATGCGCTGAATACTTAACTAAGCTAGTTAAAAGAGTAGCAGAAGGAATACCCACGATAGTGGAAACAGCAATTAAAGATTGCAATTCTCCATAATCTTTAACAGATAACATTCTTGCCATCAAAAAATGAAAAAAATAGCCACCTAAACTAAATAAAAGAGAACCAATAAAAAAGACAGTGCTGTTAGCTAAAAATTTATCCTTTTTAATTTTATCCACAGTCCTTGAAAAAAAATATCCATTCATACTTCATAGCCTTGAATTACATTTTGTAATTCAAGATAAGCGCCAAATTCAAAATCCTAAGAAACAGAAATCAGTTGTTAGAAAACCGAAATCCGATTTCTGTTTTCTGATTTCTCTACTGTTTTCTGATTTCTGTTAACTGATTTCTATTTTCAATTATTTGGTGTTTAGTGTTTTGGATTTTGGATTTTTTTCTTGAATTACAAATCTATCTCGTAATTCAAAAATTCATACATAATTAAAATTAGGATTATATCTTAATCCTAATTAATTATATTAAATCAAGCTAATTAAGTAAATCTTGCTATAAAATAATAAGCAAGCAATAAAACAAATATATTACCTGTACATATTTCACCCACGACCGCAGGTAAAATATGTACAGGTATTTTTTTTGACATTTGGTTGACATTTGGATTAGTAAATGTAATTCAAGACAAGCACCAAATTCAAAATTACAAATTCTAAACAAATTCAAAGCACAAAATTCAAAATCC
>Ga0164318_10006629_pt1 | contig 11208 bp, 10 predicted proteins | sample GuaBasSedimGuay9_FD_113734 | JGI IMG/M metagenome (GOLD analysis project Ga0164318, IMG submission 113734) | Subseafloor sediment microbial communities from Guaymas Basin, Gulf of California, Mexico - Guay9, Core 4571-4, 0-3 cm | ecosystem: Environmental > Aquatic > Marine > Hydrothermal vents... | reverse complement strand
TTTTATTCCAAGAACGTTGTTCTTGGCTGAATTAATTTGCCCTTGCAGGGCGAATTTAACCATCCAATCTACCAAATAGAGCAGGCTGAAAGCCCAGTTTATTTCATCCTGAGGCGTGCCTCAGGTATTTGCATGGCAAATACAGCGCCCTGAAAGGGCAGCTTAAAAGCTTTCGTGCCTGTTCCTATTTTAGGAAAAGCAGCTCCCGGTATTTGGGCAATGGCCAGATTTCATCGTCCACCAAAAGTTCAAGCTTATCAACATGATTTCGTATTTTTTCAAAATAAGGCAGAACCGTATCTTTATAGGCTTCGGCCCGATGTTCAATATCTTCTATTTTGTTAGCTGTCCGGCGGGCATCCACCATTTCAGCCACATATTCTTTAATATTGGAAACATGATCTGAAATTTCCTTAATGGTGTTAAGCTGATTACGTGACAGCTTAACAAAGGTTTTTGAATCAAGCACCTCTTTTAAGCCACGGGCGTTTTCAATTAACCGGTTTTGATATTGAATAGCAGTTGGTAAAATATGATTCACCGCCAAGTCGCCCATAACTCTCGACTGAATCTGAAGCTTTTTGGTATAATTTTCCAACTTGATTTCATAACGAGCTTTAAGCTCTACCTTATTTAAAACATTGTGTTTGGCAAATAGCTTAACTGATTTTTCAGAAAGAAAGGCTTTTATGGCATCAGGTGTGGTACGATTGTTTGACAGGCCACGTTTTGCAGCCTCCTTTTCCCACTCTTTACTATAAGAATTTCCTTCAAAGCGTATCGGTTTCGACTCCTTAATATATTTACGAATAACATTAAAAATGGCATCCTCTTTTTTAAGGCCTTTGGCTATTTCGCTATCAACATCAATTTTAAACTTCTCCAACTGCTCGGCGAGGATTGTGTTTAGCACAAACATTGGCTTTGCCGTGTTCGCGGTAGATCCCACGGCACGAAATTCAAATTTATTTCCCGTAAACGCGAACGGTGATGTTCTGTTACGGTCGGTATTATCCAGTAATATTTCGGGAATTTTAGGAATGTCCAACGAACCGGAATTATGATTGCTTGCCAGCGATTTTCTGGAGGGCATCTGTTCAATAGTATCTAAAGTCTTACTAATCTGCTCTCCTATAAACACAGAGATAATAGCCGGTGGTGCTTCATTAGCCCCCAACCGCAAGTCATTTCCTTCGGATGCGATGCTGGCTCGGAGCAACTCTTCATAATCGTAAACTGCTTTTAAAATATTCACCATCACCGTAATAAAACGAAAATTATCTTTTTTCGTTTTCCCCGGCGAGAGCAAGTTTACCCCCGTATCGGTAGCCAACGACCAGTTATTATGTTTTCCCGACCCGTTTACCCCCGCATAAGGTTTTTCGTGCAGTAATACTTTAAAATGATGATGCCGGGCAATCTTATCTAATAGATGCATCAGCAGCTGGTTATGGTCAACAGCAATATTAATCTCCTCGTAAACCGGAGCGCATTCGAACTGCGACGGAGCCACCTCGTTGTGCCGGGTTTTTAAGGGAACGCCCAATCTATGAGCCTCTATTTCCAGATCTTTGATAAAAGCCAATGCCCTTTCGTGAATGGTTCCAAAGTAGTGATCAGACAGTTGCTGGTCTTTTGCAGAGGAGTGTCCAAACACGGTTTTACCCGTCAAAACCAAATCGGGTCGTGCGGCAAACAAGGCATCATCCACCAAAAAATACTCCTGTTCCCATCCAAGCGTAGCGTAAACTTTATTTACCTTTTTATCAAAATAATGGCAAACATTTTTAGCACTCTTGTCCAATGCTGTAAGCGACTTTAACAAAGGGGTTTTATAATCGAGCGATTCTCCCGTATAGGATACAAATATTGTAGGAATACAGAGGGTATTATCCATGATAAACGCCGGTGAAGTAGGATCCCAGGCCGTATATCCGCGTGCTTCAAAAGTATTACGTATTCCACCACTTGGAAAGCTCGAAGCATCAGGTTCCTGCTGGGTTAGGGCACTTCCCTGGAACTCTTCGAGGGCACGCCCGTTGGGTTGTGGCATAATAAAGGCATCGTGCTTTTCGGCAGTAGCACCTGTTAACGGATGAAACCAGTGGGTGTAATGTGTGGCTCCTTTCGACAAAGCCCAGGCTTTCATGGCAGAAGCAATTTGGTCAATAATTTTACGATCGATACGAATTCCCTTTTGAATAGCACTCATAACCACTTTATACGCCTCATCGGTAAGATACTCGCGCATGGTTGCCTGATTAAAAACCATCGACCCAAAATAATCAGAAACTTTTGCTGATGGATAGTTGACTTCAACCACCGGTCTGTTTAGTGTATGCTCTAAAGCAATAAACCTGAAATTAGCCATAACTGTAACTATTTTTTTTTAATAATAAAAAGTAACCCTATAAACGTAATTAATCCGTTAATCAACAACAACTCAAATCCAATTTGATACCCGTTAAACCACTGTACCGAATTCACCTTAATCAGATATGCCAACACCGGCGAAACAATGGCCACCAACGGCACCCATTGATCCTTTACCTGCCACTTGGTGAATAGGCCAAAGGTGTACAACCCCAACAGCGGCCCATAAGTGTATCCTGCAAAAGTGAATAACTGAGCTATTACCGACTCATCATTAATCAGCTTAAATAGAATGATTACAAATATAACCGTTACACTCATTAAAAAATGAACCAGCATCCTCTTTTTTTTCAACAAGCTTTCATCGTCTTTAAATTTCTTATCCAGTTTTAGTATATCAATACTAAAGGAGGTAGTTAATGCTGTTAATGCACTGTCGGCACTAGAATAAGCAGCAGAAATCAACCCCACGATAAAAACAATTCCCGCCATAATACCAAGGTTACCTATGGCAATGGTAGGGAAAACAAGATCGGCATTAGCCGGAAGTGTAATATTTTTTTCAGCCGCATAGATAAACAACACCGCACCCAGAAAAAGAAAGACCAGGTTAACGGGAACTAAAATCCAGCTAAGGGTAGTCATATTTTTTTTTGCATCGGCAAGATTTCGGCAGCTGAGGTTTTTCTGCATCATATCCTGGTCAAGACCAGTCATAACAATAGTAATAAACATACCACTGAGAAACTGTTTCAGAAAAAACTTAGGACTATTAACATCCGTAATTACCATTTTTGAATAATCGCTGTGCCATACTTTTGTCAGGATATCTCCCAATCCCGCCTGCATATGATGAAGGATAAAAGCTATTGTAAAAACTACTGCCAGCAACATAAAAGTAGTCTGAAGTGTATCGGTCCAGACAATAGTTTTAATACCGCCTTTCAAAGTGTACAGTTGAATAAGCAAAATAAAAATTACCACGGTAGCCCAAAAGGGGATATTAAAGTAATCGAACACAAAGTATTGCAGTACCGAAACCACCAAAAACATTCTGAAGGCGGCGCCAACAATTCTTGAAAGCAAAAAGAAAGAGGCCCCTGTTATATACGATTTTGCACCAAACCGCTGGTCGAGATAGGTATAAATAGAGGTTAGGTTAAGCCGGTAGTATAGTGGGAGCAATACGGAAGTTACCACAGCGTATCCGGCCACGTAGCCAAGAACGATAATAAAATAGGTGAAGCCGCTGCTTCCCACCCATCCCGGAACAGAAATAAAAGTAACCCCCGACAAGGAAGCCCCAATCATTCCGTAAGCTACCGCGAACCAGGGAGATTTTTTATTGCCATTAAAAAAACTCTCGTTATCGGCATGGCGTGAAGTAACCCACGAAACCGCAAAAAGCAGCAGGGTATAAATTAGAAACGTAAATAATATAATGGTCGGAGACATAAAAGGAAATCTATTTCAAATACAGGTTTAATGTACAAAGCTATTAATTTGCTTTTTCAATTTACCACTGTGGTTATAAAGTTATCACAAAACAATCTATTGTCGTATAAGTTTTCCGGCAAAACTTTTCAGGTCACTAAAACAGACGTTTGCTCTACTATTCTCACGGCCAATAAATACTGTGTACATACCGGCATTCCTGCCAAAATCAATATCACTTTGCGAGTCGCCGGCCATAATACTTTTTGAAGGATCAATTTCAGGAAAGTCATGCCGGGCTCTTTCAAACAAAGTAGTGGATGGTTTTCTACAATTACCGGGTTTATTTTTAAGATCGGTGCAGTAATAAACACCATCTACTCTTCCTCCGGCCTCTTCGATATTCTCAATCATTTTTTGATTAATTTCGTTCAATTCCGATTCTGTCATCCATCCTTTACCCACACCCTGCTGGTTTGTTACCACGATGATTTTGCCAAACAATTTGGAAAAAACAGCCATACTTTCCAAAACACCGGGCAGAAACTCAAACTCATCCCACCGCTTAACATAGTCGTCAACCAAACGTTTGTTGATTACACCATCCCTATCAAGAAAAAGTGTCCAGGATGAATTGATATTTTTTAAAAAACTACCCATCATCAACTGCGAGGAAAAAGTTCCGACTCAATTATTTCGCAAATAATATGGCCAATCATAATGTGAGCCTCCTGGATTCGGGGGGTATCTTCCGAAGGAACCCTGATAGAGAGGTCGGCAACTGAAGCCATTTCGCCTCCACCGGCTCCTGTAAAAGCCACCGTCTTCATTCCAAGTTCTTTAGCCTGTTTTAAAGCATTAATCACGTTAACCGAATTTCCGGATGTACTTATTCCAAACAGCACATCTCCCTTTTTGCCCGATCCTTTTATCATTCTTGAGTAGATTAAGTCATAAGAGTAATCGTTGGCTACCGCTGTAAGGTAGGAGGTGTTCACGTGCAGGGCTTCGGAGTAGAGCGGATCACGATCGTACAGATAGCGACCAGAAAGCTCGGCAGCTAGGTGCTGTGCATCGGCAGCGCTACCCCCGTTTCCGCAAAACAACACTTTTCCACCGAGGTCTCTGTAAGTCTCGATGCAATACTCTGCTGCTTTCCAAATTTGAGCATGTATCGACACATCCTGTAATATTTTTTGTTTTACCGATATGGAGTCGGTAATGGCTTTTTCGATGTTCATAATATTAAGATTTAAAGGGGTAAAAATAGAGAAATATTCTCATTCCGAAGAGATGAATTTTTACAACCGTATGCCCTGCTACATGCCATTCAGAAACAGCCAAACCAAACGGTTATTTCTTAAAACATTTGTAAAAACTCCTGTTTAGCTCTGGCATAATCTTCAGGGATACCTATATCGATAAAATAGTTAGAACAGGGTTTTCCCAAAAAAACACCATCGTTAAAATGTTTTTCAAAGAAATCCTTTTCAATAGAAAACTTCTCAGGAAAACTAAAACTATTAAAAAACTTTTTACCAATCAAATAAACGCCACCATTAATGTATCCTTTACCGGATGTGCTGTTTTTTTCTTTAAAACCAACAATTCTGTAATTATTATCCATACTGATACTTCCATAGCGGCTAACTTCATCCACCCGGCGTGTTACCAGTGTTATATCGGCATTATTGTTATCATGAAACTGCGCAATCAATGCTAAATCAACTGCAAACAAGGTATCACCATTAGCCACAAAAACATCGTTGGTTTTTGTTAATTCGAGTGATTTCCGAATGGCCCCTCCGGTTCCCAACGGATGATCTTCAACAGCATAACTTATGGAAACACCGGCATAATGGTTGCCAAAATAATTTTGAATTACATGATGCAGATGCCCTACTGACAAAACTATATGATTGATTCCCTGTTTTGCATAAAACTCAATAAGATACTGCAAAAAAGGTTTTCCGTTAATATTGGCCATGGGTTTGGGAATATCCTTAACCACACTTTGCAACCGGGTACCGAATCCGCCGGCCAACAATATTGCTTCCGTAACTTTTGCCATGTTAAAATCTCCAGGTTGAAAGTCCTTTTTCGATAAACTCCAAAGGCAACACGTAACCACCCAGCTTTTCCAGGGCATTTTTAACCTCAAAGCGCGTATTGCGAGGACAATAAAAAAACATAAACCCTCCTCCACCGGCTCCTGATATCTTACCTCCTGAAGCACCTGCGCTCATGGCAGTTTGATAAATATTATCCAGCTGAGGGTTTGAAATTCCTGAAGCCATCTTCTTTTTATTTTCCCATCCAAAGTTTAAAATATCACCAATTTTATTCAGCTCTCCTTTTAATATGGCTTCTTTCATCATAACCGCCTGTTTCTTCAAATTATGGGTAGCTTCAAGGGTTGCCTCCTTTTTATCGGTAACGTTTTTCATTTGTGACTCAATAATATCGGAAGAGTACCTGCTTGTTTGCGTATAATAAAGCACCATGTTATACGACAACTCACTTAATATTTCAGCTTTTATGCGAAGTGGATTAACAATAACTTTGTTCTCTTTATAGAACTCCATAAAGTTAACACCGCCAAAAGTTGCCGCGTACTGATCCTGCTTTCCTCCGGCCATTTTTAAATCCTGGCGTTCAATCTCCCATGCAAGTCTCGCAATGTCGTACTCACCCAAGGGTAGCTGAAGCCACTCAACAAACGCTCCAAGTATGGCCACCACCAGGGTTGAAGAGGAACCCAATCCCGACCCGGGAGGAGCATCAACATAGGTTGTTAATTTAAACGACAACGGTTTTTTAACATAATCATTTACTAACCTGTTGTAGATTCCTTTTGCCAGGCTGAGTTTGCCATCAACCTCCAGCTGTTTTTCAGCTTTCAAGACAATCGTCTCTCCACGATCTACCGCATCAAAGGTAATGAATCCATCGTTAGCCGGCTCGATAGTTGCGTAAGCATATAAATTGAGAGTAGCATTTAAAATAGCACCGCCGTAAATATCGGAGTAGGGTGCCACATCGGTTCCTCCTCCTGCAAGGCCAATTCTCAACGGGGCTTTACTTCTTATAATCATAGTTTATTATTTAGTTGACGAATTACACATCTCAACAACCTCATCCACAGCAGCAAGCATGTTATCCCAGCTGTATTGCCGCTTCAGTTCTTTTATGTTACTCCTGAATGTTTTCTCTTTGCTCTCCGAATAAAACCTAATAATCGCCTGCCTGATCTCATCAACGTCGGGAGCTGTCACAAAGCCCACCTCGTTATCCGGAACTATTTCGGCCAAACCGCCAACATTGGTAGTAATAATGGGCTTTTCAAAATGATAGGCAATTTGAGTAACCCCGCTTTGGGTGGCATCTTTATAAGGCTGAACCACCACATCAGCGGCATTAAAATAGAGTGCCACTTTGCTGTCGGGGATAAAATCATTCGACATGATGACTATTTCCTGAAGGCTGTTTTCTTCAATCAAGTCAAAATAAGGTTTAGAATCGGTGTAAAACTCACCGGCTACCAGGAGTTTAATATTATTCGATTTTATATAATCGCTGTTTAGCGCTTTTAATAAAATATCAAGCCCTTTATAATCTCTGATAAAACCAAAAAACAACATGTATTTTGTTTCCTGATCCAGTCCTAAAGCTTTTCTGGCATCTTTTTTATTCTCAATTTTCCCATAATGATCATAAAGTGGATGAGGGCAATAAACTTTTGGTTTCTTTTTATCAAAAAAGTTTAAATCATCGAGCACAGCCCGCGACATAGTTACAAACCCGTTAACACTGTTTACCCAGTACGACCCCAGCATTTTGTCTCCCGGTCGTTTTTCGTGAGGGATAATATTATCGATGATAGAGATTACTTTAGAGTGTCCGTTTTTTCGGATTATTCGTGCTATTTTACCCAATGACGGAGCCACAAAAGGAATCCAGAACTTAATAATTACCAAATCGGGGTTTTGGTTTTTAATCTCGTTTCCCACTTTAAACCATGTAACGGGATTTACCGTATTAATTTTCACCCTGATGTTTAAATCATCAGGTTTGGGCTCCGATGAATATTGTGTTTTACCGGGAAACAGGATACCCGGGTATTGAAGGCTAAAGGTGTATATAGTTACCTCATCTCCCTGCTTTATATATTGCCTCGCAATTCTTTCGTTAAAAGCTGAAAGTCCGCCCCTCAGCGGCCAGGCCGAGCCAACTACTACTACTTTTCGGCGCCTTCCCATTCCTGTTCGGTTTTTTTCGACCCGTTTAATACTCCAACCCTGTCTTTAATTTTATACACTCTGTCAGACCGGTTATTTCGTGAGATAAGTTCTCCGAGAAATCCTGCTAAAAATAGTTGTGTACCCATTATCATGGCAAGCAATCCAAAATAAAACAATGGGCGGTCTGTCATTCTGGGAATACCTAAAACAAACTTCGTATACGCAAGGTAGCTGGCTATAACGAATCCTACAAAAAAGATAACAGATCCAAATGCCCCGAAAAAGTGCATCGGGCGACTGGCAAACCTGGAAACAAAATTAATAGTAAACAGATCGAGATATCCTTTTACAAAACGATCCAAACCAAACTTGGTAACGCCATATTTACGCTTTTGGTGCGTTACTACTTTTTCATCAATCCGAGTAAAGCCTGCCCATTTGGCAATAATCGGAATATACCGGTGCATCTCGCCATACACCTCAATATTTTTTACAACTTCATTACGATAGGCCTTTAAGCCGCAATTCATATCGTGTAGCTTTGTCTTAAAAAGCTTACGTGTAGTCCAGTTGTAAATTTTTGAAGGAAAGTTTTTAGCAAGTTTTGAATCGTACCTTTTTTTCTTCCAGCCCGAAACAATATCCAGGTTTTTATCCAGGAGCATATTACGCAAACCAGGGATTTCATCGGGACTGTCCTGCAAATCGGCATCCATGGTTATTACCACGTCACCCTGACAAATTTTAAATCCTTCGTTTAAAGCGGCGGCTTTTCCGTAATTACGCCGAAACCTTAGCCCCTTTACATGAGGCGAGTGGTTAGCCAGCATTTCTACAATTTTCCAGGAGTTGTCATTCGATCCATCATCAACATACACCACCTCGTACGAAAACCCGTTGGCTTTCATTACTCTTGCAATCCATTCATTAAGTTCCGGAAGGGATTCTTCTTCATTATACAACGGAACAATAACAGAAATATCCATCTTAAATTTTTAGTGGTAAACAACCATAAATAGCAGCCACAAAGATAGCAATATGTACTACAAAACTACACCTCGATTGATACTTGCTCTCGTTTGGCAAAAATAGCCACGATCAACGAAAAGATAGCCCCGGTAATAATACTTCCAAATATGCTAAATACCGACATAAGTCCCGGCTGCATAAACATTTTAGTCATCTCTAGTGCTTTGTTCAAATCTTCTTCCGACATATCGGGATTGGTTTCTATCATTTTATCTTCTGCATTAGCTAAAAGATTATCCACAAATGAAGGGTCGATATATTTCATATATACATAGGTATAAACAGCCATTATCACGGCAATACTGATGGAAGCATACAATCCAATCATAAAGGCCTTGCCATAGGTTGCAAAACCATCGAGTTTACTGTTGCGCACCGAGTATATGGCCCATGCCAATCCTAATGCAAACACAATATAGTAACCAAACTGTATATAGGACTCCCCGTCAACATCGAGTAAAAACAACACCAGCTTAAAAATAATTAGTGCGACAGAAACTAACACACCGGCTACCAGTGAAGAAGAGAAAATTGATTTTTGTTCCATGATATTTAATTTAAATGAATTTTGAGGTAAAGATAAAAAAAACCTAAAAAAGGTTGCTGTTTAATCAACAATAATTATTTTTGCCACGGGGTAAGTCTTATACGACCAGCTCCCACTGAATTCCCCCAGGATCGGAAGGTAGCAAGGGTAGGTGGTTGAGCGGTGCGATGTAAGTAGCTTACCCCTTTTTTGTTGTATTACGGGCTAAAAAAAATTAAGGTGATTGATGATTGGGGATTTTTGATTTTTGATTTTGGGTTCAATCGTAAATGATTAACCGCAAAGGCGCTAAGACGCGAAGAATACTAACTCCCATTCAACTACAAACTTTAGGCACTTAATTGATATTCGGTGTTCCCACATAACGGCTTTCTTCAATTTTGTACTAAAAAAATGTAGTATCTTTGTTACTTCAATAATCCCATTATTTATTCAACAAAAAACCTTGATTATGATGATTAAAATATATCCGGAAAACCCGGCACCAAAGCACATTAAAATGGTAATTGACGTTTTAGAAAATGGTGGTGTTGTTATTTTTCCAACCGACACTGTTTATGCCCTGGGGTGTTCCATCAACAAGCCGAAAGCGCTGGACAAAATAGCCCAGTTAAAAGGCATCAAAAAAGAGAAGGCTAATTTCTCATTTCTTGTAAATGATTTGAGTATGCTTTCTGAGTTCACCAAGCCTTTCGATAACAAAACCTTCAGGCTGATGAGGAAAAACCTGCCCGGCCCTTTTACTTTTATTTTAAATGCCAACTCAAATATTCCAAAGATTTTTCAGAGCAAGAAAAAAACCATTGGCTTCAGAATTCCTGAAAACAATATTCTCACTTCCATTATTGAAGAATTAGGCACCCCGTTGGTCAGCACCTCCATTCATGATGATGATGAAATTTTAGAATACACCACCGACCCCGAATTAATCTACGAAAAATACAAGGATCGTGTTGATTTAGTTATTGATGGCGGATATGGTGATAATGTTGCCTCAACAGTAGTTGATTGTACCGGCGATGAACCTGAAATTATCCGACAGGGAAAAGGAATATTAGAAGAGTAAATTTTTTAATAAAAACTTTGTAAATTAAAAAAAAGAAGTACTTTTGCACCTCCAAATTTTGACAAAACAAAGTTTGTCAGGATGCTGACTGAAACGTCAGCAAAACGGATGATCCGTTAGCTCAGCAGGTAGAGCATCTGCCTTTTAAGCAGAGGGTCCCGAGTTCGAGCCTCGGACGGATCACTTTTTAAGCCTTACGATTTGTTCGTGAGGCTTTTTTTATTGAAGTTGCTTAAAGTTAACCCGTTAAAAGATTATGAAACACTTTTGGTAAAAAACTACTTTTGTTTTCAAACCGGTAGATTATTTTATGGCCATGCCATTGGATAATGTGGGGCGAATTGATTGTTAAGCGATGTGGCTTAAGAGAATGGTAGTCTGGTAGCTACTTGACGCCTAAAAGCTTTCAGAAACGCGGGAGTTTTATAATTTTATTACCTTAGCGCCGCCAACGGCCTATTTGCCATATACGAGATGAACAGCACAGGAAAAGATAACCTATACTACATTCATTCCGA
>Ga0164318_10006628_pt1 | contig 11209 bp, 11 predicted proteins | sample GuaBasSedimGuay9_FD_113734 | JGI IMG/M metagenome (GOLD analysis project Ga0164318, IMG submission 113734) | Subseafloor sediment microbial communities from Guaymas Basin, Gulf of California, Mexico - Guay9, Core 4571-4, 0-3 cm | ecosystem: Environmental > Aquatic > Marine > Hydrothermal vents... | reverse complement strand
GCACCAAAAGGTTTGTTTAAAAAAATCCTTAAACAAACTAAAGGATACTTCGGAAGAAGAAAAAATGTTTGGACAGTTGCAAAAAATGCACATGAAAAAGGTTTGCAATATGCATACCGAGACAGAAAAAAGAAAAAATCAAATTTCAGAGCACTTTGGATTCAAAGAATTAATGCCGGTGTGAGACAATACGATATGTCTTATTCCGAATTTATGGGAAAAGTTCATAAAAAAGGAATTGAACTTAACAGAAAAGCACTTGCTGATTTAGCAATGAATCATCCGGAAGCTTTTAAGGCAATTGTTGATGCCGTTAAGTAAAAAAAAGAAATTTCTGAATAATATTAAGCCCGTTAGTTTCGGGCTTTTTTTATTTATATTTGTATTTTTTATTTCATTGTTGCCCGAATAAAAATTTATTAACGGGTTAAAACCCTTATTTCGGTGGTTTGTTTTCATGCCCCGACTTAAGTCGGGGCTTAGAATAATAAGCCAACTCAAATCGGGACTTTAGTTCTTGTTAACCGATTCATATACAGCAATATGAAAAGTATTTGTTTTGTATTTTTGCATGTTTTTGAATTTATCGGACAACAATGATTTTAATTTAAAGGTTTATGAAAATAGCATTAATCGGATACGGAAAAATGGGTAAAGAAATTGAAAAAATTGCTCTTGAAAGAAAACATGAAATAACTTTTAAATTCGATATAAAAAATAAAAATGAATTTACGGTCGAAAATTTAAAAAAAACAGATGTTGCTATTGAATTTTCACAACCGAATTCGGCTTACGGAAATTATATGAAATGTTTTGAAGCTAAAATTCCCGTCGTTTCCGGAACTACCGGTTGGCTTGATAATTTATCCGACGTAAAGTTTCAATGTAAACAAAACGGACAAACATTTTTTTATGCTTCAAATTTCAGTTTAGGCGTTAATTTATTTTTCAAATTGAATAAACAATTGGCAAAATTAATGAATACGATCGGAGGATACGATGTAAGTATCAGTGAAACACATCATACCGAAAAAAAAGATGCACCGAGCGGAACGGCAATAACAATTGCTGAAGATTTAATTACACATTTTAATAAGAAACAATCTTGGGTAAAAGAAAATGCCGTTAATAATACGGAACTTGCAATTCGTTCGTTTCGTGAAGGAAAAGTATCCGGCATACATACCGTAAAATACGAATCCGACGTTGATTATATTGAAATTACGCACAGCGCAACAAGTCGAAAAGGATTTGCTCTCGGAGCCGTTTTAGCAGCCGAGTTTACAGAACATAACAAAGGTTTTCTTACGATGAATGATTTATTGGATTTTTAATTCGTAATAATCTTTTTGATAACATAAAATAGTTACATTTGTTTTAAATTAAAAATAAAAAATAATGCGAAAATTCTTTAAAAATAAGTATTTTAAATTTGTCTTCTGGACAATTATTTTTATTCTTTTTGTAATTTGGATTGGCAGTTGGTGGCTTTTGCTCGGAATTCCGATTATTTTTGATTACTACATTTCAAAAAAAGTAAATTGGACATTCTGGAAAAAACGTGATTTAGAAAAAAAATCAAAATTAATTGAATGGGTTGATGCATTGGTGTTTGCAGTCATAGCGGCAACCATTATCCGAAGTTTCTTTATTGAAGCATATATGATACCGACATCATCTCTTGAGAAATCATTGCTGGTTGGTGATTATCTTTTTGTAAGCAAAGTCAGTTACGGACCTCGAATGCCTATGACACCGCTTGCAATACCTTTTACGCACACATTTCAGGGAAGTTCCTTTAATCCTTATTCGGAATTGATAAAAGCACCGTATAAACGTTTGGCCGGATTAGGACAAATTAAGCGAAACGATATTGTGGTTTTTAACTTTCCCGAAGGAGATACCGTTGCATTGGAACGTTCTGCAGAAAGTTATTATAAAATTGTGAGAAACTTTGCTTGGCAGCTGGAACAAACAGATATTCAGTCCGGTAAAGAACCTTTAAATGAAGGATATTATATTTCGAATGCACGTAATTTAGTTAAAAAAAATTATACGATTGTTACACGTCCGGTTGATAAAGAAGACAATTACGTGAAACGCTGTGTTGCAATTCACGGTGATACATTTGAAATAAGAAAGAGTTTGATATACATTAACGGGGAAAAGGGGAAAATTCATAAATATGAAGAACATAATTATCATATTGAAATGAAACCGGGGAAATCACTTAATCCGAAAACCTTATTCGATATGGGAATCAGTAAAGAAGATTTCGGATATTCTCGTCAATATCCCGTTGAAGGTTATGTTTTACCCCTTACCGATGAATATAAAAATAAAATTGAAAGATTCAAAAGTGTAAAATCTGTTACCAAAATTGTAGAAGATTCCGGTGTTTATAATCCGGATATTATTCCGCATAATCCTAAATATCAATGGAATAATGACAACTTGGGACCTTTATATATTCCCGAAGCAGGTAAAACCATTACTCTTGATACCTTTAATCTTCCGTTGTATCGTCGTGTTATTGATATTTATGAAAATAATGATTTGGATGTTAAAAACGGTAAAATATTCATTAACGGAAAGGAAACGGACAAATACACGTTTAAAATGAATTATTATTTGATGATGGGTGATAACCGAAGTAATTCTGCCGATTCCAGATATTGGGGTTTTGTTCCCGAAGATCATATTGTCGGAAAACCCATATTTATATGGATGTCAATGGATAAAGATAAAACGATATTTACAGGAAAAATTCGATGGAACAGATTGTTAAAATCTGCAAATGTGAAGTAAACTATATTTTATTGTTTATATTGAAAAGCACAGTTGAATTCGGCTGTGCTTTTTTCTTTTATTCAATTTATTTCGTTTTTGTATAAATAAAACAATAATGATATATTTGTCACAAGAAAATCCTAATTTATTGAGAACTAAACTAAAATTAAGAAATATGAACAAATTTTTTACTTTCCTTTTGTTAATGGTGATTTCTTCAAGTATATCGGCACAAACAAATGTAAGCGGAAATCAATCGGGAACATGGATTTATGAGAATTCACCTTATAATGTAACAGGAAACATTACGGTTCCTGCCGGAGAAATTTTAACAATAGAAGCCGGAGCAGAAGTTAATTTTCAAGCTTATTATAAATTTACAGTTTTAGGAACATTAAATGCAAACGGGACAGAAACTGACAGTATTTTTTTTACTGCAGATAATCAATCAACCGGATGGGGAGGAATTAGTTTAGGTCAATCTATAGGAGGAAATGTTACTCCTGCAGACGGAGTAAGTAATTTTTCTTATTGTAAATTTGAATTTGGGAAAACCTTATCCGGCGGAGAATATCCTGATATTCACGGCGGAGCAATCAGAATGATAAATTCTGATGCAGTTTACAGTAATTGTGTTTTTGCAAATAATACTTCTTTACCCGGCGAAGGAATGGGCGGAGCAATCTATGCAATAAATACGGGAAGTTCAAATAATCCGGTTACCATGTTTACTGATTGTAAATTTCTTCAAAACGTTGGATATAGCGAAGGCGGTGCAATAAAATTTACTTCTGACTTTAATACTGAAATTACTAATTGCGAATTTATTGATAATACTACAAACTACGGTGGAGGAGCAATTTGTTTTTATTCGGTTGTCGATTCTAAAGTTATAAATTGTTTATTTACAAATAATATAACAAATTATGATAACGGAGGAGCTGTTAAATCGTTAGGAAGCGGTAATACAATTTCCTTTAAAAATTGCACAATGGTCGGAAATGAAGCTTCCGGTGGTTCAGGAGGTGCAGCAGCTTTATATTATGCCGATGTTGATTTTGTAAATTGCATTGCTTATGATAATTCATCTCAATATGATGATGATAATGTATATATTGATGCCGGTGGTAGTTCTGCAACAGTAAATTATTGTGATATGATAATGCCTGAATATAACACAACAGGTTCTGATAATATAAATACAGACCCTCTTTTTGTTGATGCAGTTAACGGAGATTATCACCTTCAAGCAACATCACCATGTATAGATGCAGGAACAGATATTGGACTTTCTTTTACCGGAACGGCTCCGGATATGGGTTGTTTTGAATATGGCATGCCTGATAAAATTACTAAGATAAAAAATCATCTGACGGAAATTTATCCCAATCCGACGAATAATTTGTTAATAATACAAAGTGAGAAAGAAATAAAATCAATCGTAATTTCTGATTTATCCGGAAAAAATATTAATTCAATACGTTTTGACAGTAACAGCAAAAAAATTATTGATGTTTCAGATTTAAAAAACGGAATATATTTTATAAACATTCTTATGACAGATAATTCTGTAATTTCTAAAAAAGTAATTATTTTAAAATAATCTGCCGAACTTTTATTAAGCAATAAACGATAAACATGAAAACGTTCTTAATTATAATATTTTCTTTCGGAATTATAACGGGAAATTCACAAATTGTATATACAGATGTTGAACCTGATTCTGTCGTGAATGAGTTTCTTCAAGGGTATGCCGTTGATTTTAATAATGATTCTAAATCGGATGTTCATTTAGTTTTGCTGGATAATATAGGTGTTTGGGTAATGAGATTAATTCCGGATAATTCAGGAGATTCGGTATATGTGATTAATGAAGGCGGTGATGCCGGCGGAGCTGCTGTTTTAAATTTTGAAGATAATATTTCCTCTTCTTCAAATTTCTATAAAGTCGGCAGCGGTTGGGGCGATTTATTATACGGTCATTGGGATGATTCGGGTGATTACGGCTACTGGACGGGAACACAAGAGGATAAATATCTCGGAATAAAATTTAAAATAAGCGATGATTTTCATTACGCATGGATACATTTAACAACTCATATTTATGCAGTTGATGATATGGATTTTATTATGAAAGGGTTTGCTTTTAATTCTGTACCGAATGAACAAATATCTGCAGGTGATATCGGAAACGAAACGGATATATTCGCTGTTTCTGCGAATAATCTTTTAATTTATCCGAATCCGGTGAACGATATTATTAATTTGTCGGGAATTAAATATCAATCATGCTTTAATATAGAAATAACAGATATTTCAGGAAAACTTGTTTTACGATATTCAAATGTAAATAATAATTCTTTTAATATTTCAAATCTAAAGTCCGGAGTTTATTTTATAAGAATTCAAACCGATAAAATGGTTTATTCATGTAAATTTATAAAAAAATAGAAAGAGCTTAACCTGAGTTATTCATATAATTCAGGAGTTAAAAGTTAAATGTATGAAAGTTAAAAAGTTAGCTTACGCCTTTTTGTTTTATTATTGCCAAAATTCGGACTATAAAACATTTAACAATAATCAACATAAACTTTTTACTTTAAACTTTATAAACTTTTTACTTTAAACTTTATAAACTTTTTACTCCACATTATTTATGAACGGCGAAGCCTTTACGATGGTAATAATGTGGATTAATAATATTTATCCGTTTTAAATCTATGAAATATTAATCCTTCATTTGAAGTTTGAAAAATTCCGGCTTTGCGTTTAATAATTTTTATTTGTTCTTCAACAGTATCTATACCTTCAATGTTCGGTAATAAAACTCCGCGATTTCCGGCATTATCAGAAATAATTGCACCATAGATTTTCGGATTTAATAAAGACAGATCATCAATTTCTTCGGGAGGATATAATACTTCAACGGATAATTTAATTTTTTTCAGTTCATTTAATGTTAAAGGCGTAAATCGATAGTCACGCACAGCAGAAGCAACCGCATTTTTAATAATTTCCGTGTAAAGATTTCTATAAACCGGATTTAAAGTTCCGATACAACCTCTCAGTTTATTTGTATCTGTTTTTAAAGTTACAAAACAAGCAGCTTTTATTAAAAGTTCTTTCGGAATCTCTTGATTTTCAATGAATCGAGTTGTTCCGGTTTTTAAAAATTCTTTTATTGCTTTAAATGCTGTTTTTGTATAAGTACTTTGAGCAGTGTACATTTTTATGATTTTTATCGTATATTTTAATAAGTTTATCAAAAAAAAACTGTATCTTATATAATTTATTAATATATTTGTGTTTTAAATTAAGTTTAATAAAAGATACAGTTGTTAAATTTAATAAAATTTTTAATAAATTTAGTCATAAAAATTTTGATTTTAAATTTTTTACGTTTTAATTTGCATATATTAATATAATAAGATAAGCGTTTAACAGTAAGATAACCTAAAATCTAACAAAACAGTAATTTTAATAATCGCTTTATGAAAAAGATTCTACTTGTATTTTTAATTGTTTTTACTTTATTAGTTTTACCGATACTTGTAAAAGATGCGGCAGCGCAACCTCCGCCTCCGCCTCCTCAAGATATTCCTATTGACGGCGGTTTATTCTTATTAATAGCTGCAGGTGCAACCTACGGAGCAAGAAAGCTATATAAACAACAAAAAGAAGAAAAAAATTAGTATAAAATTAAATTTATCAGAAGACTCGCATTTTGCGGGTCTTTTTTTTAGGATTTAAGAATTAATTGTTATATATTTGATACAAAATTAAAAACCGGGAATATGGATATAGCTTCATGGTGGAATTTATTATCACCTCTTGAAAAAATACACTGGGGAATTGCGCTTCCCGCAACAATTATTTTTGTTATTCAATTAATTATTACCTTAACAGCCGGTGGTGATACCGATATGGACGGTGCAGGAGATCACGACGGAGATTTTTCCGGAGATCACGGAGACGGGATGCATATTTTCTCAGTAAAAAGTATCTTAGCTTTTTTAATGTTTTACGGATGGGGCGGATTGGCTGCAATAGAAAAAGGAATGCATGTTTGGTGGGGTGTTTCGGGAATTTCTTTAGCTTTAGGAATTATTATGATGTTATTTACGGCCTGGATCTTTTTTATGCTCTTAAAACTTCAATCCAGCGGGACAATGAATATTCAAAATGCCGTGGGAAAAGAAGCCGAAGTGTATTTAACAATTCCTGCAAAAAAGTCGGGGAACGGAAAAATTCAAATAGTCATTCAAGACGGATATAAAACATTAGATGCCGTTACGGAAGAATCAGAAGATATTAAAACAGGCAGCTTTGTTGAAGTTATTGAAGTTGTAAACGGTATTCTGATTGTCAGGAGGAAAAGATAATTATCTATATATCAGTAATTTATTAATTTTATAAATATTTATTCATATGGGAGCAACAGCAGTATTAATTATTTTATTAGTCTTTTTACTTTTGGGAATGTTTGCCTTTTTAGTCAAACGATACAAAAGATGTCCTTCAGACAGAATTCTTGTTGTTTACGGTAAAGTAGGAAACTCAGGAAGAACGGCAAAATGTGTTCACGGCGGTGCTGCATTTATTATTCCGATTATTCAGGATTATGAATTTTTGGATTTAACACCGATTCCGATTGAGATTGGTTTAGAAAATGCTTTAAGTAAACAAAATATTCGTGTAAATGTTCCGTCAAGATTTATGGTCGGAATTTCTACCGACCCCGGTGTGATGCAAAATGCTGCAGAACGACTTTTGGGATTAACACAAGCAGAAATTCGACATCTTGCTGCGGATATTATTTTCGGACAATTAAGAGTTGTTATAGCAACAATGGATATTGAAGAGATTAATGCAGATCGTGAAAAATTCTTAACAAATGTTTCATCAAGTGTTGAACATGAATTAAGAAAAATCGGTTTAAAACTGATTAATGTAAATGTTACGGATATTACCGATGATGCCGGTTACATTGAAGCATTGGGACAAGAAGCTACAGCCGGTGCCGTAAATGATGCAAAAAAACAAGTTGCCGAAAAAAACCGAGACGGAGAAATCGGTATGGCAAATGCACAAAAAGATCAACGTATTAAAGTTGCCGAAGCAAATTCAGATGCCGAAATCGGTGAAGCTAATGCTAACCAAAATCAAAGAACCAATGTTGCAGCTGCAAATGCAAAAGCAATTTCCGGTGAAAATACGGCAAAAATTTCAGTTGCTATGTCGGATGCCGAGAGGATGAAAAAAGAAGCCGAAGCTGAAAAAATTTCCGTAACGGCTGAAAAAGTAAATGAAGCCGAAGCAAAAAAAGCAGCGTATGAAGCTGAAAAACAAGCTGAACTTAAACGAGCTGAAAGAGAAGCCGCAACACAAAAAGCAAATATCATTATTCCTGCGGAAATTGAAAAAGAAAAAGTGATTATAGAAGCCGAAGCTGAAGCTGAAAGACAAAGACGAATTGCTAAAGGTGAAGCGGATGCAATTTTCCTTGAAATGGAAGCTGAAGCTCGCGGAACATTTGAAATTTTAAGCAAACAAGCTGCCGGTTACAAATTAATGGTTGAATCTGCAGGTAAAAATCCAAGAGATGCCGTCCTGATGATGATTGCCGAACGATTACCGGAATTGGTTGAAACTCAAGTTGAAGCTATCAAAAATATAAAAATTGATAAAGTAACGGTTTGGGACAGCGGAAACGGTGACGGAAGCAGTTCAACGGCAAATTTTATGAAAGGGATGATGGGTGCGGTTCCTCCGCTTGAAGATTTATTCAAATTGGCAGGAATGGAACTTCCTAATTATCTGAAAGGTAAATCAACAGATGCCAAAGTTGAAGATGCTGAAGTTATTAAAAACACTAAAAAGGAATAATTCTAAAAAATGCTGTTTAAAGAAGTTTCGGAATATTTTCGGAACTTCTTTTTTGTAAATAATTATTTTCAAATCGTGAACTGAAAAATATGAAATCATACAGAAAAGAACTTTGGTTTAATACAACAAAAAGAAGAGAACTAATTAATATTACCCCCGATGTTCAAAAGGAATTGCAGAAAAGCGGTATAAAAGAAGGTCTTTTGTTAATTAATGCCATGCACATTACGGCAAGTGTTTTTATTAACGATGATGAAAGCGGTTTGCACCGGGATATTGAAAAATGGCTGGAAGGACTTGCTCCCGAAAAACCTTATTCTCAATATAATCATAATACATTTGAAGACAATGCAGATGCTCATCTTAAAAGAACTGTTATGGGCAGGGAAGTTGTAGTTGCCGTTACCGACGGAAAACTTGATTTCGGACCGTGGGAGCAAATATTTTACGGAGAATTTGACGGAAAACGCAGAAAACGCGTGCTGGTAAAAATTATCGGTGAATAAAAAACATTCCGAAAATTTATAAATTTTTCGTAATTGAAAGTAAGATGTTGAATGTTAAAAGTATAGCTCTTTTATTATAAATTTTTATAGCCCAGATTTAGGCTATAAGATTTTACTCTATTTATGCTGTAACACTTTGAACTTTATACTTTTAACTTTCAACTCCCAATTATTTGTGAAAGGCGAAGCCCTCACGAAATTAATAATTGGGGTTAATAAAATTATCCTGCAGTAAATCCTTCGGCACCTTCGACCAGACCAACCAGTTTTTGCGGGTCATGAATTAATACCGGAACATGTTGCGGACAAATTCTCAATTCTTGTCCTTTGTATTTCATTATTATTAAAGGAACTTCATCTTCATTTCTTTTACAAACAATACACGTATTTTTAGTTTCTTCCATTTTGTTTATGCTTTAATTAAGTTTATAAGATGCAAATATATTTATTATGGAATATATTGCAAATTTTTTATCTTTGATGAAATTAAAATTTAAGTATTATGAAAAAAATTCTGACCGGTATTTTTATCATTACTGCAATTCTTTTTTGTTATGCCGTATATGCGGATAATGATATTTTAAGAACCGTTGTAAAACCGATTCCTTTAATTCTTCTGCTGTTTATGATAAAACCGAATTCGACCTACAATAAACTTATTTTTATCGGTTTTATTTTTTCATTGGCAGGCGATGTTTTTTTAATGAAAGTAATTGATCAATTTATGTTCGGATTAATTGCTTTTCTGATTGCCCATGTTTTTTACATTATTGCTTTTGTAAAAAGAAACAAACAATTGAAAATCTTAAGTTCAATTCCTTTTTATGTAATTGCAGGTTTGCTTGCCGTATTTTTTGCTCAATATACCGGAGATATGACTGTCCCCGTAATAGTTTATATAACGGTTATTATTACAATGGCTTGGCGTGCATATATTCAAAGGAATTATTCCGGAATTTCTAAATTTGCATTTTTCGGAGCACTTCTATTTGTTTTCTCGGATACTAATATTGCATTTACGAAATTTTATGAGGATTACGATTTTTCTAAGATTGTTACTATCGTCTTATATTGGTCGGCACAATATCTGATTGCAAGATCTGTCAGTAGCTTTTATCTTAAGAATAAATAACAAATTATTACTTGTTGTTTTATTAATATTATTGGTTGATTAATTTGCAATCTGCATTTAAAGGATATGTGTTATAAAATATATCGTTAAATAAGATAAAATCAATTATTTTGCACGTTTATTGATTGTATTTTAAATATCAAGAAAAAACGATGACTAATTATCATATATTGACCGTAAATCCCGGTTCTACTTCTACTAAAATAGGTGTTTTTCGAAACGATAAATGTCTTTTTGAAATTAATGTGAGTCATAGTCCGAAGCAATTGGAACAATTCTCAAATATTTGGGAACAATATACCTTTCGTAAGAAAGAAATTATTTCAGCCATTAAAAAATACGGATTTGATTTAAATAAACTGGATGCCGTTGTCGGCAGAGGCGGTTTAATAAAACCTATTCCCAGCGGAACCTATTATGTTGATCAAGAGATGATTAATGATGCACGCGACGGTTATCAGGGACAACATGCTTCAAATTTAGGGTGTGTTATCGCATACAGCATCGGTTGGGAACATTCGGTGCCTTCGTTTATTGTGGATCCGCCGGCTGTTGATGATTTAGAGCCGGTTGCTCGAATTTCGGGGCATAAAGATTTTGAACGTTCTTCCTTATTACATGCTTTAAACATTTTTGCTACAGCTCGGGAGCATGCAAAATCATTAAAGAAAAAAATTACCGATTTAAACCTGATTGTAGCTCATCTCGGCGGCGGTATTACCGTTGCAGCATTAAAAAAAGGTAAAGCCGTTAACGTAAATCACGGATTGTATGAAGGACCGTTTTCTCCGGAGCGAAGCGGAAGTTTGCCGCTGTTTAAATTTCTGGATAAAACACTTTCAGGGAAATATTCCGAAAACGAATTAAAAAAGATGGTTGTAGGCAGAGGCGGTTT
>Ga0164318_10006627_pt1 | contig 11209 bp, 5 predicted proteins | sample GuaBasSedimGuay9_FD_113734 | JGI IMG/M metagenome (GOLD analysis project Ga0164318, IMG submission 113734) | Subseafloor sediment microbial communities from Guaymas Basin, Gulf of California, Mexico - Guay9, Core 4571-4, 0-3 cm | ecosystem: Environmental > Aquatic > Marine > Hydrothermal vents >... | reverse complement strand
CGGTAGAGGTAGACGAAGTGCGGGTTCCCTTGACCATCCACGGCAACATCCACATCGGAAAAAAGAGCATCGGGCTGTTCCGTAAACGTAATGAGATGACTTTCCCCCAGCTCTCCCCCCAGACTATAGGGCCGATAGACCACCTCCGATCGCAGAGAAACCGAACATGGCCGACGCACGATATAAGCTATGTGAGCCGTCGTCCCGGTGACGGCCACTCGCGCCCCGCTGGCGCATGCCTGCAACGAGCCGGTAAAGATCGTCACCGGGTCATGCCAGCTACTGACCGTCCCGCCGGAGGCCCATCGGAGTAGAACCGAACCAAACCGAGGAGGCGTTTCAGCATCGGCCAATGTGTCGGTGTACTCCTCCCCCCAGACAACGACGACCCGATCCCCGGTCAGAGAGACCGCCACGTCGGCAAAGCGAGAAGAGCGCTCATCCACAGCCGAGAGGCTCGTTGCCCCCACCGGCATATCCTGTTGTGGGGCTGCCAGCGCCAGGAGGCTGGTCAGCGCAATCACCGCGAACAACGCCATGCCAATGGCAACGCTCGCAGATTGCGCCCGGATGTCACGTTCCGGCATATTGCCCCCTACGGCAGCAACAACAACAGGTTCACGTCGTAGTTCCGTTCATCCGAAACCACCGTCACCTGATCAGTAGCCACCAACAAGACCCCGTCATACCAGATCGAGGCGTATACATAGTAAGTGCCCGGCGGGATATTGTAGAAATGATAGGTTCCATCGTGGATACTGCGCGTGCGGTACAACTGCCCGCCCCGGCTGTAGGCGATCACTTCGACGCCGGTCATCATCTGAATGGAACCTCCGATCTGTGCACGGACCAACCCGCCGAAGGAAGCCGTCCCAGGCTCTGGGTCAGGAACTGGCCAATTGGCACACACATTGCACTCCACATCATCCAGATAGAACCAAGTGCCGTACTCATCATTATCCTGAGTCGCAAAGAACCGGATATCCACTTCTTGCCCGGCCAGTGCTGTCAGGTCCAGCGAGTCGAACTCAGCATTGAAGAAACGCCAATCCTCCGGCGGGGCCTGCGGCGTGGGCGTCGGCGTGGGCGTCGGCCCGACCACGCCACCACAAATCGTCACATTGGCGAAATAGCTCTCGGCCGTCGGATTGGAGGTGTCCTGATCGTTGACGAAAGCCAGATACTGCGCCGCGATCCCGTCGTAGTAGTCCCCCACCGGAATCGTGTACCGCTTCCAATCCGGCGCGTCGGCCGCATAATCTCGATAGTCTCCATACCCCCAGTTTTGAGTCCCATATAGCTGGAAGATCCGATTCGAACTTTGAGCGGTATCTTCATCCAGGCCAATGCCGTGGATCTCCCCCTGTGATTCACTGCGATAATCGAACACGATGTAGGTAGCCGGTTGAACATCAACTGGGTAGTTGATGATTTTCCACGTGTTACCGACCAGATGCAAAGTGGTACCACCGTACTCGGAAGCCGCCAAAACTGGGTTGGAGTCCTGGTCGCCATACGAGAGAAGCGTGTGATCATCGAAATTGACTCGCTCACACCCAGGGTCCAATGGCGGCGGGGAGGGAGGCGGAGGAGGCGGTGGCGGAGGAGACACTTCACACACTTCAATGTAATCGAATTCGCCAACCAAGGAAGGAGAAGTCGAATATGACGCTACCCCCATACCAACCAACAGATCATCCCCCATCGGTATCGTGACACTTCCTACATCAATCCAGTTCGTTCCCCCATCGGTAGAATACTCCACCTGATAGTCGTCTCCCTGTTTTTCGACCGCCACCCACACCGGCAATCCCACCGAAACATTCGAGGCGATTGTCCGGTTGCCATTTCCCCCCGTGGTATCGCGGTAAATGAAGCTCAAATTACCGCTCCCGGCATAGTAGAGCACACCGATCCGCCGGTCCCGCCCTTCGGCTGCCGAGATCCCTTCCCGGATCATCAAGCCGCCCTTACGGGAACTTCCCCCCGTACCAGAGAAGCCAGTGATCTCCAACTCCACCCGCATATCCCCACTGAAAGGCCGATAAACGAAGTAGAGATCATCCCGATACCAGATAGTCGTGCCGCCGCCAGCGATGAACATACTGCTTCCCGATTCGGAAACCGCACCATTGTTAGTAGCAAAGCCATACTCTTGCCAGGATGAGTGATCCCCATCGTCGAAATCGTCACGATAGCAGGAAGGCGTGGGCGATGGAGATGGCGTCGGGGTAGGTGTATCGGTCGGCGTAGGTGTCGGTGACGGTGAGGGCGTCGGTGAAGGCGAGGGCGTGGCTGTCGGCGTCGGAGTCAATGGTGGCGTAGAGGGGTCCTCTGGATCATTGCCCGACGTTGGATACAGACGCATATACGGGTTGCTGCTTCCATCCACGACTTGCACGTATAACCGTTCATCAAAGTCAACGCTCTGGGCCACACTGCAATCCAACAAACTGCCCCCCACCGTCCGATACCCCGAGACAGACAAGGTGGTAATCGAGTAGACCTCGGTCGGGATGCGAACCGTTTGATAGACCCACGGCGTCAACGCTTCACAAGCCGGGTAGTTCCCCAAGGAATCGTGGAGACGCATCGAAAAAGCACCGCCATGCGCCATATAACCTGTGCGTTGGAAAGCGCCCGTTTCCCCAGCCCGCCAGTACTCGAAAACCCCCTCCGGGTTCCCCTCGAAGTCCCCTTTCTTGATAAGCTGTGTGCATTCCACCAGGCCAGGGGCCGAAGGCTCCCAGGGAGCAGGGTCGCTCCCCATACAAGTGAATGCCGGTCCACTTCCGGATGGTTCTTGATCCAGCCCGGCCGTCGTCGTTAGCACGATCTTCGACCATTCGAACCCATCCTCACGCACACGTACCTGTACTTCATGGGCCCCGGCGCTGGGTACAACCAGGTAGGGCTGACCACTCGTCCCGTGGATCTGGCTCACCCACGTCAGCCCACCACTTCCCCAACCGGTAATGCGGTAATTGTTATCCGTGTTCGGCAAGCCATCCAATGTGACCCAGAACGAGTCGTTGCTGCTAGTCCCTTGATAGCATCCCCGCGACGACTCTGCACACGGACGCCCCAACGCCCAAACGTAGTATGTACCGGGCTGATTAAACTCGACAGTATATCTTAACACAGGTGCACTGGATGTACTACCATAATTGTAACACCCTCTTCCATCATCCGGTAGCGCCAGCATCGTATCTGTGCCACCGTAACTAGAAGCCTCCCAGTGGATGGCTCCGCCCCCACAGGACCCATCTGTGTTGCTATCATACATCGTTGCTGGGATCACCACCTGACCATTGTCCTCCACCAACGGACAACGGGCAGTCACAGTAGCCATCGCCGTGTTATTGTCTTCGTCTGTCTCCTCGACGTAATTGCTGGTATCTACCCGCGCCCAAATCTCGTGAGTGCCGATATCGCCCAGCCACATCAATGTATTCACCGTCACCGACTCCATTGGATCAATTCCAGCAATCCACTGTTTGATCACACCGATATTTCCCGGAGCAGGCTCCCCTCCCGGATCGAGATAGAAGTCGATATCGAAGGTCTCATCTGTATAACCGAAGGAGTTGTTTTTCACGACCACAGACATCGTGAACAGCGTCCCCGGTTGCACCTCCGTCGGCCCATTGATTGACTGGATGAGCAGATCAGGCGGAGAAGGAATCACCAGGATGTCATCTGAGCAGGCAATGGCATTGCAGGCGCTCCCCGGTGGCTCACAACTGGCCGCTCCAGAGTGAGTTTCTAGCCGGTAGTACCCGGCGCTGTTCTCTGGAATCTCGATAGGCAAATCCATCAAGTCGCCATCGGAATCCACGTAAAGATTCGTGTCCAATACGCTAGAAGTAATCCCGCCAGTAATGGAGGTCCGACACCAAAGCAGGGTGTGCGGGTTCTGCGCCGGGAAGTGATCGTAAATATCGGCCGTAATCCAGTCCAGCGGCATAACCTCATAGTCTGATGCCAGGATATAGGGCTGCCCCGGTGGCAGGATCCACTCTTTGATCGCCGTATCCGTTGCCTCTCCTAAGTCCCACACGTCATCCCCGTCCATATCCACCCAGGCACGAATTTGCGCTGTGGCCGGCTCGTTAGCGTAGATAGTGCGACGGACCACACCGTTGGCATCGGTTGTACCCTCTACGTACTGGGTATCCGGCTCCTCCACGCCGGAGTAATCATAGGCCCCAAAGTCTGTGGAGAAACTGACGATCACGTCCGGCAATGGGTTCCCCACCTGATCGGTCACAGTCACATCCACCGGGTGCCCACGCTCGAAGGGTAACGTATTGGTTACATAATTGAATGGGATAATCACAACATAGCCCCCCGGCGGAGGGGTAGATGTCGGTAGCGGCGTCGGCGAGGGAGTAGGCGTGCGAGTAAACAGTTCTGGCGAAGGAGGAGGTGTAATCGTAAATGGGGTCGCCGTATACGCCGTGGGGGTCGGCTCCCAGACCTGGACGCCCTCATTGACCATGTTGGCGCTTCCCCGCACCTGGACATACTGAGCGATCACCCGAAGGAACGGATCGATGATTTCGACATTGTGAACGACCTCGACATGTACCAGACGACCAGGCAGACCCGGATGGTCCACGACACGCTCCTGGGTCCAGGTATCGCCGAACACACGTACACCAAAGAAACGCGGCTCGTCTTGATAGGCAGCAAACTCCGCCTCTGTCAAAGCCAAGACAGCGGGGTCAATCCGCAACCCGGCAGCCCGTTGCACAGCGGTCTCTTTGATCAATGCTACCCGCCGCGCTGCATATTCAGCATCACTTTCATTCGGATCACAATTGGTCCCGGGATTCTGGCGTACGAACTGCTCCACAGTATCACCGGCGCCAGGGTTGGTGCACGGCGAACCATCCAATTGCTCACTCTGCACAGGGCGACCGGTGATCGCCCAGCGAGCCGCATCCCGCGCAGCGTGTTGCACCGCCAAATACCCCTGAATGACAAACGCGGTCTCGATCAGCACGAACAGGATCATCAACAACACAGGCAGCATGAGAGCAAACTCGACCAGCGCCTGCCCCCACTGGGGCAGTTTGGAATACGGCCGCGCTTTCCTGTTTTTCCTCGCACGTTTAGAAAAAATCCAAAATCCCATTGCGCTCCTCTCCTAATACCTATTATACTCCAACCGGGGAGGCAAATGCAAGCCTACTTTGGTACTATTTCACTAAAATGCCATTAAAGACAGAGCCTCGCAAAGCGAGGCTCTGTGCTCGATACTGTGTCAATGTTGATAATGGTACAAACTAAACGTTGGTGACGATGTTGCTGAAGATATTGGCAATCGCGGGGCCCAACAGAGCCAAAATGACGATCACTACAATGGCCACCAAAACAAGAATCAACGCATACTCTACCAACCCCTGACCTTCCTCACGCGGCAAAAACAGCATCCCTTTCACCTCCCTTCCTAAAAACCTTATGGCCTCATTATACAAGAAAGCTCCTAAAATCACAATAGGAACTTGGTACTACTTTCCATCAAATCGGCAGCTCGAAGCTCACCTTGGTCCCCCGCCCTGGTGCACTGTCGAAGTAGATCTGGCCTCCGAGCATCTCAATCCGCTCTCGCATCGTGTTCAATCCCAACCGCTCGATATCCGGAGAATTAGGAGTCGTTAAATCATATCCGCCACCGTTGTCCTCCACAGACACCTGCACCAGATCGTCCCCGATGTCCAGACTAATCTGGATGTTGGCCGCATGGGCGTACTCTACAGCATTGTTCATCAACTCCTGAATGAGGCGAAAGATCATCACCTCTTGATGCGATTCCAACCGACGTTCCTTGCCGGTCACCAGCAAATGCGTTGCAACACCGGTGTTTTCCGAGAAGCTGTCTACATACCGCCGTAATGTAGGCACTACGCCCAAATCATCCAACATCATTGGTCGTAGGTTGAGAATGAACCCTTTCACTTTCTGGAATGTCGCCGCTACAGCCGTGCGCAAGTTAGCCAGCTCTGTCCGCGCCCGGTCGGGATCCGTCTCAAAGAGTCGCTCACATATCTCTGCTTGCAAGATTAGATTCGTCAAGGATTGCGCCGGGCCATCATGCATCTGACGACTGAGGCGCAACCGCTCCCGCTCCTGGGCCTCGATGATCCGCACCACTAATGGCTTGCTCGGCTCTCCCGCTTCGGCTGTCTGAGGCTTTTCGACAGCCTGTCCCAAGATATTCAGGACGTTACGCAACAGACTCAGATAGCGATCCATACTCCGCTGGTTGCTCTGGAGTTTTTCCAATTGTCCCCGCATCGTGAAAAGTCGTTGCTGTGTGTCCAGAACAGCATTGTAGACCTCCCGAATGTCCTCACGAGGGACAGTATCCAAAGCCGCCTCAACCTGGCGAAGCCGATTGGTGGCCTGCGTGTTCCGCTGGGCCAGGCGCTCGACCTCGGCTGTCGTCTGTTGAATAAGCAGATCTATCTCTTTTAGTTCTCGCTCGGTCTGATCAAGTTCCCTCTGGCACTCCAGTGAGAACTGTTCTAGTACATCACCAACATCGCCTATAGCATCCATGGCCTCTAATCTCCTGAATCAACACCACTCTACGCTTTAACATTGGCCCTCGCACTATCTACTCACGTAAGGGAACCCAGCCATGTCGCAAAGCATACACCGCGGCCTGTGTTCGGTCCGCTACTCCCAACTTGTTGAGGATGGAAGTCATATGATTCTTGACCGTCTGATGGCTGATCCCCAAATGATAGGCAATCTCTCGATTCCCCATTCCCTGGACAACCAATTCCAGGATTTCCATTTCGCGAGGAGAAAGCGGAGCAAAGAATTGGTTTCCTTCATAGAAAATCTGCCCCCCAAAGCGTTGAAATTCCGCCAACAGCCAATCCCCTAGCCCCTCTTCATCCAATACTTCTCCACCGACAACATATTGTCCTTGGTTCACGTAGCGTATCACTCCCACCAAACGCCCTGGACTGACATCCTTGGCATAATACGCCGATGCACCGGCACGGATCGCATGATAGACCTGCTCCACATCGTCATACGCCGTGAGTATGATAACCTTGGTTTCCGGACAATGGGCTTTCAATTGTCGAGTAGCCTGCAGACCATTGAGGGTGGGAAGGTTGATGTCCATTAAAACAACGTCTGGCCGTAATGACCGGGTCATCTCGATGGCCTCGGGGCCATCGGTTGCCTCTCCCACCACAACAATGTCCGGCTGAGCATCCAAGACGTTCCTCAGTCCTTGCCGAAACAGTGGGTGGTCATCCACCACCATAACTTTGATTTCACCTTCCATATGTGGTTCCCTTTCACTCCCACCCTGATACGCTGCTGTTTAGTATACCACACGATGCTGGAAACAGGCAACTTGCCATCATCCTTCAATTCAACAAATTCCAACAAACGAGCAAATCCTTCTGTGCTATCATACGTCGTAACCGTGCGCAATTGAGGATGAGATACATCACCCGTATATAGTCCATCGAGCGCCGATGGACGGTTGACATCCAACAGCACGTACCGCACACCGTATCGCTCCGCAACCCGGAGCAGGACATCTATGTTCCCATTCGGAACAACGACAGCGGAGCGATGTGTATAGTACCAAAAGGCTGGCGGATTGGCAAGCATCACCGGTGCGCGATCATCGGCGTAGGCTTCCAACCATCGTCCAACGGCTTCGTACAGCCGGTCAGTGTGTTGCCAGACTGGCAATTTCTGAAGTGCGGCATACAGACTCAGGAAAATAGCCGCCACCACAACCGCTGTGGTGAAGACCGCCTCAGCCTGATGCCGATTCCAGCGACGTTTCCGGGCCCCCCATCCCACCGCCGCCTGAACTCCCACTAAACCGGCGACAAAGAGGAAAGGGATAGCAGCGCTCCCGGCATGGAAGAACCCTCCTCGCGGGCCGGGAAACGTAAACAGCAATGAGTGGACCAGAAAGACGCCCCCAAGGTACAGGCCGGCCAGAGAAAAGACAGGATGCGACCGCAAACGATACAGCCCGATCACTACAAACGGGAACAAGTACACAAGGCAATCTTCCGCCAGGAACCGCTCCAAATTGACCCCCATCGCCCATAGTTTGGAACGCCCGATCTCTCGCCATCCCCACGCCAGGTAGGTCTTGAGCGAGAGAGCGCACTCATAGCAGTAGAAATCGTCGTAGTCCCGCAACCACAGCGTACGCGTGCCGGCCGAGGAAAGAGGAGCACCAATGGCCGCAACGTTGCGAATGAACCAAGGTGTCATCACCAACGCATAGCCAACGAACAGTGTCAACAAATGGCGCACTGCAATCCGTCGGTGAGATGGTTGACGAAGATGAGGCAGTTGAAAACGAATCAACCCCCAGGCAACAATCGGGAGCAACAACACACCATCGGCGCGACTCATGTGCGCCAGGCCAACCAGTAAACCGACCCACATCCCCAAAAACGGGGGCCGGAGCGCTACCTCTTTTCCCCCTCCTCCCCATCCCGCCACCCCCAACGCCAGACTGCCGACCAAAGCAAAGGGCGCAAAGGTCTCCGGCAGGGTCCAATAAGGGAAGAAAAAGCCGCTGAATACGGTCACTAATCCCGCCGACCATGCCAGACGTCGCCCCCCAATGGACCGCCCCAGCACATAGGTCACCAAAGGAAGAAGGGATGAGAGCAAAACAAACGGGAGTTGTAAACCAAAGAAGGAGCCAGGCCACATCTTCGCAAAGGGAGCGCCGAGCAATGACGGCAACGGCATCCAATACAAAAAACCGGGATGGGGGAGTCCCCCCGGATCATCCAGGTAGTGCCACAGAAAAGGCTCGTCCAGCCCACCTCCCTGGGCCAGGTTCACGGCCCCGGCGGCATAGTAGGCCGCGTCCATATAGCCTGGCCGGTGAACCAGCGCCGCAGTCGCCAGGCGCACGCCCAGGGCCAAAAACAGGAGCCACAATCCATCCCGGTATACAGACCTGGAGAATTCCCTCACCAATCGCACGGTTCACTCTTTCCACTGATTCCACTGATAAAGCACATAGCTGCCCGGCAGTTCCCAGACAGAGGATAGATAGCGGGCAGAAAAGGCCTCCCACGCCGCCAGATCAGCTTCCGTCAGGTGCGCCGGGTGGGTGCGGGCTACCAACTCCATTCCCGCCTGATGGAGCAGGATATGGGTGACGCCCTGCTCCCGCCAGTCGGCAGCAATGGCCGTTATATCCCAATGATGGGTCTCGCACAAGTATTTCCACGTCTCCAAAATCGGATCGGGTTGGAGAACTCGCTGGCTATAATAGCTCCTCGGTTCCCAGAGGAATTGTACACGAGCATCATCCGGCAACGTGGCCACGGCCTGCATCGCCAGGTAATACCCTCCCAGCCGCCGCACCAGGAAATCGTCACGGCTCTCTTCCCCCACCAGGTACGCAAGGGGATGCAACGAAATCACCTCCAACCCCTGAACAACGAGGTTGAATGCCAACACGATAACAAGTACCAACCGAATGAAGCGATGCAAGGAAAAACCCGGTCGGTCCAGGCAATGCAAGCGATGAGCAATATACACCAGCACAGGGCATAGGGCGACCAAGCCCGTCAACAATAAACGAGATTGGAACAACGAGCGTGATTCGATCACACCCACAGTCCAGACAACGAAGTGCGCCAGGGCGAACCAAAGCAATGCAGTGACCGCTGGTGGTTTACGTCGCTCCCTGACCCCTGTCCACAGCAGCGCCGGCAGGGCCATCAAGAAAAGGGGACCGGTTCGTCCATCGTAATAGTTCATATCGCGCAGGCCCAACGTCGCCGTGACCGGCAAGGCCAGGATCGCCCCCCAATCGGTGCCTAACCCGGTCCCGCTCTGGGCGTACCAGTCGGCCAGCCAGGCGCTCCATCCGTGCCCATCGAACAGCCGATAGGCAAACGGGTAGACCGGGTTACCGGTAAACGCCAGGTTACGCACATACCAGGGAGAAGCCACCACCCCCGCCATGCAGCCGAAGACGGCGACCCGGCGCAGCACAGCGGCCCACGGCGCCTCCTTTCGTACCGCATCCCACAGCGCCAAGGCCATCAGCGCCAGCGGACAAACGAAACTGGTGTACTTCACTCCCATCGCCAGACCGGCAAATGCCCCAGCGAGGCCGAACCAGCGCAAACTACCACCGGGTTGTGCTCGACCGTTTAGCACGGCATACAGGGCTGCTATCTGGAAAAAGGCCAATGCCAGGTCATTGTAGGCCCAACCGGCCAGGACGGCAACCATCGGGATGGCGTAGAGAACGACGACGCTCTGCCACCCCCACTTGACGCCCACATAGCGCTCGGTGAGCTGATATGTCAATCCGCCCAGCAGGAGTGCAAATCCCCAATGGATCAGCTTGGCCGTCACGTCGCTCTGCACAACCATCGCCAACAGGAAAAGCGACTCCATCAGCCCTGGGAAGCTCAGATGGGGCAGACGAACCGGCAGTGGGCTAATACGTCCGCTCATCAGGGTCCAGGCCGGGCCGGTCAAGTGGTAGAAAAGGCCGTCCCAATCCGTCGGTGGGGTCAACGCTGTCAGGAGGGATAGCAGGAGCGTAGCGCCTATGTACAAAGCCGTACCCCGCCGTGGCCTGTGCGTCCGGCGAAGAGCCTGCCAGCTATCGGCGATCTCGTCACGCATAAGTAGGAAAACAGCCACCGCCAACATCATCCCCCAGAATAACCACCGGGAGAGAAGCCCCAGCAGCCCCAGGCCGAACGTCAGCAAACCGAGCAGCCCCAGGCCCAGGCCAGTGCCCAGAACGAACCGGTCGGCGACCGAAAGACCTGGCAATCGCATGATGCGCAGCAATTGCCCCCCCAGCGTCCAACCGGAGACCCAGATCAAGGTAGCGGCGGCCCCATCGAGAATCGTGCGAAGGATAGCCGCCGCGTTGGCCGGCGCAAAGGGTTTCTGCACCCAATAAAAAAGCGCCAGGGTGATGAATATCCACAGCACAATGGCTATGGTCACCCCACGAACGATCCTTAGGCGGTTCAACTCTTCCCTCCACTCACGCCCAAATGCCAAACGTCCAACCGCCTCCCCAACCAAGCCAATAGCAAGCACATCATCACCGGAAATGGAAAGTAGGCCGGCGCAGTCTCGAAATTCCCCTCGATGGTCGCTAAAAAGAGCCACCACAGGCCGACCAGCGAGACGAGTTGCCCCCCGATGATCG
>Ga0164318_10006626_pt1 | contig 11209 bp, 8 predicted proteins | sample GuaBasSedimGuay9_FD_113734 | JGI IMG/M metagenome (GOLD analysis project Ga0164318, IMG submission 113734) | Subseafloor sediment microbial communities from Guaymas Basin, Gulf of California, Mexico - Guay9, Core 4571-4, 0-3 cm | ecosystem: Environmental > Aquatic > Marine > Hydrothermal vents >... | reverse complement strand
GGGCACAAAGGACACAAAGTTCAGAGGGGGTTTGGCTTTTGGGTCACTGGAACCCGCACTGCCGCCATCAGCGGCAGCACGGAACTTTCCCCGAAGCATCCCTTATGAGCAAGCTCAACGGTACTTTTAGAGTGGGTGTTGCGAGTGGGCGTGGGTGGCAGAATAAGAAGTAGGAGTAGGGGTAGGGGTAAGAAAAATCAGAGAGTTGGCCATTCCCTGTCTTTTTGTCACCCATTACTCATCGACAGAAGGGGGTCAGGCCATTCCCTGCTGTGTTTCTGCTAATCACAAAGGTGAATTCCAATTCAAAGTGTACCACGTTGTTCTCGGAAGAAAGCCTCATGCGGCATCTGAGTGAAAGAAATAGGGACAAGTACATAATCCTTCCCCTCTCCTCCGGTCTGCGAAGCAGCCAGGACTAAATTTTCCGGTTAAAGGTATACAATTCCGCAGCTCCATTGTGGGGAGGGAGCGGATGCTCACCCCCCTCCGGTCAGAACACCGAACACGGGCACCGAAGGCGAACAGAACACTTCCCCCATAATTGCCGGTTGGAAGGGCGGGCTGAATCTGCAATAATGCGGGGAGGGGGACTCGGGAGGAAAGATGACGACCATACGCGTGCTGCCGGACATTGTTGCCAATCGGATTGCTGCCGGGGAAGTGGTGGAACGCCCGGAGTCCGTCGTAAAGGAGCTGATTGAAAACGCGCTTGATGCCGGTGCGACGAGTATCCGTGTTTTGTTGAAAAATGGTGGGAAACTCAATATAACAGTAATTGACAACGGCTGCGGCATGGCATACGACGATGCCATGCTGGCATTTGAGCGTCATGCTACCAGCAAAATCAATTCCGAGCAGGATCTTCTCGGAGTAGCGACGCTGGGGTTTCGCGGGGAAGCGCTTCCATCCATCGCTTCGGTGAGCCGGTTGCGCCTTTCCACCTGTCAGAAAGGAGAGTCAGAAGGTACTATTTTGTCCATGGAAGGTGGGGTATTGAAAAAGGTGGTTCGGGGGCCATTGGAACCGGGTACGACCATTGAGATCGGCTCATTGTTTTTCAATGTACCGGCCCGTAAGAAATTCCTGAAAACGGTGGAAACAGAATATGGTCGAGTGGCCCGTATGGTCACATCGTATGCATTGGCCAATCCGGATATTTCCTTTTTTCTGACTCACAATGGTAAACAGACCTATGCTTTTTCGGAAAGATTGGGGCTTTTCGACCGGGCACGTCAGGTGCTGGGGGAAGACCCCGCATCGGCGGAGCTGACAGAGCCCGGTATTGAAGTATCCGTATTCCTTTTGCCACCGGAACACAATCTAAGGTCTCCATTGAAGCAGTTTTTCCTGTTGAACGGGCGATTTATCCGGGATAAAACCGTATCCGGTGGGATGCTGGCAGCTTATCGCCAGTCCGCCGCCCATATTAAAGGATACCCTCAGGTAATTATTAAATTGACCGTAGAGCCTGAAATGGTGGATGTGAATGTTCATCCGTCCAAATTGGAAGTCCGGTTCCGCCATCAGTCTGAGGTTTACAATGCGGTGAAAACCTGCTGTTTGAATGCCCTCTATTCCCGCCGCCAGGCACCCGCCGTGTTCTATCAGCAGGGACGGGAACGCCTCGCCACTTTTGCACCGGAATCGCCCGGCTGGCAGGGAGGGCAGATGAAGGGAGACAATCATAATTCCTCCTTTTCACGTAGCTGGCAGGTGTCGGAACAACTCCCGTCACTACGTTTTGCCGAATTTCAAGATGAATCCAGGCCAGTGGTAACGGCATCCTTTACCGTGCTGGCACAGTTTCAGGAAACGTATATCCTGGTGGAGCGGGAGGGGGAGTTGTACATCATTGACCAGCATGTGGCGCATGAACGAATTCTTTTTGAACAGGCGCTCAAAAATATCTGGGAAAACGGCATTGAGCGAAATCGGCTTGTAATCCCGGAAACTGCCAACGTCGGGCCGGAACTGATGGCATCGGTTCAGGAACGTGGACAGTTGATTGAAAAGGCAGGGTACTCGGTTGATGTGGTTGGAGATGGCCTGGTTAAAATTACGGCGAGTCCGGTTTTTGTGCCAACGGGCCAGATTGCCGCCACATTTCTGGAACTTGTCAGTATGATTGCAGAAGGCCGAGAGACGGACGTGAAAAGCCTTTACCGTGACGTGGCGGCCCTTATCGGCTGTAAAGCCGCAATCAAAGCCAACCATCCCCTTGGCCATGTCGAAATGACCCGACTCATTGCAGATCTGTTTCAGGCGGAGAATCCGTATTACTGTCCCCATGGCCGCCCGGTTATCCTGAAACTGACTCTCTCCGAAATCGAAAAATTGTTTAAAAGAAAGTAAGCAAGTAAAAGGCAAGTACAGACAAGGTTGAGGTTGAGCAAAGATAGGGAAGGGAAGTGCTCATTCCCTTTCCGGACTAAACCTTAACCTCAACATTGTCTGTACTTCTTTCCCGAGCCGGAAAACCGGCTCGGGAAAGATATGCAGATCATGGGAAGAAAATCAACTGAATGATAAGAAATGTTGGAATCAGGATGGGCAGAGAGTATTTGAAAATATAGCCGAAGAAGCTGGGCATGGGTACGCCGTTTTCTTCCGCAATAGACTTCACCATAAAGTTGGGGGCATTACCGATGTAGGTGTTGGCTCCCATAAAGACCGCGCCTACGGATATGGCTTTCAGATAGATATGGTGTTCGGCAATAAGCTGGTGAACCGCCTGGGATTCCGGGATACCGGCATAGAACTGTCCCAGTGCACTGTTCATGAAGGTCAAATATGTCGGGGCATTGTCCAGGAAGGATGAAAGGGCGCCAGTGACCCAGAAATAGTGATGGGGTTCCTGAACCGCGCGAATCAGAAAGGCCAATGCGCCGTCGGTTCCGGCTCGAAGAATTGCCAGTGCCGGGATAATGGTCATGAAAATACCTGCGAAAAGGAAGGCAACTTCAAGGATGGGAAACCAGGAGAAGCCATTTTCCTTCCGCCAGTTGTTTGGCGTAAATTTCATGGACAAAAGCCCCATGATGATGAGGAGACTGTCCCGTGCCATGTTCTGAATTGCCATAGGTACGCCAAAAATGTGTACGGTACCGGCTTTCCAGAATCCGCTGAGGAGGACGCCTCCGATGATACCGAGAAGAAAGATAAAGTTTCGTTTTCCCGCAATGGAAAAGGGCTTGGTACCGGTAACCACAATGTCTTCCGGTTTTTCTCTGGCGTAGTAGTAGCGGTCCATGAGGTAGAAAATTGAGAGCAGAATTGCCGATGCAACACCAAGGTCCGGCAGGAGATGGAATGTATAAAAGAAGGGGACTCCGTGGAGGAAGCCCAGAAAGAGGGGTGGATCTCCCAGTGGTGTCAGGGAACCGCCGATATTTGCCACAAGGAAGATGAAGAAAACAACGATGTGGGTTTTGTTTTTTCGATTGGCGTTTGCCCTGAGCAAGGGGCGGATCAGTACCATTGCGGAGCCGGTGGTCCCGATCCAGGAGGAAAGAAAGGTTCCAATCAGAAGGAAAATCAGGTTGGTGGAGGGTTTCCCCACCAGGTCGCCCCTCACCAGAATGCCGCCGGAGACGGTGAAAAGGGACCATAGCAGAATGATAAATGGAATGTAATCTATTAAATAGATGTGGAGGATTTCATGCAGTCCTTCACCCTTGAATACGAATAGAAAGGGGATGGCGAAGAGGAGTGCCCAGAAGGCGCTGGCTTTGCCGAAATGATGGTGCCAGAAATGAGGTGCCAGAAGCGGGAAAAGGGCGATGGACAGGAGAATGCCAATAAATGGAATGATGCTCCAGAGAGGGAGCTCTGTTCCCAGTTTTTCATCTGAAGACTCTGCCTGTTCTACAACTTTCGTTTTGCTTTTTTCAACTTCCTGAGATACTTGAGTTTTTGTTGTGACTGCGGCTGTTTCAGCTTGCGCACTGGCAGGGCCGTTTGCCTGTGCAAACGCCCCGTACGGTGTGATGATGAGGAGGATCATCATAATGGCGGTCAGTTGGATTTTTTTTCTGATCATACTTATCCCCTTAATTCAGTTTTCAATGCCTATGGTAAGGGATATTTTGTCTGTTGTAAACTTCTAACAATAACATTAAACTATTGACGGCATAGAAACGTCATTAAATTTGTATAAGGAGGACTTTCATGTATTCGAGAGTACGTAAGGAGTTGGGCTTGTCAGTGGAAGAGTTCGCAAAACTTGTCGGTGTTTCGGTAAAGGAAGTTGAGAATTGGGAAGAGGGTACAGGTTCACCGGGTAGTGAAACGGCCCGTTTTCTCTCAGATGTTGATATGAAACTCCGTGTGTACGGGAAAATCCGGGACGCGGCAGGCTCATTGGGACTTTCAGATAAGTACACTCAGTTACTTGATGAAATCCGGAAGCAGATTGAAAATCATCAGCCGGAGAAATTGGTAAATCTTGATGTGGATGAAGTACTGATTGATCACCTTTCCTTTGCAATTGCAGATTATTTCAGTCAGCATGATGGCCCGGTATCTGACATTTCGAAGGCAGATCTCGCGAAACACATTTATGAACACATTAAGTTTCTGTTTTAGGAGAGCGTAATGCGCCGATTTGTATTTTTCTTGCTGATTCTGTCTGTTCCTGCCATGAGTCGCGGGCTTCAATTTGACCGGATGTCTCATGATTTCGGAAAACTTCTCCAACACAAAATAGTTCATTGGGAACCGCAGGTGACAAATAAATCAGACCACCCGATAAAGTTGCTTGAGGTGCGGGCAAATTGCGGATGTACAGTGCCGGTGCCGGATAAAACAGTTCTTGCTCCCGGTGAGACAACGAAAATCAGGATTACCTTCAATAGTGGGTTATTTGAGGGGCATGAGGAGAAGGTCGTAACGGTGAAGACTGATGAACCGTACAAATATATTCTCCTTATAAATGTGAATGTGGTAAAGGCATATTCTTTTTCCCCATCTGTTCTGGAAATTCGCAATTTTGACGGAAAGGCAATACGGGAAGTTGATCTTTCCACAAATATCAAGGGCAAGAAATTTACCATTGAACGTATGAAGAGCGAGACACCGTGTATTTCATTGAAGCAAAATTCCAAAACAGAAGTGGAAATTACTGCCACCGGTGAGGAATGTGCGGGAGAGCATACGGTCCTTTTCTATCTGTCAGGTATGGAAAAGCCGGTGTATTATCGGGTGATTGTACACCTGATGCGGGAAGTGAAAGTTCAGCCGGGCCATGTACTGTTCATGGGGATTCGCGCAGGTACGAAGGCGGTGCGGTCTCTAGGCCTGAAATGGTCGGACGGTAACTATAAGGTTGAAAAAATGAGTTGTGATGTGCCCTTTGTGCGGATTACAGGGACAGAGCCGATGGAAGATGGGATTCGGGTAATGCTGGAGAGTATTCCGGAAAAGATGAAAAAAGGGTATGGCACAGGTAAACTGAATATCCGAATGAAAACGGAATCCGGGAAGGTTGAAAATATATCCGTGCCGGTGGCATATAATTTGTATTGATTGTGAATGGATCAAAGCAACAGATGAAAATAACAGGAGGACAGGATGAAACGTTTTTCAGTAATAATGGTAGCAATCTTATGCTCTGCAGTTGTGATGGCAGGTGGAGTTCCTGACGCATTGATGCAGAAGCTGACAAAATTGAAAGAAGAGCAAAGAATTCCGGAATATTACAGTACCGCTTTTATGGGCCTTGCGGACAATCCGAATAATCTGGACCTGATGGATGCAACAGCTGAGGGCCTGCAGTTAATCGGGGCATTGCCCAGAGCTCAGGCTGTCTGTGAAAGGATTCTGAATGAAGCTCCGGGACGCGCTCAGACTGAGAAAAGGCTGGAAGACATTAAGAAGAATCTTGAAAAAATTAATGCCAGAATCAAGTTGGTTCAACAGAAAATCGAAGAAGACCCGGACAACGGCCAGAATTATGTAACTCTTTCTGCCATCTATATCGGTTTGAAAGACTATGCAAAGGCGAGGGAGGCTGTAAATAAGGCGACGCGCCTGGCCCCATCAAATCCCCTGGCAAACCTGATGAAAAATGCGTATACCCAGCAGTTGGATGAGGCTACCAAGAAGGCAATTGTTCTTTCCCAGGACGCTCTTGGCGCTTACAATAAGGGCCAAAAGGCAGAAGCACATACATTGTTCCAGACTGCTTTTACACTCTCAATTATCAGCCCGTTTGTGTACGAGACATATGCAACCTATCTGGTGAAGCAGAAAAAACTTGGCGGTGCTTTAATCGCTCTGGAAGAACAGCACACAATTCATCCCGATCCCGGCCAGGGGATGGATCTGGGGAACGTGTGTTATCTGTTAAAACGATACAATAAGGCACTCGCTTATTACTCAGAAGAATTCAAGTATTCCAGGTATTCTCCGAAAGCCCATTACAATATGGGGCTTTGTCTGAGGGAACTGGGGGATAAAAAGGGTGCAAAAGAGCAGTTCGATATTGCATTCAAGCAGATGCCTAAACTGAAGGAAATGAAATCCAATGCAGTTTATGTGCGGGGAGTGAAATTCGAGTTATGAAACGAATTCTGATTCTTGTTGGTTTTCTTGTTGCGGCCGGGTTTGGTTTTTCCAGGGATGGGTTTCAAGCCACATATTTGGTGAAGGTGATATCCGGTTCCAGCCACGACTATAAAGAGGTTATTACGGTCTGTGGGGATGCAATGCGGATCGAGCTTTCTTCAGACTTATTTCTGCTTTTTGACAGAAAGAAAGGCCTTGCCTGGAAGGTGAATACGAAGACAAATGAGGCCATTGAATACACTTTTGATGACAATCAGCCGTTTTATCAGCAGTTTCTGATGGCGTATGGCTTGATGGACAATAGTGGTCAATTAATCTTTCCTCAGGTGATTTTCAAGAGAACAGGCAATCGGAAAGTTGTACAGGGCGTGGCTTGCTTTGAAGCCAAGCTTCCCGGTGAGTTCATGAATTCAACGACTACTGTCTGGCTACCGGAGAAGGTGGAGAAAAAGGACCAGGAGAGGTTTAATCAGTTTATGTCTTTTTTTACTAAAAATGAGGATTTCCTCGATTTAATCGGGCATGCCAACGGATTTCCCAGAAGGATTGTAAGCAATGTCCGCCTGAATAATGGTGTGACGGTTAATCGGCAAACTCTGCTTAAGATTAAGACTGTACCTTGTGATGCTGCCATGTTTGCTCTCCCTGAGGGAATGAAAACCCGTAAGGCTGCACCGTCGGGGATTCCCCTCAGGAGTTTTTGAATGGATTTGTTCCTTGCGGGGTAAATTGGGAGAACGGCCGGATGGGTAGCTGTAGTTGTAAAATGGCAATGGTGTGAATTCCTGTTGGAGACAAGAATGAAAATCGGGAAAAAAGTGCAGTTTCTGGTGATACTGATTATGTTTGTGGCCACCGGGGTTGTATATCTTGTTTTGCATCAGATTGAGGGCCAGGCGACAAAGTTTGATTTTCATCCGGTTCCTTTTGGGGAGCTTACTGTCGGGATTCCCTGGGAATTTGGCCCGGCCCTTACCGGAGATCGTAACGGCTGGCATGTCTCAACTTTTAAAAACCAGGGGGTCGGTACCCTGGAACTGGCTACTTCCCCTGCCTCATCAAAAGATTTTCAAAAGGCCGCAATCCGTTATTTTTCTATGAAACAATTTCCGGCTCATACCGCCATATACCGCGCGAAGGGAAGCTTCTGGTTTGCAAAAAACATAAGTGCTGATGTGCCCGGCGTGCTGGTAATCCGTACCCGGGGCAAGGGACGTGTTTTTACTTATTTTTTTAGTGATAAGAACATTTCCTACTGGCTTTCTTTCTCCACTGGCCATTCCCTCGCGAGCTATGCGAAGCTGTTTTTCAGAATGGTTTCTTCTCTGAAGGCGGATGGGAAGCCGCTCCATGGGCTTCAATTTGAAAAAGATTTGAATTCTGTCTGCAGGGAAGGTTATTTTGTTTTCTGCCAGCCTATTTTGTTTTTCCTGTTTCTGCCGGTGGGTATCGGCCTGTTGGCAGTTTTATTGTCCGGGGCGGTGAGCAAGCGGTTGGGGCGATTACCGGGGCTGGAAGTATTAAACAATTTGATGCCTGTTTATACGGAGGCCAATGCGTCTGTTATGTTGAGGGTAATGGGGAAAAGCCAGATATCAAGTCTCGGACTGGTGGTGAACAACAATGGGATTCAGCTCTTCCAATTTGGAAAGCTGTTCATTGATATTCCAAGAAAAGCGTGCGGTCACTGGGAAGTGAGCGAGGGAAGGGGCTGGTTCGGTGGCCCCTATGTTCAGATAATCGCCCCGGCTGATGAACTGGTCAAATCCAAACAGCGTTTCATTCGTTACACGGGTAAGATGACGGTTCGGATTTATTCAAATCAGCCGGGAATGCTACATCAATACCTGGCGTAAGCAGGCATTTTTCAAAAATAGAGTCAGTTTTGCAGGATTTTCAGTTTTCCGTATTCCCCGTCATAGCCCGGCGGGTCAAAGGTAAATTTGCCTTCGTGAACAGATAAAATAGCAGCCAGTACGGATTCAGGAATTTTCCATAAGCGTTCAGCCAATTCCGGCGATTTCATCTGCCAGAGAGAAACTTCATTTCCGCATTCTTGTACACAGATTCGGTACAGGCTAAGTACCTTTTTCCCCGACACTGATTTTTGTCCCAAGCCTGCCGCAATAACTTCAACCAGCGGAATCAGGTGATAAAAATTCCGGTGAGGGGATTTCAGGGCAATCTGTTTTTTCTGGGATTCTGCCAGTTGGTTGACCCGGTCGGCAACGCCGATTGTCAGAGCTTTGCCGCAGACGGGGCAGCGGCTGGGAATTTCACCCTTTTCAAGGCGGAAACTTTTCTGCGAATGGCCTTCTTTGCCTTTTCTGTGTCCGGTGGCAAAAAACTTTCCTTCCCGGGGATTAAACTCAAAAGTCGCGGTGATGCCGGTTTCGGTGAGAGCTTTTCGGATACCGGAATAGTCCGGTGTATCCACATTAAGAACGGTAAATTCCCTTCCGATTCGGTTTAATGCCGCTGAGTGACAATCGCTGTTGCTGATAAAATTAAGGGTCCGGCATTCCGGAATTCTGTCCAGCATTTCCGGGTCCGCACTGAGCCCGGTTTCAATGAGACGGATTTGTTTTGCGTAATCACCGAAAAATTCTTCGAGGTAGGTTACTGGGTTGTGAGAACCGTAGATTCCATCCGGAGTCATGGCGTGGGCGGGAAATGCCAATGTGCCGGGTGCGGCTTCCATTATATTTTGCAGAAACTCACTGACAGCACTCGGAGATTCCAGTTTGACAAAAGGACGTCCAATGGTATTTTTGACACCATATTTCTCAAGCAATTGACTTACAATTTCCGTAGCATGAAAGTTTGGGTACAGGAAGACCATATGAACCGATTTCCGGGTTTTGGAAGAAGGAAACAGGGCGGCTGTGAGTACCATTTCATTTTGCAGGATAAATCCTGCCCCGGGGAATCCGGAAAGTCGGTATATCCCATTGTCCGTTTCTTTCAGTTTTTCTTTGAGTTTTGCATTCCAGGCAGGGTGAAGGCAGTCTCCGGTGCCAAATACATTGATTCCCTTCAGCCGCATTGTTTCGGCAATGTCTGATAATCGGATTTTACCCACACCGCCGGAATAGCCGGAGTGGGAATGAAGGTCAACGGCAATTTTCATAAAGCAGGCCCCCGTATCAGGTGTAAAAAAACGGGGCCGGAATTCCGGCCCCGTCGGTGATTCCGAACAAATCGGATTATGCTTCAAAATCCTCGTAGGACATTTCGGCAAGGTGTTTGTAATACCGGTACCGGTTGCGAACAAAGCGGGAAGCATCTTCAAGATAATTTTCCGCGATTTCCGGATGGGTTTCCATCAGGGTTTTGAACCGCCGCTGCCCGGCATAGAAATCTTTCAGTGATTTCGTGGGTTCTTTGCTGTCGATTTGCAGGGGATTTTTCTTTTCCGCCGCAAGGAGGGGGTTGTAGCGGTACAGCATCCAATAACCGGAATCCACCGCCAGTTTTGCGTGTTCGGGGCCTTTTTCCATGTTGAAACCATGCTCAATGCAGTTGGAATAAGCAATGATGATGGAAGAGCCGGGGTAAGAGGCCGCTTCCCGCATGGCTTTCAGCGTCTGGTTCATGTTGGCGCCAAAGGATACGGATGCCACATAGACGTTGCCATAGGACATGGCCATCATGCCAAGGTCCTTCTTCTGAACTTCTTTTCCCAGCGCGGCGAATTTTGCAACGGCACCCATAAAGGTGGACTTGGAGCGCTGTCCGCCGGTGTTGGAATACACTTCGGTGTCAAGTACGAGGACGTTGATGTCCTGGCCGGATGCCAGAGCATGGTCCAGGCCGCCGTAGCCAATGTCATAGGCCCATCCGTCGCCACCGACAATCCAGACCGCTTTATATTTGAGGTAACTGATATTTTCCAGAAGCTGTCCTTCCAGGCTGTCTTCCGGATATCCTGCAAGGAGTTTTTTCAGTTTGTCCACGGCGTTCCGTGTCTGATTAAATTTTTCCCGGTTCCCCCGCTGTTCATCCAGCGGCGCTACTTCATTCAGGGCTTCTTTAACTTCCCCCTTGGTGCCGTCTGCCGCAAGGAGTTTTTCCCGCAACTCAAAGGCGATGCCGTTGAGATGGTCCACAGAGAGGCGCATACCGAGGCCGTACTCCGCGTTATCTTCAAAGAGGGAATTGCCCCACGCCGGGCCTTCTCCGCGGCTGTTCCGGCAAAACGGGATAGTAGGTGCCGTGCCACCCCAGATGGAAGAACAACCTGTGGCGTTTGCCTGAATCGCGTGGTCACCCTGGAGCATCGTCATCAGCTTGACATAAGGGGTTTCACCGCAGCCGGGGCAGGCACCGGAGAACTCAAGGAGGGGCTGTTCCAGCATGGCTGTCCGGATTGTTTTGTCACTGATGAATTCTTCGGGGGAATACCGATGCGTCATGAATTCGGAGTAGCTTTCCCTGAGGGGTTCCAGAATGGTTTCTTTCTGAACCATGGTCAGAGCCTTGTTTCCTCTTTTCCCGGGGCAGACAGTAAAACAAACGCCGCAACCGGTACAGTCATCCGGGGCCACCTGGATACGGAAGCGGTACTTCCCTTCCTTATTATCTTTGTGGTTGAATTTCAGTGTTTTGTACTTGTCTTCCGGTAATTTGATGTCATCCTCAT
>Ga0164318_10006624_pt1:0-10000 | contig 11212 bp, 10 predicted proteins | sample GuaBasSedimGuay9_FD_113734 | JGI IMG/M metagenome (GOLD analysis project Ga0164318, IMG submission 113734) | Subseafloor sediment microbial communities from Guaymas Basin, Gulf of California, Mexico - Guay9, Core 4571-4, 0-3 cm | ecosystem: Environmental > Aquatic > Marine >... | reverse complement strand
TCGTCTGGTAAAAAAGATAGTATATTAATAGGTTTTATTATATTTGTATATGATGTTATGTTTTTAAATTTGATGTTAAGATTATTAGTAATATTAAATTTTATATTATATAGTGTATTGCGTTTTTTTGTATATTTGTTTAATTTTTTTATATTTAAATAAAAAGGGTTAGTAAAGTCATTTAATGTTTGATTAATTTCAATGGTTAAATCATTTTTTTGTATTGCAAGCAATGAACCAGCGGTCATGTTTTTTAAATTATTTAATGTAGATGTATTATAATTTGATTGCTTGTCTTGAATTGTTTTGTGTTTATTATGCAGTAATTTTATTGTTGGATTATATTTATTTATTTTTGTATTTATTTTTATAGTTATAAGATTATTAATAAAATTATATTTTGAAAGATGTGTATAATTGTTTTTTTGATGTGTAAATGTATGGTGTATTGAATTTATAATTAAATTTTTATTATTTAATTGATATTTTATATTTTTAATATTATATTTGTTTTTTAAAGAATGTAATTGTATTATTTTTGCTTTTTTTTTTAATTTAAGTGGATGTATTGAGATTGGTTGTAATATGTCTGTTATACGTATTGATCGGGTGTTTTTTTTTAATATCTTGTGCCAGGTTTTTGATGTTAAATTGGTTAATGTATATTTAGATATATCATATGTGTTTTTTATGAAATTATGTTGATTTAAATAATCTAAATGTGATTTAAAAATCATTGTTTCATTGTTATATGTTGTTATTAATGTATTATCATATGTTTCAGAATTACCATATATAGCAAATGACCAAAAGAACAATAATGTTAATTTTAATATTTTCATGTGTTATATCCTAATAAAGTTTATATATAAATTAATTATAAATTAAATGTTGTTATTAAATAAAAAAAATTAGATTTATTTTCTGTTAATAAAAGAAATTTGTCAATAATAATTAAATTAATTGTATTATTATCTAATATTTTTAATATGTCTAATAGATATTTATAGTTTATTACAATAATTATATCAGTTAAATTGTAATTTATGTTTAAAAAAACGTTAATATTTTCATTTAAATTTGTATTATTAATAATTAATTTATTTTTACCAAATAAAAAATTTAATTTATCAGTAGAACTTTTTAATAATATAGCTTTTTCTATAGCTTCTTTAAATATATTTTTTTTAAGCATAATATTGATTTTATATTTAGTTTTTAAATTAATTAATGGTAAATTATAAATATCATTTATTAATTTAGATGTGAATGTTATTCTGTGTGAAATAATTTTAATTTGATTAATATAAATAAATAAGTATAAATAATCGGTATTCATAAAAACATTTAAAATTTCATTTATTGAAATTTTTGGTATTATAAACGAAATTTTATTATTAATATAATTATTTATTAATATAGATGAATAAAAAAATCTAATATTATCAGATGATAACACATTTATAGAGTTTAAATTAATTTCAAAAAATATTCCATTTAAAAAATTTTTAATATCAGAATTTAGTGCGGCCGTTTTAGCGTATTTAATATTATTTAAAAAAAGTGTGGATTTAATTTTTATTTTTAATATATGATTATTAGTTAAATTAAATGATGGAAAAATTCCATTTTTATAATTTATTTTAAATAATGTATTGTCAGAAAATATTTCAAGATATTTTTTGTTTTTATTAAATATAATTTTTGAAGCGCTTGGTGATTTTTTGCATATATTATATATTAAATTATATTGTAATATAATTTCAAACACATAAGTATTGTTATCAAATATATTATATGTGACTATTTCAAAAACATTGTTAATAGAAATGCAAAATATTTTATTTTTAATTATTTTAATTAAAATATAAGATAAATTAGAGTTATTTGTATCCTTAATTATGCCGCCAGATATTTTTTTTAAAATATCTAATAAAATACTATTCAAAATTATCAGTTTCATGAAATGCTACCTATTATAAATTTAATTAATATGACGCTGACAATAAAAAACATATAAATAGATTGATTAAAAATGTATCATATGTTTAACTGTTATTATAAATAAAATAACAAAAATAAAATAAAATGAAAAGAACATATCAACCAAATATAAGAAAAATGAAAAAAAAACATGGGTTTAGAAATAAAATGAACAATGCTAATGGTCGTAGAATAATTAAAGCGCGAAGAAAAAAAGGTAGATATAAGTTATCTAAATAATGTTAGTTAATTATTTAAAATACGAATTTATATTATTTAATAGTATTGGGTTTGTGTTTTTAAAAACATCTAAAGGTAAAAGAATTAAAATTTTTTTTAAATTATCTAAAAAAATAATTAATAAATCAATTGTTAGGCATTTATATAAAAAAAAATTAAATAAAAATATTTTTATCTTAAAATATGATTATATGTTATTATTTATTTTTTATAATTATATTTATTATAATAATTATAATTTTTTATAAACATTAAAGTAACATGAATATATTTTTGATATTATTAATTAAATTTTATAAATTTTTTTTAAGTCCTTTTTTAATCAAATCCTGTCGGTTTTATCCAACATGTTCGACATATGCTTTAGAAGTAAGTAGGAAATATAATTTTTTCAAGTCGGTTTATTTAATTTCAAGTAGATTAATAAGATGTAATCAGTTTTTTAAAGGTGGTTATGATCCTTCTTAAATAATATAATAACTAATTAAATTATAAGTGAATATAAATTTTTTATGATTAATCAAACGTTAAGATATGTTTTATGGGTTTTTATTTTTTTTATCCTTTTTATTTTACTTAATTCTTGGCAAAATGAAAAAATTTTAAATAAAAATCTTGAAGTAAATAATGTAAAACATAATTTCAATCAAATTGAAACTAATGATAATGAAATCATTTCGCGACATGGTGTTAATAGTAATGTTGTTGTTAATAATACAGATAGTATAATTAATGATAGTAATGATAGTAATGATATAAGTGTTAATGAAATAACTATTGATACATATTTAATAAATGCTAAAATAGATTTGAATGATGGTGATATAACTTATTTATCATTAAAAAAATATAAAGATCAAATAGATACTCCTCAAACTAATTTTGAAGTTTTTAATAAATATAATAATAAGCATTATTTTGCAAAATCAGGTTTTATAACTGATGTAAATAGTACTAATAGTAGAATGAATTATACTTGTAGTAAAACTGAATATAAAATACAGGAAAATCAAACAGAGTTAGTTATTAATTTAAAAAGTCAGGTAAATGATAATGTTTATGTAAATAAAATTTATACATTTAAAAATTATTCATATGATATAAATGTTGATTTTTATATTACTAATTTAAATAAAACTACATTTTATACAAAATTTTATGGTTTAATAAAAAAAGAAAATAAAACTGTTAAAAATGGTTTTTTTGGATCACGAACATATGAGGGCGGGGCGTTATATACTGAAAAAAAAAAATATAAAAAAATATCTTTTGATGATGTTTTAAATAAAACGCATGTATTTACTGAGAATGGTGGCTGGATTTCTATTTTAGAAAGATATTTTTTATCAGCATGGATTCCAGAGATTACGAATAAATATGTTTATACAGTTGAAAATAATGATAATTATTATGTTATTAGATATATAAATAAAGATAATATTATTGTTTTACCAAATGATTGTAAGTGTATTAAAACTGTTTTATTTGCAGGACCTAAAACAAAAGATGATTTAAGTAAATTGTATGCTGGGTTAGATATTGTAATAGATTATGGTATTTTTTGGCCATTATCAGTATCTATGTTTTTATTATTAAATAAATTATTTAGTTTTGTAAATAATTGGGGCATTTCTATAATAATAATAACAGTTATGATTAAATTATTGTTTTTTCATTTATCTTCCATGAGTTATAGATCTATGGGTAATATGAAAAAACTGCAACCACGATTAGATTTATTAAAAGAACGGTATAAAGATGATAAAAAAGAATTTGGTCATGCTGTAATGGATTTATATAAAAAAGAAAAAGTAAATCCGTTAAGTGGATGTTTGCCTTTGTTGATACAAATACCAGTTTTTATATCATTATATTATGTTTTGTTTGAAAGTATTGAATTAAGACATGCGGGTTTTTTTGGATGGATAGATGATTTGTCATCTAAAGATTCATATTATATTTTACCAATTATAATGTGTGGTACGATGTTTATACAACAGAGATTAAATCCACCTATTCAGGATGATATGCAAAGAAAGGTTATGATGTTTTTACCATTTATATTTTTATTAATTTTTTTACAATTTCCTGCAGGATTGGTTTTATATTGGGTGGTTAATAATATTTTATCAATATTGCAACAGTGGATTATAACTAAACAAATTTATGATAAACAAAATTAATGATACAATAGTATCAATAGCAACACCTAAAGGAATGAGTGGAATAGGTGTTGTTCGTATATCTGGCATAAATTCTTTTTATATAGCTGTTAAAATTATAAAAAAAAAAATATTAATTAATAATTTTAAATATGTATCTTTTTTTGATAAAAATAATATTTTAATTGATATTGGTTTAATTTTAGTTTTCAAATCACCGAAATCATTTACTGGTGAAAATGTAATTGAATTTCATGTTCATGGTAATAATCTTATTTTAAATATATTAGTTGAAACTATTATTTTTTTTGGTGCGCGACTGGCTTTGCCTGGAGAGTTTAGTTTTAGAGCATATTTTAATAACAAAATAGATCTATCTCAAGCTGAGGCAATAAATTTATTAATACATTCAAATAAATTATTTAATAATAAATTTATTTTAAGATCATTAAATGGAGAGTTTTCTTTAAAAATTAAAAGTTTGTTAAAAAATATATTGATTATTAGAAGCGAAATAGAAACAGCGCTTAATTTTCCTGATGATATATTTATTAAAGATAGTGCTTTTATTAATAAAATAAAAAACATATATAAGAATTATTGTAATTTATTTAATGAAATTAAAATAATAAAAAAAGTTAATTTAAAATATAATATTATTATTTTAGGTGAAACAAATGCAGGTAAATCGAGTTTATTTAATTTATTGTTAAATAAAAATAGAGCTCTTATAACAGATGTGCCTGGAACAACTAGAGATTTTATTGAAGATACATTAATATTAAATAATATAACATTGAATTTAATTGATACAGCTGGATTTAATTTTAACACAGTATGTATATTAGAGAAAAATAGTATATTAAGTACATTTAATCAAATCAAACGATCAAATGTTGTTATATTTATATTTGATATAACATCTAATAATTTTAATAATGAATATATTTTTTTTAATATTTTAAAAAAGCATAAAACAACTGTTAAATTTTTTGTATTGAAAAATAAAATAGATTTATTTGGGTTGGATAGCAAGATTTTATATTATAATAATTATATTGAAATTTACATTTCAATTAAAAAAAAAATAGGGGTAGATTTCTTTTTATATGAATTAAATAAAATATTTAATAATATTAATAATTTTACTTATATTGTTAATGAAAGGCAATATGATTTATTTAATAAAATCAATATTAATTTTAAAATAATAAATTTATTATTAGAAAATAAATTAGATAGTATAATTTTAGCTAATAATTTTGAATCTATTTATTTTTATTTATCTAATATTATTGGGGTGAATTGTTCACATGATATTGTTAAAACAATTTTTGCTAATTTTTGTATTGGTAAATAAGTAAGGTTATATGTTTTGAAATTAAAATATGGTGTTATAATTGTTGGTGGAGGGCATGCTGGAATGGAGGCTGCTTTAGCATCAGCTAGAATTGGTGTAAATACATTATTAATTACAAGTAGGGTTGATACTATTGGTGAATTATCATGTAATCCATCTATTGGTGGTGTTGGTAAGGGTCATTTGGTAAAAGAAATAGATGCTTTGGGTGGTTTGATGGGTATGGCTGCCGATGCTTCGGGTATTAATTTTAAAACACTTAATTTTAGTAAAGGTGCTGCAGTGCAATCAACTCGCATTCAGGTTGATAGATTATGTTATAAAAATATTGTGTTTAATTTTATTAAAAATTGTAATAATTTAACTATATTACAACAAACTGTTGTCGATGTAATTATTGAAAATAATGTTATAATAGGCGTTATTACACAAAACAGTTTATTTATTTATTGTAATGCATTAATTTTAACTGTTGGAACTTTTTTAAATGGAAAAATTTTTATTGGTAATGATAATTTTTCAGGTGGTAGAATAGGTGAAAAATCGTCTATTTTATTATCTAATAAACTTAAATCATTTTTTCCGGTTATTGGTAGGTTAAAAACAGGAACGCCTCCGCGAATAGATATTCGATCTATTAATTTAAAATATTTAGGTGTACAAAAAAGTGATTATCCTATACCACGTTTTTCTACATGGGGTCATGTAAATAATAAAATTAGATTAAAAAACTGTTATATTACTTATACAAATAATGATGTTCATAATATTATATTAAATTCAATTAAATTCTCATCAATTTATAATGGTAGTATAAATGTTATTGGTCCTAGATATTGTCCATCTATTGAGGATAAAATATTAAAATTTTCATCTAAAATTAATCATCAAATATTTTTAGAACCAGAAAGTTTAAATGGATATGAATTTTATCCAAATGGTATTTCTACAAGTTTGCCTGTTAATGTACAAATTAAATTTTTGAAGATGATTAAAGGTTTTGAAAACATTTTAATAACTAGACCTGGATATGCTGTTGAATACGATTTTTTTGATCCAAGAATTTTAAATAATACTATGGAAACTAAATTTATAAAAGGATTATTTTTAGCTGGACAAATAAATGGTACAACAGGTTATGAGGAGGCAGGCGCTCAAGGTATAATTGCTGGAATTAATGCCGCTCAAATGGTTTTAAATAAAAATGCTTTTATTTTATCGAGAACAAATTCATATATAGGTGTTTTAATTGATGATCTTGTTAATAAGGGAATTGATGAGCCGTATAGAATGTTTACTAGTAGAGTTGAATATAGAATAGGATTACGTGAAGATAATGCTGATATAAGATTAGTTGAAAGGGCAAGAAATATTGGGTTAATTAATGAATATAAATGGCAAAAATTTTTAAATAAAATAGAGGGTATAAAAAAATATAATTTTTTATTAAAAAATACTAGCATTAATATTGAATCTAATGAACATATTTATTTAAAAAATTTTTTTAATTTATTTATTATTAAAAATTTTATTTTATTGATATTATTAAAAAATCAAAAAATTTCTTATAAAATTATCTCTTTTATTTTTAAAATTAATATATATATATTAAAATTTATTGAAATTCAGCTTAAATATTCTGGGTATATTATTAAACAAAATTCTGAAATTAAAAAAATTAATAAATTTAAACAAATTAAAATACCAGATAAAATGAAATATAACAATGTTTCTGGGCTATCATTAGAAATTAAAGAAAAATTAAATTTAATTAAACCAAAAAATTTAAATCAGGTGGCTAAAATTCCAGGTGTATCTTTTTCATGTTTATTAATTTTATTAATTTATATACGTGCTAAGTAATGATCTAGCAAATTATGTAATATTGAAACAATGTGTTTTTTCTTTTATTATAATCAAGATTATGTATAGTTTTGTTAATTTTATATGTTAAATAAATTGTTTATTAAGTTAAATATAATTTTTTTTATTTCTTTATTTCAATTTTGTATATTGTTTTTAAGTTCATTATTTTTATATTTAAATAATTTTTTGTTTTTAACATCATTTATTTGTGGTGGTTTAATTAGTTTTTTATCATCGTGTATGTTTTGTGTTTTTTTTTTAATAAATTTAAATAATAATCCGAATAATATTTTGAAACATTTTTATTTTTTAATGTTTTTTAAATTAATTTTTTTATTTTGTGTTTTATTATTATTTTTTAAAATTGGTATTTCGAGTCCTGTATATTTTTTTGTTTCGCTTATTATGTGTCAAATTGCATTTTGGTTTGGATGTTTTTTATATTTTTTTATATGGGGATTTAATTTTTTATGAGTGTAAATAATAATGTTTTAACATCAGGCGATTATATTCGACATCATTTGAGTCATATAGAAGCTGGTAGTGGTTTTTGGACATTTAATTTAGATACATTATTTGTTTCAATATTTTTAGGGGTTATAGTTTTTGGTTTTTTTTATTTGGTGGTGAAACGATCTACATCGCCAGTTCCAACAAATACACAAAATTTTATTGAATTACTTTTTGATTTTGTTGATGGTCAGGTTAAAGATACATACCATGGTAAAAGTAAATTGGTTGCGCCGTTAGCTTTTACGATCTTTATTTGGGTTTTTTTAATGAATTTAATGGATTTATTACCTGTGGATTTTTTTTATGTCGTGGGTAATATTTTAGGTATTCATTTTTTTATGGACATGAAAATTGTACCTACAACAGATCCGAATTTAACATTAGGTATGTCAATATCTATTTTTCTTTTAATTATAATTTATAATTTATCTGCTAAAGGCGTGAAGGGTGTCTTAGAGGAAGTTTTTTTTAAGCCATTTGGACCATATTTATTTGTTGTAAATTGTTCTTTAAAAGTTATTGAAGAGTTGGCAAAACCTATATCTCTTGGATTACGATTGTATGGAAATTTATATGCAGGAGAGCTGATTTTTATATTGATATCCTTATTGCCATGGTTTATGCAATGGGTGCTTGGTGGGCCATGGGCTATATTTCATATACTTGTAATTACAATACAAGCGTTTGTTTTTATGGTTTTAAGTATAGTATATTTAAGTTTATCTGAAGAATCACATTAATTATATCTTTAAAAAAGGGGGAGAGATGGAATCTTCAATTCATATTGCTCAAATTGTTGGTAACTTACAAGGAATGACAATGATTGCTGTTGCTATATTAATTGGTTCAGGCGGGCTTGGAACAGCTATTGGTTTTGGTTTATTAGGTGGTAAGTTTTTAGAAGGTGCCGCAAGACAACCAGAAATGATTCCTCAATTACAGGTTAAGTTGTTTATTGTTGCAGGTTTATTAGATGCGATATCAATGATAGGTATTGGTATAGCTTTATTTTTTACTTTTGCAAATCCTTTTATGTCCTCATTAGAAAATTATTTTCCAAAATAGTTTTATAGTGAGTTTATAAGTGGATATTAACGCCACCTTACTAGGACAAATGTTAACTTTTGCTATTTTTGTATTATTTTCTTTAAAATTTGTATGGCCAATGATTCAGGGATCTATGAATGACAGAAAAAAAAAAATAGTAGACGGGTTAGATGCTGCTAAAAAAGGTCATGAACAGTTAAAACAAGCTGAAAAAAAATCATCTGTTTTTTTAATAGATGCAAAAGCCAAGTCGAGTGTTATTATAGCTAATGCTAATAAACAAGCTGATAAAATATTAGATAATGCAAGAGTTGGTGCTTTAGATGAACGTGATGAAATAATTAATTCTGGTCATAAACAAATTGAACAAGAAATTAATAAAGTAAAGTTAGAATTACAACAGAAAATGGCTGAATTGATAGTAAGTGGTGCTGAAAAGGTTTTAGTTAAGAGTATTAATTCAAATGATCATGTTAATATATTGAATAAATTTATAAAAAAATTGTAAACTTTAATTAGGAAAACCTATGTCTGAAAGTAAAACGATAGCACGTCCTTATGCAAGGGCTGTTTTTAATATTGCAAAAAATAAAAATATGTTTAATGAATGGGATAATGCTTTATCCCATTTATCTAGTATTACACAAGATAGAAATGCTATTGATTTTATTAAAAATAAAACTATAGACCATGAAAGTAAGGCGAGTGTTATAATTGATTTATTAAATAAAAAAAATGTATTTAATGATGATATTAAAGAGTTATGTAACAATTTTATTAAAGTTGTTTCGTATTATGGAAGATTATTATATATTAAAGAAATTAGAGA
>Ga0164318_10006623_pt1 | contig 11212 bp, 10 predicted proteins | sample GuaBasSedimGuay9_FD_113734 | JGI IMG/M metagenome (GOLD analysis project Ga0164318, IMG submission 113734) | Subseafloor sediment microbial communities from Guaymas Basin, Gulf of California, Mexico - Guay9, Core 4571-4, 0-3 cm | ecosystem: Environmental > Aquatic > Marine > Hydrothermal vents... | reverse complement strand
GTTATGGCACCATATATATCAGCATACATTTCATAGTACACAAGATTATTGACATTATACTTTTGAGTAAAGCCTTGAACGAGATTGTTCTTGTGTTCATATACTCTCCTAAACAGATTGTTCGTTACACCAATGTAAAGCGTGCCATTTCTCTTGCTCGCCAATATGTACACATAATATTGTCTCACAGTTCTTTTCTGGATTCCTGCTTTCGCAGGAATGACAAATAAGGTCCGCTATTTTTATTCGCCGAGACGGTCTAAAATAAGTTTTGTGTCCAATGAGTTTCTTTTGGCCGTCAAGAGCAGCCGAACTGTGCGAATTTCATTTTCCTTCATTAACAAATATGCAATAACCGGCTGTGGGCCGGCGGTAATCTGATTCGTTGTTTTCAAAAAGCCGATTAAAAAGTCCTCACACTGCTGTTCCGTCCTCAAAAAAGATTTATCCGACAGTAAATAAGCAGCGCCAGTTTCAACGAGCCGATGGTACGGCGTGGCGAAAAACAACTGGCCAACCGCATCATAATCGAGGTCCAGCCCGTGCTTTAACCTGTCCGGCTCAACAAAGCCGCCCTGTAGAAAAACATCACGCCGGTCAGATTCGGTGAATTTGAGTCGAAACATTGTGCGAATGTTAGTCAAATCAATCTGTATTCTAAAAAATCCAAGCAGAAAAATGTTCTCCAAGCGGTGCGCTTCCCTGATATTATACTCGGCCTGGACACTATCAATTGCGTAATCAATCCGGCGAATATCCTTGTTCTGATAGTAAGCCAGAACCGCCCGCTCTACGGCCTCGGCCATATAATCTGGGAACAAACTGTAATTTTCCTGCTCAAAGACCTCTTCAAACAGTTCAGCCGACACATTGCCGTCATCGCTGTAGTCGGTTCCCAGCGGTCTTTCTGTTACTGTTCGCCTAATTGCCAAACGCATATTCGCAAAATCATCCCGTGTTCTAAACAGCGTTACAATCGGCTCATCAACCATTAGAGACGAAAACATTTTTCTCACCGCCGACCTTTTGTTCCGCAAGAAGTTCTCTAATTCCGCAACACTCCTGTTTGCCTGCGGCAGTGCGTATTCTCCTGCACTTAACAAATCAGCAGCCCGTTCGAAATTTTCGGCATTAGCCATATCCAGCAAAGTCGCCCTACTCAGCAACTGCGTCTCGAGGGCCCGCACATAAGCGGTTGCAAAGGTATATCGCCAGTCATCGCCGCCAATGGGCGGATAGGTGAAGAAATCCGTAACAGATTGTTCAGCAAGTTCGGCCATTTGTTATTAGTTGCCAAATAATTCTTTTGCTAATTCTATTTCGAGCTCCTTGCGGGCCTGGGTCAGCAGAGTCTGAATCGAAACATTATTTTTTATCCTGCCCTGCCTTAAAATGAAACCTGCTCCAAGTTTCTGCCTTTCATCGGACAATTTTAAGTTACCCTTACCGCCGCTTATGCTCAATTTTTGATTTACCCTGTCTATTAATTCCCTGTCGATTCGTGTCTCGTTGTTATCGATAATAACCTCTTCTTCGCCGGTTTCGACCGCTTCGGACATCAGTTTGACCATAAGTTCACGATATTGGTCATCAGGCAAATTTTGCAGCTTCTGCCGTGCCTGTGCGAAAACTTCATTCAGTATTTTTGTTTTCTCAGCGAGGAATTGTTTGGCAATATCCATTCTCGCAGCAGCGAGCAAGTGCGCTTTCTCCTCTTCAGCCGCTTTTTGAGCGAGAACCTCCGTTTGCTTTCTGTACTCGTCCAGTTGCTTGTCGAGTCGGGCCTGTTCGTCGGCCTGGCTCTGCTCGGCCTGTTTTGTTATCTTGTCCGCTTCAGCTTTGGCATCAGCCAATATTTTTTCGACTACCTGTTCAGCATCCATAATTTCGTATCTCGTATCTCGTATTTCGTTGAGATTTCCACGGCCTGCTTTGCAGGCCTCGCAATGACAGCTTGCGCTTATCCAACTGTTGGCCAACTGAGGCCCTTTAACAAAATAAACATCGTTACCAACAGGCCAAGAACTGCATATACTTCAACCATAACTGCATATACGACTCCGGCCTTAAAGGCCATCTCAGGCCGTTTGGCGGCCATCAAGATACCGCCGGCGCAAACCTTGCCTTGATGAATAGCGCTGAACATACCTGCAAATGCAATCGGCAAACAAGCAGCCAATACCTGCCAGCCAAGCTGAACGCTTATTTCCGGCACGCCGCCGGCGCCGAAAAAGTTGAGATTCAGCATCACAAGAAACGCCGCCAGGAAGCCGTAAAATCCCTGCGTACCGGGCAGTACGACCATAATAAACATCTGGCCGTATCTTTCGGGCTTCTCGCTCAATACGCCCGTTGCACTTCTGCCAGCGATACCAATTCCAACAGCCGAGCCAATACCGGCCATCAATGCCGCCAATCCTGCGCCAACCAAAGCTAATGTCAGTCCATAATCCATTTCTAACCTGCCTTTCCTAATTCATATTTTGCGTTGCCGTGCCATAACAGGCCCCGCCCACAGGTGGCGGGGCTAAACAACCCCCAACGTAAAGTTGGGGGCTTAACAACTCACTCACTTTTTTATGTAAATGTGCTTGTACTGTTTCGACAACGGCTCGAACAGTGTGCCGCCGCCAACCAAAAACTTTGGGAAAAACTCCACGTACTGCAATCTAAGCGTGTGGACAAAAGCACCTAATGCATTTATGGCTATATTGAAAGAATGACCGCCGATAAGTACGACTATCGCAATCACAACGCCTACGCCATAAGGTATATCAAGAGTAATTTTCGCAATGACATTTATTGCCATCGCCAGTCCAGCCGTTACCATTCCCAGGGCCATCAATCGCAGATAACTTAATACATCACCCATATAAAATATAGCGCTGAACAAATTGTAAAATCCCATTCCGAGCCGGCCGCCCCAGCTACCTTCACGCCGGCTGAACAGCATAATTGTCCCTGCCGGTATAAGCGCCAGGTAGCCGGCGAATCTGCCGACTTCAGTTGGGACTACACCTGCTTTGCCTGCCGCAAAGACGACTATTGAATTGAGCATAACCAGCCAGGTCAACTGGTCGCATATCGCCGCGGTATATTCTTTCCGTTTCAGGTTATGCACAAATGCAATCGTCAGGCCTATCAAAATCTGAAAATAGCCGAGCGCCAACGACAAATAGAAAAAGTACATCGGCTTCTCAAGCGGGTCGAACCATATCATTTTTGCTCTGAGCGGTTTCAACACCGGCACAAATTGCTGCACAGCATCACCAAACCATCCGCCGGTTAACGCACCGGCAACAACGGTAACAGCCGAGCAAATTCCCAGCATCCACATCAGCTTCTTGTCGCCCTGCATTTTCTTTATGAAGAAAATCATCAACGCAATGATAACAAGTCCGTAACCGGCATCGGTCAGACACAGCGCAAAAAACAAGGCGAAGAACGGCGCCAAAAAAGCGGTCGGGTCAACTTCAAAATGCTGCGGCATACCGTAAAGGCGAGTTACTACCTCGAACGGCCTTATAAAGCTTCTGTTCTCTATCTCAACGGGTATCTCCTCATCTTCGGCTAATTCCATTCGGCTCAAACTCGAGGCCTTGAAGCGTGAGACTATCTTTTCGAGTCGTGAGTAGTCCTTTTGCCTAACCCAGCCCTCCAGAATAACGGTTTGCTCAGTAGCAGGGGCGACGGCTTTTGTCCGGTCTCTGCTTAACAGATTGCTGTAATGGTCGTAAAGTATTTCGAGCTTGAGCAGGTTTTTACTCAGGGCCGCAGCTTTATCCGTCTCGGCCTTTAACTGATTTTCCGCTTCGTTCAATTTTTCTTTGTTCTGTTTTATTAACTCCGCTACGGTTCCGGTCATCGGCTCAAAGCTGACCTGCTCGAAATCAACTGACCGCAGCAACTTCTGCACATCAACCATATTAACGTTCAGACAAACGATAAGGCAGGCGTACTTATTATTGGCTTGGCCTACCTGTTGAATTGCTGCGCCAAGCTCGGACAAATCCCGCTCTGCCTGCTCAAACTGCCTGGCGCCGAGCAATCCGGCTAAACACGTTGCCTGCTGGAGCTGGCCAAGCTCTTCCACAGGCGTTTGAAGGGAGGCCCACGGCTCAAGCCATTCCAAAACGCCAATGATGCTTTCACGTTCGGCTTCGAGTTTTTCTATTGTTGCTTCGCATTGGCGGCACCGGTCAATAATTTCGATAATACTCTTATCTGAAACGGCCTGGTTATATACCTGCTCGTCAATAACGGTACGCGGAGAAAGGATGCTCGCAAGCCCACCAGGGACTTCGGCATAATTTTTCAGAAATGCAATACTTTTTGCCAGCCGATTAAGAAGCTCCTCGGTCTCTTTCGGTCGCTCTGCAGCGGCGGCCAAGTCGGGCCAGTCCTTGCTGACCATCGCCTGCTCTGCGTTTAGAATCTGGCAAATACCATCGCGCTGCAGCGCTTCGAGGAGCTGTGAAGCCTGCGTGCGGTGGCTGACAATCATTACCTTTGCCATTTTGGAAATGGCCATAGCTACCCTTTTAAGTAATCCATCACTTTCGCTGCCGCCGTGGCAATTTTATCAGCCACTTCATCATTCAGCTTCCGTCTGTCTTTTTCGGCCTGTGCTTTGAGCTTTTCAATCTCTGAAAGGCCATCTGAATGTGCCGCTGCGACAGCAGCTTCAATCGCTCGTTTTCTGTCCCGCTCAGCCGAAGCCAGAGTTTCGAGCCGGCTCCGGCGTCCCTTTTCGGCCTGCTCGGATGCCCGGACTTTGGCCTGTTCGATAATTTCCTGTGCCTGCGCCTCGGTCTGCTTAATTTTTCTTATCAGTTCCATTTACATCCCTGCTATTGAAATGCCATTTCCAAAAAACATATACATCCATTATCGGCAAATCACAAAAAATAATAAACTTTTTATCTATATGAGCTTATTAACCTTTGCAGCAAGCTGTTTTATGTGAGCGAGCGATTTCTCAAACGCCGTCTTTTCGTCATTGTTCAAATCCAGTTCGATAATTTTTTCGACTCCATTTTTGCCGAGAATAACAGGCACGCCGACAAAATAGCCGCCAGCGTCATATTCGCTGTCGCAACAGGCACAGCAGGACAGCACCGTTTTCTTGTCTTTCAGGATTGCCTCGGCCATCTTAATTGCCCCAGCAGCAGGAGCGTAATAGGCGCTACAGCCGAGCAGATTTACTATCTCAATTCCGCCATTTCTGGTTCTCTCGATTAGCCCAGCGATTGTATCTTCATCAAGCAGTTCGGTTATTGGTATTCCGCTGACAGAGGTAAAACGCTGCAAAGGCACCATATCATCGCCGTGTCCGCCCATCAAAATACTATGCACATCCTCGACACTTACGCCTAACTCGTCAGCGATAAAGTAGTTGAACCTTGCGCAATCCAGCGCCCCTGCCATTCCCATAACCTTATTGTCGGCAAAGCCGCTGACCTTCGCTGCTGTGTACGTCATAGCATCGAGCGGATTACAGACCACAATGATAAAACTGTCCGGCGAATACTTCGCCGTTTTTTCGCTAACATCTTTAACAATCGCCACGTTTTTCGTTAGCAGGTCGTCTCTGCTCATACCGGGCTTGCGCGGCAGGCCGCTGGTAATAATTACGATGTCGCTGTCGGCGGTCTTTGCCCAGTCCTGCGTGCCGGTTATTTGACAATCATAAGCCAGCACCGGCCCTGCTGCGGACAAATCCAGTGCCTTGCCCTGCGCCAGTCCATCGACAATATCCACAAGCACTATATCGCCGAGCCGGCGTGCTGCCGCTATGTGTGCCGCCGTTGCGCCGACATTGCCGGCGCCAACGACCGTAATTTTGCTTCGAGCCACAACAAACTCCCTGTCTATTACTTTTAGCCACTGATTATATGCAAAAGCAACTCTATTGCTAATAAAAAGAATTCTGCTTTCGATGTCAACCAGTATTTTGCATTTTGCTTCCGGATTGCTTTTTCCAACTCTAAATGGTATAATCGCTGTTGTATAGAAAGGGCAGGACAATGGAAAAAATATCCGCTACAATTATTTACGACAATAATTTGTACAAACAAGGGCTGGAAACCGCCTGGGGATTTTCCGCACTCATTACCGGCGCTGAAAAAACCATACTGTTCGATACCGGCGGAGACGGCCCGATATTGCTCGGCAATATGGAAAAATTAGGCATAGAGCCGAGCAGTATAGACACAATCGTCCTTTCACACATCGACGGCGACCATACCGGCGGGCTTGGCAGCTTTCTTGAAAAAAACAATAACGTTACCATCTATCTGCTGAAAACATTTCCAAAAAGATTTAAGGATAACGTCCAAACAGCCGGGGCAAAAATGGTCGAGGTCGAACAATCCGTGAAGATTTGCGAAAATGTTTATTCCACAGGCCGACTTGGAAACCTGAAAAAAGAGCAGTCCCTGATTATCCAAACAGATAAAGGGCTGCTCGTAATAACCGGCTGTGCGCATCCGGGCATAGTGAAAATTGTAAATACTGCAAAAGACCTGTTAAAAGATGATATACTCTTTGCGATGGGCGGCTTCCATCTCGAATGGTCGCCCCGAAGTAAAATCGAAAAAGTCATTTCAGCTTTTGAGCAGTTGAACGTAAAATATGCTGCTCCATCTCACTGTAGCGGCCAAAAGGCGAGGAACTTATTCGAAGAGCATTTCGGCAAAAATTATATAAACATCGGCGCTGGAAAAACAATAACTACGCAGGATTTACAATAGAAGGCGGTAATGAAAAAGACGGTATTTTTAAGCGTGGTTTTGATAACTGCGATGAGCAGCCAGACACTGTCACAGGAGCCGGGCTACGGGGCTTACACTGACTGGGAGGGCTGGGCACGTTTGAAGCTCGGAGTTGAAGCGGGACTGGCATCCAGTTACGACCGCAGCGGCGGAAACGCTGATTACAGCCACTATGAATATCCGCCCGGGCTGATAATCGAAGACGTCAACGCTATCGTGAAGACCATTGAGGGGCCGGGAATTATTTATCGCTTCTGGATGCCGCATGTGATGGCCAGGCGCCACTTCGTTGTGCAGATGTACTTCGACGGCGAAGAAACGCCGACAATAGATACCGACAGCACTACAATTATGAATGGGGAATTCAGTTATTTCTATGAGCCGTTGATAACTACCTGTGCCGGCGGACAGGTATGCTACGAGCCGATTCCTTTCGCTCAGTCATTGCGTATCGAAACAAGAAACAAAGATATTTCTTCTACCTGGTCCAATCGCCACTATTACCAGTACAGCTATCTTACCTACCCGTCCGGTACCGCTATTTATTCATACACGGGCGATTGTCCTGATGAACGCTCTGATGCGGCAGCCCTGTTCGAGAATGTGGGTGAACATCCAGCCGGCGACAGCGCCACAGCACAGAGGATAAGCATTACTGATGCATTGATTCTCGGTGGTGGGTCTTCAACATTCGAGCTGTCAGGCCCGGGCCTAATCCGAAGAATGAATATACGAATGGCTGACGCCAACGATTCCGAATTGAATGGGCTGCGTCTGGGAGTATTCTACGACGGTCGGGAGACGCCAGCTATTGACGTTTCGGTGGCGCACTTTTTCGGAACTGGTAAAGAACGAGCGGCTTATCGAAGTATCCCGTTGGGCACCGATTCAAACGACCCAAACGATGGGTTTTACTGCTATTGGCCGATGCCGTTCCGCCAATCCGTATTCGTTGAACTGTACAACACCACTGATGAGCCAATCCATATAGACCTGGCAAAAATCGAGTATGAAGCTAAAGCTATCGATAAGTGTATGTGCTACCTGCATGCGGTAGAGAATAGTTGTACGAAGCGGTCCGGACAGATTTATCATACGATGTTGTCTACAACCGGACGCGGACATTACGTCGGCGACCTGCTCTATGTGCAACAGGATGCGAACAGCTTTTATATGTTAGAAGGAGACGATGTTATCTATTCCGATGGTGAACTGGTACAGAATGGAACCGGACTTGAGGATACCTATAACGGCGGAGCATACTATAACTGGGTTGCTCAACAAAGCGATGAACCCGAAGGAGTATGTCCGCAATCAGCGACACGGCCGCTGAATGGGATTTTGTACGTGAATAAAGCAGAGACATCAAGAGCCGACCAGTATCGCTGGCGCATCGCAGACTGCATACCCTTCTCGCAGTCGATAGAAGTTAATGTCGAGTGCAGATATGCCAACAACGGTTCACAATGGACATCGGTAGCGTTCTGGTATCAGTTGCCGTATCCGTTGGAAGACCTCGATGATGATAATGATGTTGATATGGCGGACTTCGCTGTTTTCGCTTCGCACTGGCTGGAAAGCCAATGCGGCGATTGCGGCGGGGCCGACCTTACCGGCGACGGGAACGTTGGGCTGGATGATTTGTTCGAGTTCGCAGCAAACTGGCTGGCAGGCGTCGAATAGACATTACTCTGAACAGATTTTGACAACTGCCCCCGCCAACGGGTGGCGGGGCTAAACAATTAAGAATGATTCTTAACTTGACAAATTATGCCAGATTAAAGAGAATAAAGCATAAGAACTTCAAAATCCAAATGCGGGAGGAAAAGCGATGCGTTTGGTTGTAAAACAAGATGGCCGAATAGTCAACGAATTCACATTCACGAAAGGCCCAATTTATATCGGCAGACATACGCACAGCCAGGTTTTCCTGCCCGAAAGAACGGTCTCAAGACAACACGCTGTAATTTACAGTACACAGGACGGGAAATGGATGGCGGAAGACCTGGATTCAGCCAACAAAACGTACCTGAACGATGAGCCAATTCGCAAAGCTGAAATTAAAAACGGCGACATTCTGCGCATAACCGATTTCACCATCGAAATCAACCCAGAAGACGACTCCGGTCCGGAAGCTCAAATTAATCTGGAAGATACGCTTACAAAAACCGCTTATGGCTCGGAGAGTACACACACAGCGGCATCGCTCAACTTGCAGATTATAATAAGAAAACTGGACGCCGAGCACGCTCCCGATATAAAACTGCCAGCCAAAAGGGCAAAGGACTTTGTCTATGCAACCGAAGAAATCTGCAGAGCTAACGGACTCGATGAAGTGCTTCATACTTTACTGGATATTGTGGCAAAACAGTTCCGGCCATATCATACTTGGTGCGCCCTGAGAAATCAGACCACCGGCCCGATGACCTGCCATTCGGGCAGAAAGAAAGGCGGCCAAACGGTCCAGTTAAATGAAATAAAACTCAATGAAAAAATCACCGAGGCAGTTGAAAACAGCCAGTTTCTGCTAATACCGAGAATTTCGACTCAGACGGAAGAAGAAGAAAAAATACGCTCGGTAATGATAGTGCCTATTATTGGTCAGGCCGGCTGTTTCGGCGTGGTGTATGTTGACAACGATATGGCCCATGAACACTATAGTCTCAGTGACCTCGACTATGCCATGCTGCTTGCAATCCATACAGCAGCTATACTGGAGAACTTCTGAGTCCTGAAGTACGAAAATAGAGAACCCCCAACATAAAGTTGGGGGCTAAACGCGGTTTTCCGGCCTATTGTCTTTTGTATTTGCCGATTAGTTGTCCCCGGCTAATGATGTGTCCTTCCATAGCTTTTAGCAGCCGAGCTTTGTCGGCACGGCTTGGCAAATCAATCTTCGTATCAAGTGCATAAATTTTGAAGAAATACCTGTGCGTCCCGCTCGGCGGGCATGGGCCACCATAGCCGACCCTGCCAAAATCGGTAATTCCCTGACCGGCTCCGTTGGGCAAATTCTCATCGGCAGGAAAATTCTCCGCCAATTCTTTAGTGTCAGCCGGCAGATTAAACAAAACCCAATGCACAAAAGTCCCCACCGGCGCATCCGGGTCATCGCATATAAGAGCGATACTTTGCGTACCCTCTGGCACCACATCCCACCGCAACGGCGGAGAAATGTCCTCGCCATCACAGGTGTATTTGGCAGGAATCATCCCGCCATCTTCAAAGGCCGAGCTTATAATTTTAATCTCCATTTCTCACCTCACTATAATCATATATGGTTTGTCAGAGAACTAATCCAATCCGGTACGCTGTCTAAGGTCAAAAACAGCAAAGATAAAATCGCAATAACCCACATAGCTGGCTTTACATCCCTCGCCTTGCCGGATACTAATTTTATAAAGGCAAAAGAGATAAATCCGAAAGCCAGCCCCGTACTGATACTGTAGCTCAAGGCAATCATCACCACTATGATAAATGCAGGGAACGCCTCCTGTAGATTTGTGAAATCTATCCTTTTAACTTCTTTCATCATAAACAGCCCTACCATAATAAGCGCAGGTGCCGTTGCGTATCCCGGCACTATACCTACGACCGGTACAAACAACATCGCCAACAGGAATAGAATGCCCGTTACTATCGAAGTCAGTCCGGAGCGTCCGCCCTGCTCAATTCCCGCCGCTGATTCAACATAAGAAGTGGTAGTCGATGTGCCTAATACGGCGCCAATCATAGTAGCCACAGCGTCTATCCCCAATAAGTGGTCCAGTCCTTTTATCCTGTTTTTCTCATCGACCATATTCGCCTGATGACAACACGCAACAAGAGTGCCAATACTGTCAAACATATCCATAAACATTAAGCTGAATATGCTTCCGAATAAACCCCACTTCAACGCCCCTAAAATATCAAGCCGAAACGCTACCGGAGTTATATCAAGATTAAATGATATTAACTCCGCCGGCTTTTCGATATATCCGAAAATTCCAGCCAGGATGGTTGAGAACAATATGCCAATTAACAATGCTCCCTTTATTTTTTTCATTTCAAGGAAGAGCATAACAATCAGCCCTGCCAGACCTATCAGCACCGTTGGCGTCAGCCGACCGGCTGAAACCAATGTCGCTTCGTTATTTACAATTACACCAAGATTAACCAACCCGATCCATGTGATAAACAGACCAATCCCAACCGATATAGCTGAAACAAGAGAGGTCGGTATCGCTTCGACGAGTTTTTTTCGCAATCCCAGCAATGTCAAGACAAGAAAAAATAATCCTGAAAGAAAAACCACACCTAAAGCAGTTTGCCAACTTATTTTATCACCCAGCACAAGACTATATGCGAAAAAAGCGTTAAGTCCCATCCCAGGCGCCATAGCAATAGGGGCTTTGGCAAATACTCCCACGATTATAGTTGCGATAGCGGTAACTATGCAG
>Ga0164318_10006621_pt1 | contig 11213 bp, 9 predicted proteins | sample GuaBasSedimGuay9_FD_113734 | JGI IMG/M metagenome (GOLD analysis project Ga0164318, IMG submission 113734) | Subseafloor sediment microbial communities from Guaymas Basin, Gulf of California, Mexico - Guay9, Core 4571-4, 0-3 cm | ecosystem: Environmental > Aquatic > Marine > Hydrothermal vents >... | reverse complement strand
CGAATGCACGAATCGGGGCCACAGACTCTTTGGTGCCCATTCGTGCATTCGAGGATGATTCGGGGACGGCGGAGGCCGTTGACAGGTGTGGCCGTCCGCGAATGGGGCGCGAATACACGAATTGGGGCCACAGACCCTTTGGTGCTCATTCGTGCATTCGAGGATGATTCGGGGACGGCGGAGGCCGTTGACAGGATGAGCAGGCTTGGCGGATTGGTCTCCGTGGGCTTGGAGCCAAATCCGTCATCGTGGTTGGGAGCCGACTCTCGTGAGCCTTGCGGCTGGTCGTCGTCGGTTGGAAACCGACTCCCACGAGAGACGACACGCCGTGTCGCCCCTACCGCCCGCCTTCGCGGCGGCTGAAGACGCCTCCCGTGAGTGGGGCAATCCAACGGGTTGCCCCACTGATCGTCGGCCTGCGCCGACGGGGGGCGTCGTCCACGCAGGTGGACGCCCGGCGTCAGCCCGCCAGGAGTGACTTCCAGTCACGGCGGCGGTTGGAAACCAACTTCCGCGAGCCTGCGGTCGTCCACACGGTAAACAGCCGGACGAAGGCTCTCACAGGCGTGGCTTCAACCGCCAGGCGAACAGTTACCCCAACTCTTTGTCGTGAGAACGTCGTATAACCTCGAAGGTCGCTCGGAAACCCACGGATGTTTCATAAATAAACGGTAAACAATATCTTAAAGTTTCAATCTGAAACAAAAATAGCCAAAGTCTTGACACGCACCCAATTGTTTATATAATAGAAAAGGGATTGGTGCTCTACTGTAAATTATCTTCTCCACAAACAGCTTTTCAGTATTAAACTAACAGAAAGATCAACGGACCACAATGTCTGTTATATCAAAGATGACGACACCAGTAGCGATGAGAAGGGTCGAGTACGTCTATTTTCGTACCCTAAGGTTAGCTTGGCCCCTTAAGAGAGAAACGGAGAGCGAAACGGAGAACAAAACGGGAAAGAACAAAATGACACGAAGCGAAATGCAGACATTCCCCCTTCGTGCCTGGTGCATTCCTGTGCATTTTTGAGGAGATAAAAAGCCACCCCATGGTAGGGTGGCTTTTGTTTTGTAAACAATAACATCCTATCGCAATGCGAACTATTCCCGACGTATCAGTAGCACCTATTCTATATTCGTTTCCCGTTCGTCGAGATAGCTGGGCAACAATTATGTGTTGACAAGGGAGGTGATACTATCCGCAATTACATATTGAACCCGAATCACTCAGGAACAAGTCGTTTTTCATTGTTAAATCACATAGCATAGCATAAAGGAGAGCAAAAATGAAGAAGAACGGATTGACAGGTGAGTTGATCGCCGAGGTTTTCGGGACGTTTATCCTGATTCTGTTGGGCGATGGCGTTGTCGCCAACGTGGGCCTGGCCCCTCGGCTGGCAGCCCCGGCCTACAACTGGAATACCATCACCATAGGATGGGCCATGGCGGTTATGGTGGCGGTGTATGTGACCGGCGGCGTATCCGGTGCACACATCAACCCGGCCGTTACCCTGGCCCTGGCCGTGAAGCGGGGCTTCGCCTGGGGCAAGGTAATCCCCTATATGCTGGCGCAACTGGTGGGCGCTTTCCTGGGGGCGTTAGGTGTCTATCTGACCTACCTGGATGGCCTGGTCGCTGCCGGGATGCCCAATGTCTGGTGCACCGGCCCAGGCTCCGTTTTTGGGGAAGCGTTCTGGGGCGGGGCTGCCGGAACCAGTATGGGAGCCTACTCTATGGGGATCGCCTTCGTGGCCGAGATCATTGGGACTATGGTCCTGTTGTGGGGCGTGTTGGCCAGCGGTGACGCCAAGAACCTGGGGGTAGGCGCCAACCTCGGCCCAATGGTCGTAGCCCTCACCGTCCTGGCTGTCGGCCTCTCACTGGGTGGCCCCAGCGGCTACTCCATTAACCCGGCCCGTGACCTGGGGCCGCGCATCTTTGGCGCTCTGGTAGGTACTAAGGGCCTCTTCGACGGTCTATACTGGCTCTTGCCCCCTGTCATCGCGCCACTCATTGGTGGGGTGCTGGGCGCTTTCTGCTATGACTGGTTCGTCACACCCCACCTGCCCAGTGAGTAAATAAGCAAAAATCATTACTCCTCAGGTCAGCGGTTGAAACCGCGCCTGAGGAGCTAGAGCTGGCTGTCCACCTACGTGGACAGGCGCGTCCGCGCAGGCGGAGGCTCGGTTGCAGGCTCGTAATAAGCGATTCCAATCGCTATGCCTGGCAACCTGAGTAGTAACCAAAAATCATTCATTATGTGAGGTGACGGGCTGAGGATTTTTTCTCCAACCATCCTCACCCGTCCCTCACCAGACAGACCAATAGAGAGGTGGGTCATGAAGAAGTTGATTAACAAACCAGAGGATGTTGTTAAGGAAGAGTTAGAAGGCATTGCTCTCGCTTATCCGGAGATCGTCAAAGTCCATTTTGAACCGAATTTTATCTATCGCGCAGATGCTCCTGTCAAGGGGAAGGTGGCGCTGATCTCCGGCGGTGGCAGCGGCCACGAACCGATGCACGGCGGGTTCGTCGGAGTGGGCATGTTGGACGCTGCCTGCCCAGGCGAGGTCTTCACTTCTCCCACACCGGACCAGATGTTGGAAGCCGCCAAGATGGTCAACAGTGGGGCCGGCGTGCTCTACATCGTCAAGAATTATACCGGCGACGTGATGAACTTCGAGATGGCTGCCGATATGGCCCGCGCAGAAGGGATTGATGTGTTGAACATCCTGATAGACGATGATGTGGCCGTGAAGGACAGCTTGTACACCGCCGGGCGACGCGGCGTCGGCACCACCGTGTTGGCAGAAAAGATCTGTGGCGCAGCCGCCGAAAAGGGATATGACCTGAAGAAGGTAGCCGATCTCTGCCGTAAGGTCAACATCAATGGCCGGAGCATGGGAATGGCTCTCACTTCCTGCACCGTCCCAGCCGCCGGTAAACCAACTTTTGAGTTGGGCGAAGACGAAATGGAGATCGGTATTGGCATCCATGGCGAGCCGGGCCGCGAGCGTATGAAACTCAAGACCGCCGACGAGATCACGGAGATGCTGGCTATCGGCATCATCGAAGACCAGGCCTATACCCGCACGGTGCGGGAGTGGGATATGGACAAAGAAGAATGGGTGGATATCGAGTTGGTGGATCCCCCCTTCCAGCCCGGTGATGCGGTGTTGGCTTTCGTCAACAGTATGGGCGGGACTCCCTTGATCGAGCTTCCCATCGTCTATCGCAAGTTGAATGCAATCTGCGAAAAGAAAGGCTTGAAGATCATCCGCAATTTGATCGGCCCGTACATCACATCCCTCGAAATGCAAGGATGCTCCATTACCTTGCTTAAGATGGACGACGAGTTGATCGAGTTGTGGGATGCGCCGGTCAAGACCGCCGGGCTTCGTTGGGGCCTGTAGCATCTCTGATCCCGACCGGGTCGTTGGGTGACCCACCCAGGTTCGATTGGCCAGTTACGTGTCTGAGCAACGAAAATTGACCGATCCCTGCTATGAGAACTTGCCGCGACGCGACTCACTGCCATACACATAGCAGATTCCTGATGGGAACACATCCGCCCCTGTACATATACGCTGAAGGAGTATCCATATGACAATTACAACAGCGGATGTCCTTACATGCTTACACAAGATGGCCGCTGTCATCGAAGAGAACAAGACCTTCTTGACAGAACTGGATGCAGCCATCGGTGACGCGGACCACGGCATCAATATGGACCGTGGTTTCCAGTCCGTGCTCAAAAAGCTGCCTTCTGTGGAGGACAAAGATGTCGGCACGATCCTCAAAACCGTCGGCATGGCGCTGGTTTCCAGTGTCGGTGGCGCCGGCGGGCCATTGTACGGTACGGCCTTTATGCAGGCCGGCATGGCCGTTGCCGGTAAGTACGAACTGGATTCCACCGATGTCTTGTCAGCTTTGGAGGCAGCACTCAAAGGTGTCATTATGCGTGGCAAGGCCAACCTGGGGGATAAGACGATGGTAGATGCCATTACACCGGCAGTAAATGCTATGCGAGAGGCATTGACCAACGGTGCCAACATCACCGAGGCACTCCAAAAAGCCACCGAGGCCGCCGAACAGGGTATGCAGGACACCATTCCAATGTTGGCCAAGAAGGGACGGGCCAGTTATCTCGGTGAACGCAGCATCGGTCACCAGGACCCCGGAGCGACCTCCTCGTACTTGCTGATCCGTACAATGGCCGAAGTCGCGCAAGAAAAATTTACCTGAGTCCCTTCCTTTATTCCCTCGACACCGAAACTTTTGTTCTGAAAATTGACAGAGAATCACTGGATAGAAGGAGATCGAAAATGGAAAAGAAATATACAGCGGCAGTAGACCAGGGGACAACCAGCACCCGATTCATGATCTTTGATCATGCCGGGCAGGTGGTGGGCGTCCATCAATTGGAGCATGAGCAGATTTATCCACAAGCCGGATGGGTGGAGCATGACCCAATGGAGATTTGGGAGCGCACTCAAGATGTGATCAAAGGCGCTCTGGAAAAATCCGGCGTCAAGGCAGAAGAACTGGCTGCCATCGGTGTGACCAACCAGCGTGAGACCACCATCGTCTGGGACAAGAACACGGGCAAACCCTACTACAACGCCATCGTCTGGCAGTGCACCCGCACCAAGGACATCTGTGATGAGTTGGCCAAGGATGGTGGACAGGATCGGTTCCGCGCCAAGGTTGGTTTGCCCCTGGCGACTTACTTCTCTGGCCCCAAGATCAAGTGGATCCTGGACAACGTCGAAGGCGTCCGCGAGGCCGCCGAGAAGGGCGACGCCATCTTTGGCAACATAGATACATGGGAAATCTGGTGGCTGACCGGTGGTCCAAACGGTGGCGCACATGTAACCGACGTCACCAATGCCAGCCGTACGATGCTGATGAACCTGGAGACCCTGGATTGGGACGACGAGATCCTGGGCATTCTGGGCATCCCGCGCCAGATGTTGCCGGAGATTCGCCCCTCCAGTGACCCTGACATCTACGGATACACCCCGGAGGATGGGCCGTTTGGGGCCAAGATCCCCGTATGCGGTGATCTGGGCGACCAACAGGCAGCCCTCGTAGGCCAGACCTGCTTCAGCCCCGGCGAGGCGAAGAACACCTACGGCACCGGGTGCTTTATGTTGCTCAACACCGGCACCGAGCCGGTTCCTAGCAAGAGCGGCCTGTTGACCACGTTGGGGTACAAGTTCGGCGATGCCCCGGCCGTTTACTGCCTGGAAGGCTCCATCGCCATCACCGGCGCGTTGGTCCAGTGGTTACGCGATAACCTCAAGTTCTTCGACTTCTCGAAGCACATCGAGGACTACGCCAAGCAAGTTGAGGACAGCGGCGGCATATACTTTGTCCCGGCATTCTCCGGTCTCTTCGCACCCTACTGGAAGAGCGATGCGCGGGGTGTGATCGTCGGCTTGACCCGCTTCATCAACAAGTACCACATCTGCCGCGCCGCCCTGGAGGCCACAGCCTACCAGACCCGCGAGGTGCTGGACGCGATGAATAAAGACTCTGGTGTGGACTTGAAGGCCCTCAAGGTAGATGGCGGCATGGTCTTCAACGAGACCTTGATGCAGTTCCAGGCCGATATCCTGGGTGTGCCCGTCATTCGCCCGACAGTTGCCGAGACCACAGCTCTGGGCGCGGCTTACGCTGCCGGTCTGGCCGTTGGCTTCTGGAACAACACCGACGAACTGCGGGAGAACTGGGGTGTGGACAAGACCTGGGAACCGAAGATGGAGGCCGACAAGCGGGCTGAACTCTACAAGGGTTGGCTCAAGGCCGTCGAGCGCACCTTCGGCTGGGTCGAGTAAATCGTCTCTCACCCCTCTGTGGCTTTGAGACTGATCTATCACTGCCATCCACGACATTGATTGGTACAACAGGGGGAACAGGAGAGCGGTTTTCTCCTGTTCCCCCTTCTACCGAAAGCGGGTTTTGTTCGCCATAGTGACTTTGATTTTCTTCAATCGCACCACCTTCGAGACATCCAGGTCATTACTGCGAGCTAAATTGGCTCAATAGCAACTACTCAGGCTACTTCTGTTAGCGATTGAAATCGCCTCTGGAGGGTCGGCAGCCAAGCGTCCACCTGCGTGGGCGCGCCTGTCCACGCAGGTGGACAGCCAGTTTTAGCTCCTCAGGCGCGGTTTCAACCGTCGGCCTGAATAGCAACCTTATATAAACCACAATCAAGAGGTGATCTGTCTATGCACATAATTGTCTGCATGAAACAAGTCATTGACCCAGAAGTCCCTCCTCACCTGTTCCAGATCGACCCGGTGGCCAAAAAACAGATTCGAGGCCGCCAGCCGCTGGTCATCAGCGATTACGACGAAGTTGCCATCGAGGTTGCCATCCAATTGAAGGAAAAGACCGATGGCAAAGTCACCGTAGTGACTATCGGAGAAAAGGAGACAGAGGAATCTCTTCACCAAGCATTGGCGATGGGTGCCGACGAGGCCATCCGCCTGACAGACCCGGCTTTTGAGCAGACAGACGCTCTGGGCAAAGCCCGTATTCTGGCCGCTGCCATCCGGCGGATTGGGGCATACGACGCCGTGTTGTGCGGTCGGCAGGCTGGGGATGTGGAATTGGGCCTGGTGGGACCGTTCCTGGCCGAGGAATTGGACTTGCCCTGCGCTACTTTGATTGCCAATGTGGAGCCTGCGAACGGTAAAGTGCGTTTGAAGCGTCCCACGGAAACCGGCTACGACATCCTGGAAACATCCGTACCATTCCTGGCTACGTTGACCAACGACGAGAGCAATGTGCCCCGCTATGCGTCGGTACGGGGCATCATGAAAGCCCGCAAAGCCCAAATACCCGTTTGGTCTGGCGAGGACCTGGGGGTGGGCGTTCAGGATACCTTGCTCCAATTGGAAGAGCTGTTCGTCCCCAAGCGGGAAATGGTGTGTGAGTTCATCCCCGGCGAGAGCGGCGAAGAAAAGGCTCACAACCTGTTATTGCGGCTCCAAGAAGCGAAACTGATCTAGGAGGGATTCACAATGACCCACATTCTAACCATATGTACTGCTTCGGCAGAAAAACTCCCCTCCTCTGCCCTGGAAGTGTTGTCTGCTGCCCATCATCTGGGTGAGCAGGTCGGGAGCGGAAAGGTGCATACACTGCTGATCGGCCATGGGGTTGAACACCATGCTCAGACACTCGTGGCCCATGGAGCCGACGAAGTTTCCACATTTGCACACCCTCGCCTGGAGCAACCAGAGGAGGAGATTGTACTTCAGGTCGTGGCCGCTGCTGTAGAGGCCCTTTCACCCGATGTGATCCTTTTCCCCCACGATAACCTGAGCGGCGGGCATGTTGCTCCCCGCCTGGCCCATCGGTTACACACCGGCATTGTCACCGAGTGCACCGGGTTCGAGGTGGCGGACGACGGTGCATCCATCCGTTGGCTGCGTCCGGTCTACGGCGGGAAGGCGATGGCATATATGACTATCGCCGGGCCAATTCAATTGGCCACCATCCGCTCCCTGGCTTTCGATCCTCTGCCGGCCGATGAGGGCCGCCAGGGTGACGTGCACCCGGCTGCTTTCTCTTTGGATGTGGATGCCATCACGCCCCGCATCGTGCGGGTGGATCAGATCGTGACCGCTGAGGAGCTTGAGGGACTAAGCCTTGACCAGGCCGACATCATCGTGAGTGGTGGACGGGGTATGGAGGACAAGGAAAACTTCACTGTGCTCCGAGAGCTGGCCAACGTGCTGGGCGCCGCCGTCGGTGGTTCACGGCCAGCGGCGGACCTGGGATGGGTTCCCCATTCGCACTTAGTCGGTCAAACCGGCAAAATTGTAGCCCCCAACCTGTACATTGCTGTCGCGATCTCTGGTGCTCCTCAGCATATGTCCGGGGCGGGGTCATCCAAAACCATCGTAGCCATCAACAAGGATGAGGATGCCCCCATCTTCAAGGTCGCCCACATTGGCGTAGTAGACGAATGGCAAAACGTCATCCCGGCGTTAATCGAAGAGTGCAAACAGGTCGTAGGCTAGTAAGCCGAGGGTTGTGCGACACAAGTTCACTTCTTGTAGGGAGAATATTCCAATGCAAAAGCTAGAAACACAAGCGGTTGTGATCGGCGGCGGCATCACCGGATGCGGCGTCCTGCGTGACCTGGCGATGCGTGGCATCCAGGCGACATTGTTCGAGCGGGGCAATCTCTCGGAAGGCACTTCGGGCAACTTCCATGGTCTGCTCCACAGCGGTGGACGGTATGCCGTCAAAGACCAGCCGGCCGCCAGAGAGTGCATCCATGAAAATCGAATCCTGCACCAAATCGCCCCTCAGGCCATCGAGGACACCGGGGGCTTCTTCATTACCCTGAATGATGAAGACGAAGAGTTCCTTCCCCGTTTTCTCGCCGGCTGTGAGGAGGTGGGTATCCCGACCGAGGTATTTTCTTCCACCGAAGCACTGAAGGAGGAGCCACAGCTTTCTCCTCGAGTTCGGCATGCCGTTGCCGTTCCCGATGGCAGTGTGGATAGTTGGGATTTGTGTATCGGCAGCGTAAATGCCGCCAAGGAGCTGGGAGCCAGGGTCTTTCTCTTTACGCCGGTCACGGAAGTCCTTCGCCAGGGCGACCGGGTAATCGGCGTCAAGGCGGTGGACCAGACCAGCGGTGAAGAATACGAGGTGCACGCTGAGTACGTCATCAATGCCTCCGGCCCCTGGGCCGACAAGATAGCCCGCTTGGCCGGTATCACTATCCCTATGGTACTCAGCAAAGGTACGATGGTAGTACTCGATAGCCGGCCGGTGACCCGCGCCATCAACCGCTGCCGCTATCCCACGGATGGCGACATCATCGTTCCGGTCGGAACAACCGTTATTCTGGGCACCACATCGGTGACCGTCGAGGACCCCGATCATTTCTCTGTGGAGGAGTGGGAAGTGTTCAAGATGCTGGAAGAGGGCATCGAAATGGTACCGATGATCGAGAATATGAGCATCCAGCGCTGTTATGGGGGGGTACGGCCGCTCTATGAGCCGCCGGATGAACTTCAAGGTGTAGAGGAAGGCCGAGAGGTCAGCCGGGCGCATTTCGTCCTCGATCACGAGGAACTCGACAGCATCGGTGGGTTCGTCACGATCACCGGTGGAAAGGTGACTACTTTCCGTTTGATGGCCCAGGACACTGTGGACCTGGTATGTAAAAAGATGGGGATTGATGCTCCTTGCCGCACCCACCTGGAGCCATTGCCCTTGGGGTAATGTGTAGTGGATGCGGATCGAATAATGGGCAAAAAATACCGAACAGCACAAAGAGAACAGAAGAGTGCGAAAGAAGCTCGTCAGGAAGAAGAAAAGGGGAAAGAATCAGGCGCTCAATATGGTTGGATCCCCCTGTGGGGATGGGGGCTAATTTTCCTGCTTCCCTTGGCTTTCAGCGAGTATATGTTCTATGTAGCCGGTCGCCGACTCAGTATGGTGCTGTTTCCCGTCGCCTGGGTTGGCTTCTGGTATGTGGTGATGAAACGTTCCGACTGGGTTATCTTTAACAAACGGAAGCAATGATGTATGTACTGATCATCGGCGCCGGGGCCATCGGCTCGCTGATCGGGCATAGGCTGGCGCGGGCCGGGCAAGAAGTCACCCTGGTGGGCCGACCGTCGTTCGTAGCCGCCGTCCAGGAGCGGGGGCTTGGGCTGGAGGAATCCACCGGGCGGACATACATCCGCGACGTTCGGGTGACGAGTGATGTAAGTGATATTGTCCCGTCCGTTACTGGTGGGAAGACGGTCGAAATGTTGCCCGACCTGATCGTCTTCACGATGAAGGCGTACGACACCGCCGAGGCAGCAAGGCAGATAGCCCCACTGGCTATGCGCGGGGTACCCATCCTGGTAGTCCAGAATGGAGTCGGCGGGGAGGAATTGGCCGCCCAGGCCTTGGAGAATATCCCGGCCTCTATCCTCTCGGCGGTGATTACTCTGTCCGTGGAGATCGTCGAGCCGGGATGGGTGCATCTGGCCACAACGCGGGGGGGCATCAGCCTGGCCCCGACGACTACATTGGCCGGTGAGCCACCTCCCATCGCGCCCTATGCCGAGATGTTCCGGCGGGCCGGGTTCCGGGTGGCGACCTTCCGCGACCATCGCGCCCTCAAATGGTCGAAGCTGTTGCTCAATATGATTGGAAATGCGCTGCCGGCCATCGTGGGCTGGTCACCCGACCGAGTCTTTGCTGATCCGCGCCTGTTTGCTATGGAGCGGCAGGCCTTTCGAGAGGCCGTTACTGTGATGCGTGCATCCGGTATGCGACCGGTCGCCCTGCCCGGTTACCCGGTGCCGTTGCTGGCGAGGGGCATCTACTCCTTGCCGGAGCGCGTCCTGCGCCCGTTGTTCCAGCGGTTCATCGTGGGCAGTCGGGGCGGGAAAATGCCCTCGTTGTACCTGGACCTGGCCCATCACAAGGGGAAGTCCGAAGTGGCCTTCCTGAACGGGGCTGTCGTCCGGCAGGGGCAGGCGGTGGGCGTCAAGACGCCCGTCAATCAGGCCCTGTACACGACGTTGATGGACATCGTGGAAGGTCGGACGCCGTGGGAAGCCTTTCGAGATCACCCGGAGGAGATACTGGCCGTGGCTGGATTCCGGGAGAAGGGGCGATGAATCGGATTGAGGCTTGGCGGACATTGTCCGACGAGAGCCGTTCCGAGGAATATGCCGCTTTCGCCCGGCGCCATGGGTTGGTAGGATGGGAGAGCAGGTACAGCCCCTATGACGAGCAGACCTACCACGCTGTGTTGGAGGCCATTACTCCTGCCGATGTCGTGTTTGATATTGGCGCTGGAGACCTGCGACTCGCCGTCCAGATAGCGGCCGTGGCCCGCCAGGTCATCGCCGTGGAGGTCAATCCGATTCTCGTTGGACAAGCTCTGGCATCCATTGGGTTGGACCTGCCGCGCAATCTGCGCGTTGTATGCGCCAACGCCCTGGATGTACCTGTCCCATCGGGAGTCACCCTGGCCGTGCTCTTGATGCGTCACTGCGCTCACTTTGGGCTGTATTTCGACCGTTTGCAGGCTGCCGGTTGCTGTCGGTTGATCACCAACGCCCGTTGGAGGAGCGGCGTCGAGGAGATCGCACTCCAAGCCCCGCGTCGGGATTTCGGGGATGTGCGCGCCGGGTGGTACGCCTGTCGGTGCGGGTCCGTCGGCTATGT
>Ga0164318_10006620_pt1 | contig 11213 bp, 9 predicted proteins | sample GuaBasSedimGuay9_FD_113734 | JGI IMG/M metagenome (GOLD analysis project Ga0164318, IMG submission 113734) | Subseafloor sediment microbial communities from Guaymas Basin, Gulf of California, Mexico - Guay9, Core 4571-4, 0-3 cm | ecosystem: Environmental > Aquatic > Marine > Hydrothermal vents >... | reverse complement strand
CTGCACGCAGGGATGTGTTTGAGTGTTTCAATTGGGAGCATGTAGCAATCGAATTTGAAGTCTTGCTACGAGATGCCATATTCAGGCATCACAAACCGCGATTGGGGCAGCTTTACCGCATAATGAGCCTCCCACATATGATCCCAAGCTGCGATCAAGCGCGGGTGCTTGACCTGGGATGCCACGATGGCAGCTGGCTGGACAAGCTCCAAGCTGGACTGCGTGTGGGTGTGGACCTGAACCCAGGCAGCGCACCGAAGGGTGTGACTATGGTCAAAGCAGATGTTTGCCACCTGCCTTTTAAGGCGGATGCATTCGGCGCGGTTTATGCTTTGGATTTGATAGAACATCTTGAAGACGAGACTTCTCTGGCGGCTGAGATATGCCGAGTACTGGAGAGGGATGGACGGCTTATTCTAACAACACCTGCTGAAGACATTCAACTGTTCCCACGCTTTTTAACCGCGTGGGTTAGCAAAGTTTGGGGGCATGTGCTGCGCAGAGGTTATGCACCCAGGACGCTAGAAAAGTATTTTAAGGGCAGCTTGGCGGTACAAGTCAGATCATGGCGTGCCAGAGCTTATCTGGAGTGGTATTTGGTGCTGCGTTTGCTTTACCAAATAAACCCGCGCAGTGCGAGGAAATGTTTGAAGAGGGTGGTTGAAGCTGACTCACGTAAACTCTGGGGTGAGGGCGGCTTTTTGCTATTGGAAGGCACCAAAATGCTCAAGAAGGGTGGTCATGTGCATGACTAAAGAAATTAAGGAGCGAGTACCAGTCTCACGTGCAGCCCAGGCTGATAAGATCGCTGCGATATTGAGGGATTTTATTGATGACGGGTTGGAAGAGTTGCGTTGTTTGGAGATTGGCTGCGGTGATGGCGAGATCAGCTGCCACCTGGCGCAGGCTGTGGGGGGTATTTGGGGGCTGGAGGTCAATGGGGAGGCTTTAAGGCGGAATCGCTTTGAACCTTCGGGTTTACTGCGCTATACTCAGGCGGATGGGCGCAGGCTGCCTTTTGAAGCCGAGAGCTTTGACCTGGTGATCCTGGCGCAGGTTTATGAACATACGCGCGGTCAGGAAACATTGAGTGAAGAGATCTACCGGGTGCTTAAACCGGGCGGTATCTGTTTCTTCAGCGGTCCCAACCGCTTCAGACTGATCGAGTCGCATTATTTTCTACCTTTCTTGTCGTGGTTACCACACTGGATGTCAAATATTTATTTGAGAGCTACCGGCAGAGGCAAGGAGTTTGATATTTTTCCACGCAGCTACTGGGGCATCAAGCATTTATGGCGACGTTTTTGCATTATTGATTACACCTGGAGATTGATTAAGACACCTGAGCTATTTGGAGATAAAGAACGATTGGAACAGATGCGCTTCTTCAAGCGATTACCAACTCCGATAATCAAATTGTTAAAACCTTTCTACCCAAACTATAATTGGATTCTGGTGAAAGAAAATGGCGTATAAACCCAAGGTAGATGCCAAACTTTATGACCGCAGGTATTTTGAAAAAGAATGCGGCGGTCACGAGGAATTTCAGAAGAGTCATGGGAAGGTATTGCCTCCATGGAATCAGGAAGCACTAGAAAAAGCAAAACTTGAACCAGGGATGCGCGTTTTGGATATTGGATGCGGAAGGGGAGAAGTTATTTACCAATGTTCTCAAAAGGGCACTGAATCTACTGGTTTAGATTATGCAAATGAAGCTTTGGAATTTGCAAAGCAATTTAGAGATCAATCAGGAAAAGTTTCGGATTATAGGTTAGTACAGGCTTCAGCAATTAATTTGCCTTTTTCCGAGGAGTATTTTAATCGAGTGTTTATGTTAGATATTGTTGAACATCTTTATCCGTATGAACTTCAGAAAGCATTATCAGAGGTATATAGAGTATTGAAACCAGATGGGATACTAATTATTCATACTATGCCAAATTTAAATTATTATCGCTGGGGTTATCCGATATATCGTCTAGCCAATCGTCTTATTGGGAAAAGATTGCCTAAAAACCCGAGAGAACGTTGGTATCATGGTGGGGTTCATGTAAATGAACAGACAGTCTATAGCTTAAGAAAATCCTTGATGGCAATTGGGTTTTCATCAGTAAAGATATGGTTAAAGCAGATTAGCGGCAACCGTCTAAAAAAAATAATCAGTAATATTTTTCCGTTGAAGTATATATTGGCCAATGATATTATCGCAGTGGTGAAAAAGTGAAACGTAAAAGAAAAAAGCGAATTGCTTTTGATGCATTGGGAATAGATTCAGCTAGTGGTGCTCGAACAGCAGTCTATTATTTGATAAAAGAGGTTATTAAATTATGCCCCGATTGGGAATTTGTTGTATTTCTAAGTAAATACGAGTCAGCATATCATCAAGCAAATGTAAAGCAAGTTGTTTTACCTTTGAAAAGGGGGATTATTTCGAGAGTGATAATGCAATTTCTTTTACCCTTTGAAGTCCTGTTTCGTAGAATAGACTTGATTCATTTTACAAAGAGTCAGGCTAGTGTGGTTCCCAGGGCAAAAACGGTGATGACGATTCATGATGTAACTATTTTGTTGTATCCAGATATTCACCCAAAATCCTCTGTCTTATATTGGAAATATATTCAGCCGATTATGGCGAAGATCATGGATGCAATTGTGGCAGTATCCAATGATGGGGCGAGGGGAATTAAAACTTATTTAGGTGTCCCCGAAAAAAAACTTATTGTTGTAAACAGTGCTTCCCAATTTAGTTCAGTAGTAAAAGTTGAAAAAAGAACCTTTTTAGCTATTCAGAAGAAGTATGATTTACCAAAACTATATTTCCTTGTTGTTGGACAAATAGCATTAAAAAAGAATCTTGATACTTTAATTCGAGCATTTGGAATACTTCGGGATCGCGGAAAGATTATCCCCGCTTTAGTTATGGTTGGGCCAAGATACGACATAAGTGATGCGGGAAGTATTTTTGAATTAATTGATGAACTGGATTTGAGCACTTATGTTCATTATTTAGGTTCAATAAACACATTGGATTTGCAAGTGGTTTTTAGTAATGCAGAAATTTTCTTAATGCCATCAGTTCATGAAGGTTTTGGAATTCCTTGTCTTGAAGCGATGCAATTGGGGGTGCCTGTGATTGCGTCCAAGGCTTCAGCGTTGCCTGAAATTATTGGCTCGGCCGGAATATTAATTGAGGACATGTTATCTCCAGAAAGTTGGGCGGATGCAATTATCGAATTACATGATTCGCCTGATAAACGCATCGAATTAATAAAAGCTGGAAAAAAAAGGGCACGTTTGTTTTCCTGGAATAATTCTGCCAAAAAACTAATATCCCTTTATGAAGATTTGCTTGAAACATGCCAGAAGTGATTTCCAAGTACCACAAAAAAATACCAGAAGACCCCAGAAGAGTAAATGGTTAATAACAAAATGATACATGAAGACAGAAGTTCTAGTAAAGAAAGGAAAATTTGGATAAGCAATATCATCGGGATATTTAAAAACAAATGGGTAAGATTAAGTCTTTTGGTAGCAGTATTAACTTTCGCTTGTATTTACATTGGTAAGCAATACAAATCGGTTACGCCGTTGCTAAATGACTTAACCATTGATAGGAACTTAATGATTTTCGCTTTTTTGTTAATAATTATTGCGTCGATATTTGGGGTTTTTGTGTGGGGGTTGTTGATGACAGGATTGGGTCATCAGTTGAAGATGATTATTGTAGCGCGAACTCATGTGTTATCCTCTCTTGCTAAATATATTCCAGGCATTGTATGGCAAGTCACTGGAAAAATATATCTTTCTAATGAGGCTGGGGTGCCAGCGCAGTTAGCAGGTCTGGGAATCGGTATGGAGGTTGGCCTAGTCTTAGCTAGTGGGATGTGCATTATTCTTTTAACAGCACCTTTAAATCAAATAAGTGAATGGAATTTGAGTGACAGCCTGATTGTTGTCGTTAAGATTCTTGGGATTGTCTTGTCAGTGCTTACGTTGTTAGTACCGTGGTTATGTAAAGTACTGTTAAAAAACCAATATGAAAAACACAATGTTCATATTCGACTTAAATATTGGTATGCAGCTTTATTCCTTATTATTGCAGGTTGGGGGGGACTTAGTGGCGCATTTTATTTTACCTCAAAGGCTTTTAGCATGTCCAGCATGAATTTTATGCAGAGTGCATTGGTGGTCAGTGGGTCTTATGTAGCAGGTCTTTTAATGTTTTTTGTTCCTAATGGTATTGTTGTAAGAGAAGCTGTTATGATTGCACTTTTACCAAAAGGATTCGATGCTGCATCTGGATTATTACTTAGCATTACTGCACGGCTGCAGGTTGTGATTAGCGAGCTTCTACTGGGATTGGTGGTTGCGGTTTTATGGGCTGTGTATAAAAAGCATGGAAGAGGATCTAAAGAATCAGGTAGTGAATCCTGATTCCGGGATTGTTACACTGCTTATTCAGTCTGGGGGATCAGACGAATTAACCCAAATGGGTTATTGACCATAGAGATGCAATCTAGTATTCTAATATTAGAAATATGCGATGATATTAATTAAAGGAGTTGCCATGAAAAAAGCACGAATGATTTTAACTTTAACTGTTTTATTGATTTCTCTGGTTTTTATTGTACCCGCATCAGCACAAGGACCTGCGGGGGACTGGGTAAGTAGTATTTATTGCGTGAACCAGGATGAGTTAAACCTGGCCAATATAACCCTGACTTTTTACCAGGAAAATAACTCCACGGCAGTGCTTACCTACGCCGATACGATTGCAGCTGGTAAATCAAAGAACTATTACACCCCGACAAGCCCTCCTGGTGTGCCGGACCCCTTCTTGGGTTCGGTGGTTGTCAGCTCGAGTACTCCGCTTTCATGCACCGCGACGAACAGCACTACTTCAGTTGGTACTATAGGTGACCCTTACCGTTTCGGCAGCACAAGTGGTTATAACAGTTTAGAAGCCAGTCCGATCATGTATGCTACACAAGTTGAACGGGACTTCTGGGGATGGGAGTCTTATATTGCCATTCAGAATACAAGCACAAGCGCAACAAATGTGACGGTAACTTTTAAGGATCGCTATGGCACTGACTTCCCAGCTGCAACTCAAAACCTGAGTATTCCAGGTCAGAGCAACCGGGTGGTCTATCTATCCACTATTGCTGCATTAGGCGCCGGTTTCAATGGTACAGCGAAGGTTGCTGCTGATGATGGCACAACTCCACTGGCAGTTACAGTAACCTTTTATAACGATGCTGACGACCACGCCCAAACACAATTCCACGCCTTCAATGGTGCGGCTGTGGGTGACGATTACGTGTATGCTCCACGCGTCATTCGAAATTACTACGGCTATAGTGGAGGTCTCCAGATTGTAAACGTTGGTACTACTTCAACTTCTTTTAAAGTCACATTCTCCATGGGAACAACGCCAACAGTTTTAACCTATCAACATTCAGTAACTTTAGCCCCGGGTGAATTAAAAGATCTCTATTTACCAAACGTTACTGAATTGGACATAGTAGATAGCTGGCCAATGTCCGAGCGCACTGGATTTGCTGTAATTGAAGCTACCGATGTTTCTGGTGTTCATAATGCATCCGGTGAGTTAGCTGCCAATGTGAACAGCTCTAACTATGGTTTGTATAGTGGGTTTGAGACTTGGGGCGGCCGCGGCACTACCTACAATGCCTTCCCTGAGTCTGCTGCCAGTACCAAACTCTATATTCCTAACATGCCTGTTCATGCAAGCGGTTTCTCAGGCGGTTTCTTCATTGCCAACTTTGGTTCAGCTGGAACTTGCGATATCACCTTCGTGGATGATGTGGATGCCTTCATGGATGATGTTGCGATTGGTGTTAATGGGTATATCAACTACTGGGCTCCCAATGTGCCCAATCTGGACAGTGGTTATAATTCAGCTATGTGGATTGAATGCACGGTTCCTGTTTATGCTATCGGTAACTTTTCTGCCGATGGAACAAGCACATATGGTGATAGTTATGCTGAATTCAATGCCACTGCACCGTAATCCGGTGAAAAATATTTGAGACTTATGATCCTAACTGCCGTATGAATTACCATACGGCAGTTTTGTAAATAATATAACATTTCTGTTCATGTGGATATAAGAATATTGGTAAAATGGTTATGTATTACCAAAGCAATTGGAGTAGTAGCATTAACATAATGTTTTATGTGTTATGTAAAAACACGTAGGAGGTTAATCGCATGTCGCGAACAACAAAGAGCCTGATCTTAATTCTTATAATGCTGATGGTTTCTCTCTTATCGGCATGCAAGACAGGAAGTGAAATTAACGAAGCAGCGACTGAACAAGCTAAGGGGGTAATTGATGGTGATGGCGCTTATCCGATAAACACTAAGGAAGTGTCATCGGGCACCAATGATGAAATGTATCCAGTAACTATCTATGATGCAACCTCAAACTTTCCCGAGACACTGGAAATTCCCGAAGCGAGAGCTGATACTGGCGTGGTGATTGGCAAGGTGCTCTCTATTAGCGCTGGGGACAAACCCTACCTCAATGGTGGTCTGTATCTCGGCAGTTACATCGCTCCCAAAGAGGGAGGAGAGAATGCGCCCTTACTGGTGGGTATCTCACCTGATGAGGACCCTAAAGCCCAACGGGCGCGCGACGGCAGTTTTGCTTTCAGTGATGTCCCGCCTGGCACTTATGGACTCTTTTTGTGCACACCGATGAGTGCCATTTTAATGATTGATGCCAAGACGGACCAATATGTGAACGTTGAGGTTGTTGCAGGTGAGGTGGTTGACCTCGGAACGATCTATGTGCCGTAATACACCAATGATATTAGAAAATGTTAGCCCTTCAGATCATCTGAGGGGCTTTTTTTTTATTTATTTATATTGGGGATTACGATAGTATAGATTGCTTGATAGCCCAGGTTTTGATTGGACAGCGAACCCGTATCATCCACACCTCCGAGGATATAGAGGTAACCTTGCAGGGTTGCGACGGCAAAATGCTGGCCGATGGGTGCTGGCGGCTCTTCATAGAAGAAGGTCCAGAGATTGTTCTGCGGCAAGAATTGGAGGAGGGTGTCGCGCTCGTTGGTGTTCTTACCGACCACAAAGATCAGCTCACCAATGCCCTGCATCCCAAAAGCATGATGTCCCTCTGGGAGGGAAGGCAGCTGTGTCCAGGGGACATCGTCTGAACGGTCGCGGTTGGGTGTGTAGGCTTCATTAGTAGAAAGGAGCTCTTTGTCGTTCCACCCGCCAATGACATAGATTTTCCCCCCTGCTTCGGCTGCTCCCGCGTAAGCCCGTGCTGCGGGCATGGGCGTGCCCTCTTGCCAGGTATCCATGGCAGGGTCGTAGATATAAATGTTATTAAGATAATCTTGCCCATCCCAGCCGCCAAAGAGATAGAGTTTGCCCTCATGAGATGCCAGGGCATAGGCGCTGATGGCTTTTGGCATTGGTGCGCCCTGGCTCCAGGCATCCTTGCGCGGGTCGTAGACCTCCAGTAACGCACTGATAGTTCCATCTGTCAGTTCCCCGCCGGGTACGTAGATCTTTTCGCCCAACAGAGCTGCAGACACATCCGTGACGGAAGTTGGTTTGTCACGTAGATGTGTCCAGATATCCGTCTGTGGATCATAGCGGTCAACGATGCCGCAAATACCACTTTCTGTTTCTCCAGCGATAGCGTAGATAGCATTGTCATAGGCGGCGGCGGCCAATCCGCTGCGTGCCTCAGGCAAGGGTGCCAATTCCTGCCAGCGTTCAAAGCTGGCGACGCCCTGAATTGGGTCAGGTGCAGGCGTAGGGGCGGCAAAAAAGATGCCGTTTGAGATAAGTATCGAAAGGGCTATGATGAGCCCAAGCGCAAGCGGGATGCTCACCCACCAGAAGCGCCGCAGCCATTTATTGACAAGGGGAGGCTCCTGGAGCGGCATGGGTACAGCTTCCGACCCCGGAGACGGGGTGAAGCCTTGTTCAATTGAGTAGAGGGCTGCTTCAGTACGCGATACTACATTTATCTTCGCGAAAATATTGCGCAGATGTGCTCCAACGGTGTTGACGCTGATAAAGAGCGCTTGGGCAATCTCTTTGTTGCTCAAGCCTTGGGATACCAGCTTCAGGATCTCGATTTCGCGTTTGCTTAGGTCGTTGTTATCCATCGGGATGCACACTTTGTAAAAAAGCTCAATAAGGACTATCGATCAGGATAGGACAGAATTCAATTTTATTATAATTGAGAATATTTCTTATCCCTCTGAATGCGGAGGAATAAATGTTTTTATGGTGCTTTAACTTTAGGCTGTGTCAACGTATTAAGATCCGCGTCGACCATCATTTGTACCAGCTGTTCAAATGAAACCTCAGGCTGCCAACCCAGTTTCTGCTTGGCATAGCTGGGGTCGGCAATCAGGGGATTAATCTCATTGGGGCGGTAAAAGTCTTTATCAAATATTACATGGTCTCTATAATCCAAACCCAGGTGAGAAAAAGCAAGTTGGCAAAGATCCCGCACGCTATGGGCAATGCCTGAACCGACCACATAGTCATCTGGGGTGTCTTGTTGAAGTATGAGCCACATTGCGCGCACATAATCACCGGCAAAACCCCAATCCCGCAGGGCGTCCAGGTTTCCAAGAGCAAGTTTTTGAGCCAAGCCAAGCTTTATTTGGGCGGCAGTGTGGGTGATCTTGCGGGTTACAAATTTTAGTCCCCGGCGCGGGCTTTCGTGATTGAAAAGAATGCCTGATGCGGCAAACAGACCAAAGTGCCTGCGATAATTAGCTGTGATGAGATGAGCATATACTTTAGCCACACCATAGGGGTTCCGAGGGTTGAAAGGGGTTTTTTCGTTTTGAGGGCTTTGCGGGGCTTCTCCGAACATTTCGCTGGTTGAAGCCTGGTAGAAACGAGCCTTGGGGGTCACCTGACGGATGCATTCCAAGAGCCGGGTCACGCCCAGAGCAGTAGAATCGCCTGTGAGGACTGATTGTGACCAGGAAAGTTGGACATTGGACTGCCCGGCGAGGTTATAGACTTCATCTGGACGATAAGTTTCGAAGATATTATAGAGTGAGCCTTGATCATGCAGGTCTGCCTGTACGATCGTCAGTTTGTCCTGGATGTGGTGGATGCGGGTATAGTCACTGGAGCTGGTGCGGCGCGACATGCCAATGACTTGGTATTGTTTCGAAAGCAGGAATTCAGCCAGATAGGAACCGTCTTGCCCAGTGATCCCTGTGATTAGTGCAACAGGCATAGCCATCCTTATAAAAAGTTTTAACATGTATTAAGTAAGCTCAAGGGATAATTATACCAAGCTCTTATCTTTTGTTTCTATCGGAAGAGTGGGAAAAAGATGTATTCGTAGGGTTGATCGTCTCGTTGGTTTCCTGAAGTATAGTAGGTTTGGCCTTCACCGCCGTAGGTTTCAGCTTCGTATGCTAGACGCGGCCGACCGCCTTGTGTAGCCGCGTCCCAGTTGATGAAGACATCTCTGAAAGTGATGTCTAAAGCACATCCAAAATAATAGCCGCTGGTGGATTTATATAATGTATCGGCTGAAACGACCATGAAGTGCACATGATGGCCAGTGCTATAACCGGTATCGTCCACGTTGGCGATAAATTGTCCTTGCGCAACCAGTACTCCTACCTGTTTCAGCTCTGCGGGGATGCTATTTTGTGCAAGGTGCAAGTAGATTTGGTACGTCCATGGTGTGGTGGTGCGGTCCTCGAGGGTGATACTGTTTGTGCAGTAGGGATCGTAATTTGCGCAGGTATCTTTCCAATGGTAAACGGTGCCTGGCTTGGATGCCATAATGGGAAACATGGTTCCATCGGCAAAATCAAAGGCGTGTTCGCAGTAATATATTGGGTTGCAGGAGGTGTGTGAGACGGACCAGGTGAGTCTTTTTGTGAGATTGACTTCCCACGGGAGGTAGTAACCTCCATAGACGCCAACATCGCGAACGGCTTTTGGGCTGGGAGCTGGGGCGACTTCCACAGTGGCAGGCAGAGTGATTTCGGATTTGCTGAGCGTCTTGGTGAATGCTGGATCGTCATCCAGCAGGATAAGCCAGTTTTCGTGTCGACTTGATCGTGAGGCGAATGCCTGACGCGGCTCCGATCCAAGTACCTCCCCGGTGTTTGGATCTATGGGTGCTAGCCAGATCAAAACCTGGTCGTCAGATGTGTTATATATGACGTTGTCGATTTGCCAGTCGAAGTCCCCCCAGGTGCTTTGGTGAGATTCAAGCGCAGTTTGCAGTGCCTCTGCCAAATTCGGATCCGTCTCAGAGGCGGTGGCTTGAAAATTTGGCTGCGTCGCGGGGCTTGCAAAACGACTTTGGCTTGATCCAAGTATGAGCAGTAAAGCCAGCAGGGCGAGCAGAAATGTTGGCAGTATGAAAAGAGGTGGGCGCCTGGGCGATCGTCTGCGAGCAGTGCGATGTTTTTTTGCTTTTATTTTCCGCATAGTTCCTTGTCTTTCCAGATGCTTGCAAGAAGGTTTTGACCGTGCCTGATCGAAGCTTGCATATTGGTAGTGGCGCTCGATAATCAGTCTAAGCCATAATTTAGAGTCATTTTAATAGTAGTAATACGAGATCAGAATCTTTGAAGATAATAGTTACAATATTTGTGCCAGGTCAGGAAGGGGATGTAACAAAACAGATTTTGATATGGGATGAAGTGGTGGGAATAATAAAACCCTGCAAGGGTATGTTCCTGTGCAGTGCTCCGACAGGTTGACGGCTGAAAAGAGCATTCGGGAGACAGCCAGGGAGGCTCTGATGCAGTTCACGGATATCTGGGAGTAAGTTCGGATTTGCGTGAACTTGACCAGAATTTGAGAGCCTATATGGCTGAGCAGTTATATGCTGAAGTTCCCCTTATGGCGCATTAATTGTGCTGTCAGATTGAAAGCTGTTGGGGGTTAATCGAGCCACTCAATAATCGTGCATTCTCCCTGACCGACGCCAACACAGAGGGCAGCTAAAGCACGGAAGGGGCGCGAGGTTTGTGCGGCGCGACGGCGCATTTCATAAAGTAGTGTGGTGAGGATGCGCGCGCCGGAACAACCCAGGGGATGACCCAAAGCGACGGCACCACCATTGACGTTGGTGATGGAATAATCGAGGCCCAGTTCTTGCATTACTGCCAACGCCTGGACGGCAAAGGCTTCGTTTATCTCTGCCAGAG
>Ga0164318_10006619_pt1 | contig 11213 bp, 8 predicted proteins | sample GuaBasSedimGuay9_FD_113734 | JGI IMG/M metagenome (GOLD analysis project Ga0164318, IMG submission 113734) | Subseafloor sediment microbial communities from Guaymas Basin, Gulf of California, Mexico - Guay9, Core 4571-4, 0-3 cm | ecosystem: Environmental > Aquatic > Marine > Hydrothermal vents >... | reverse complement strand
TGATTCTATTTTGTCAAGGTTGCTACGGTGTAAACACCGAGGCTGAGTCAAATAAAGAACACTGAAGCGTTCTTTGAATATGGTTTTTAGTATGCTTTCTTTGACTTAAGGTGTGGATTTATCCAGTCGCTGACTTACCTCTTTTTGTCAAACGATCTTGGAAGGTCGTTCTACTTCTTAACTTCTTGAACTCTTGTCTTCTTGTTTTCTTGACCGGATCAAAATATCAATAATATCTTGAAATAGCTGTTAATTTTCCTGATTCTATTAGTTTTTTTGTATATTCGTTCTGAGAATTGTTGAATATATTTTCTGTAGTGTTCATTTCAATAAGGTTGCCATTTTGAAGGATAATTATCTTATCAACCAATTTTCTAACTATGAACAAGTTATGACTTATCAAGATAATGGACATTTCTATTTTTTCTTTAAGGGAATTAAGTAGTTCTATGATTTTTATCTTATTAGATTCATCAAGAGAAGAGACAGGTTCATCTGCTATAAGAATAGAAGGTGAGACAGCTAATGCACGAGCAATAGATACTCTTTGGGCTTCACCACCTGATAATTCATCAGGATATTTATGGAGTGTATTATGCGGCAAGTTGACTATATCAATAATCCTTTTATTTTTAATATATTTGAAGATTTATCAAGTTGAGATGTATTATTTTCACAAAGGTCTTACTGTTTTTATGCATTTAAACCAATCTAATGTAAGTTGGATTGTAGGGCAGAGTGACTGCAATATTTCCAGATTGTACCGCTGTTATTTTGATACTTCTATCTTTCATTTTTCTATATTTGGACTAATGAATTATGCAAAATAGATTATTTTTCTCAATCTCACACAAGAGTCCATTGAAGATATTATGCTACGGACTTGTGTATTTCTTGAGTATCATCTTTACTTCTAAGATTACAAAGTGGTTTTTCTTTTTTTAGTACTACATTTTCAGAGATGATACATTGATGAATTTCAGGTTTGGAAGGCAATTCAAACATAATATTACTCATAAAGTCCTCCATAATTGCTCGTAATCCGCGAGCACCTATGCCTCTCTTAATGGCGATTTTCGCTATCTCCTCCAATGCCTTATCTGTGAACTCTAACTTCACATCCTCTAATTCAAATAGTTTCTTATACTGTTTGCAAATTGCATTTTTTGGCTGTGTCAGAATTTTTATTAAGGCACCAGTACCTAATTTATCCAAAGTTGCAATTACTGGCAATCTTCCAATTAACTCGGGAATTAGTCCATATCGCAAGAAATCTTGTGGTTCAACATGAGCCAGTATGGAATTTAAACTCTTTCTTTTTTTACTAATTACATCTACACCAAATCCAATAGCATTTTGTTTAGTTCTCTCAGTAATAATTTTCTCTATGCCATTAAAAGCACCACCACATATAAAAAGTATATCTTTAGTATTGATTTCAATAAAATCTTGATTTGGGTGTTTGCGACCACCTTTTGGAGGCACATTAACTTTTGTTCCTTCTAAAATTTTCAATAATGCCTGTTGTACTCCTTCACCAGAAACATCACGAGTAATGGTTGGTGTTTCTGACTTGCGTGAGATTTTATCTATCTCATCTATGTAAACAATCCCTTTTTCAGCTCGTTCAAGATTGTAATCAGCATTTTGAAGCAATCGTACCAAAATATTTTCTACATCTTCACCTACATACCCAGCTTCTGTAAGAGTAGTAGCATCAGCAATAGCAAATGGGACGCTGAGAAACTTGGCTAATGTCTGAGCGATTAATGTTTTACCTGTTCCTGTGGGACCAATCATCAAAATATTACTCTTTTCCAAATCTACATCACGAATGGACTTCTGCTTAAAAATCCGTTTATAATGATTATACACTGCAACAGATATAATTCGTTTAGCCTTTTCCTGACTAATTACATACTCATCAAGATATTTCTTAATCTCAATTGGAGTAGGTAAATTAAAATCGCTTGCGTTTATTTCTTCCTCTTCTTTTTCAATAATAGCATTACACATTTTAATACAGTCCGTACATATTGCACCAGAAATACCTCTGATCATACGGCCAACTTCCCTCTCGGATTTACCACAAAAAGAACAAGTTAAGTATAACATAATATCACCTATTGAATTGCACCAACACAGGAAAATAATAAAATATATTTTTACTCAATTTTCTCAGAAGCAAAAATTACAGAATAAATCATATTGTTAATTTCAAAATTCTAATTTCTAATGTCAAATAAAATGCCAAAATATAAATGACAAAGTCATTGTTTCTGCTCGGATTTTTTGGAATTTTTTAGCAAATTCTATAATATCATCATCAAACTTTCCAGTTCTCTCCTCTAAATTGTGTTTCTTCCTATTTTGTAATTTGTTATTTGTAATTTGAAATTTCATTAGAAATTAGTTATTTGTAATTAGGTAATTTTCACAATATCTCCTGCGAAACTTAAATTTTTTATCTGTGCTGATCTATGTATTATTATTCTCTATTTTACCAATTGTTTCCTACTTTTAATAACTTCATCAATAATTCCGTACTCTTTAGCCTCTTCTGGATTCATAAAATAGCTTCTGTCCGTATCTTTCTCAATTTTTTTTAATGACTGACCTGTAAGTTTTTGTAAAATATTATTAATTTGATTTTTTGTTTTTATTATTTCATTGGCATGTATAGCTATGTCAGATGCTTGTCCTTGTACACCGCCCATTGGTTGATGAATCATAATTCTTGAATTAGGCAATGCTGATCGTTTTCCACGAGTACCAGCTGCTAAAATCAATGCTCCCATACTTGCGGCTTGACCCATACAAATTGTAGCAACATCAGGACGAATGTATTGAATAGTGTCATAAATAGCTAAACCTGAACTAACAATTCCACCTGGCGAATTGATATACATATAAATATCTCTATCTGGATCATCACCTTCTAAATGAAGCAGTTGAGCAATTACTATGTTAGCCATATTATCATCAATAGGATAGCCAATGAAAACTATTCGCTCCTTCAATAATCTGGAATAAATATCGTAAGCCCGTTCCACTTTTCCTACTTGCTCTACCACCATTGGTATTAATGGCATAAAATCCTCCTATTATCCATATATTTTAATGTAATATTCTTGTGATTGCTTTTACTCCTCTTGTTGGTTTGCCTTGTCAGTATTTATCTCTTCTTTGGGTTCAACTATTTTACAGCTATTTATAACATTTTTCAGAATCTTCTCTTGCTTTAATAGCTTTTCTATTACATCTCTTTTTAACTGCTTTTTATACACTTTTTTAAACTTTTCTAAATCCATTTGATGTTCTTCTGCCTCTTTAATAATCTTATTTTCTATCTCTTCATCAGTTACTTCTGCTGTTTCTAATTCTGTCAGTTTCTCAATAATATAATCTCTTTTCAATTTCTCTATAATAGGCTTTCTCATTCTTTCAAGATACTTTTCAAGTAAGGATTTGTCCAAATGTTTTATATCTACAAGATTCATAAGATTGCGAATAGCAAGTTGTTCAACCTTACTTTCTGGAACTTCAAAATTATTCTTTTCTATCACATAATTAAACCAAGCATCTTCTTTAATTTTACTATTCAAATTTTCAATATCATTTTGAATATCCTTGCGAATTGCATGTTTCATCTCATCTATAGTTTCATATTCTCCAGTATCCTTTGCTAATTCATCATCTAAATCCGGCAATTCTTCTATTTCTACCTCATTGACATCTACAATAACATTTTTGGGTTCATTCAAGTCCACTATATCTGAAAATTTTTCTATTATATCTTTATCAAAATATTCTATTACTGTTTTTATTTTATCAAACTTTTTTACACCAATCAAATCTTTATCAAATTGTTTTCCAAATTTGTTAGAGCCGATTTTGTAAGTTTTATTATTATATAACATTATTTTTTTACCATTTTTATCTATAACCGTTATATTACAAACTACCAGATTATTCTCTTCTGCTGGACCTTCTTTCTCTTTCACATTAGCAAACTGTTCTTGTATTTTTCTTAATGCAAAATTTACCTGTTCTTCATTAAATTCGTGCAATTTTACAGCTAGCTCAATTCCTTTATAGTCAGTAAGTTCAAATTCAGGATCAATATCATAGGAAAATGTTATGTTCATATCACTTTTCTTGTCCCATTCAACTTTTTTTACACTTCCTCTTGCGGCTGGCGTAATGTTTTTGTCTTTAATGATTTCATCAAAATATTTAGGTAAATATTCATCATAATACTCTTCTAATGCTTGTTTTCCATAAATATTATCAATCATAAATAACGGTGCTTTCCCTTTTCTAAAACCATGAACAACTATACTTTTCCTATACTTCATAAGGATTTTTTGATAATCTTCTTTTGCCCGATTTGATTCAACAGTAGCATAAAGTTCTCTCTTACAATTACTGATTTCTTTGATTTCTACTTGCATTTTTCCTCCAATAAATTCTTTGGTGCGAAAGAGGGGACTTGAACCCCTACTCTGTTTCCAGAACTGGATTCTAAGTCCAGCGCGTCTGCCAATTCCGCCACTTTCGCATTAGCCAAAAACCTGACTATTAAACAAAAATTCAATAATAACATCTTTAGTGTCAAATTTAATTATTTATCAGGAATTTCGCAAAATGTTCTTTGATTCTACTTTGTCAACTTAGATTGCTTGATTATACAGGATTTTTAATTCTGTATTTCACAAATATTATCTGAATTGATACCCAGCAGAAAAATACCAAAATTCATCATCCTTACTTCTATTATACATAAGTTCTATAGGCCCAAAATTTGTACCCATTTCTAAGCCAATTGCAATACCAGAGCGAGGAAGTCCTTTCATATCCTTAATAAAATCTTCAAAACTCCTAAATGATTTAATATCTCCACATCCGTATTTAACAGATAAAAATAACCTGTCTCGCGGATCATTTACAAATTGTTTTAACAAAATCCTTAATGTTCCAGATAGATAAACATAATCCTCTCCAAAAATTTTCGCGTTTGAATATCCACAAAAATCTATAGACGGATTATTCTGTAAATAAGCAATATATGGCACATTACCATCACTTATGACCAATCTGTTATCTAAGTCAAATGTGAGACGATGAAATATAGTATAAACTATCCGATTATCTAAATAAAAACGATAGAAATTATAATCAGATTTTAGACCTCTATGAAATAAAGAGTACGCAAATTTACGATATAATCCTTGTGTAGCATAAGGCATTTTGTCTAAACTGTCATAAATAAACTGGAAACCAAGTCCAGAAAGTGTTAAATTTTTATCTGTAATTATATTTAATACTGAGGAATCATCTTTCAAAATTGCATTTTTTGCCTGATAGATAAGTGTGCCAATTCCTAATTTCTTATAATCCAAAATGCCAATTTTATAGATCAAATTTCCGTTTTTACATCTGCATTTCCGTCCCTTAATATAGTCCTTTCCTGATTTATAATTTATCAAAAAAGATTGGGTTATGTAAGTAGAAAATAATCTGTCAGATGAAAATCTAATGCCAAACTCGCTTTGGTCACCAAATTTTGTATAAATTTCACCAAAATCCCCTGTGCCAAAAAGATTCTTATGCCCAATTGAAAAATAAGCAGATGAGGATTCTTGAGTGTTATAACTTGCTCCAATACCAATTTCACCATAAGGAACCTCTTTTACTATGTAGTCAAGTTTCACATTCCCATTATTTGACAAAGATACATCAAAATTAACTAAACTAAAAAGATTAGTACTATAAATACGGTCAATATCTTTTCTTATTTGATTGATATTAAAAATAGTATTTGTTGTAGTATTAATTTCTCGTTTAATAACTGAACATTTAGAAATCTCGTTCCCTTGTACATTGATATTGGCAACCACTCCTTCATTTATATGAAAAGTTACTTTGTTGTTATTTATGTTGACTGAATCTATATAAGCAAGAATGTATCCATCTTTTACATATTTATCCTCAATATGCTTTTTTATCATTTCTATTGAACATTGTGATAAATAATTTATTTTACCTATACCATCTAATAAGGTCTGTTGAGTATATATTGTATTTCCACAAATATCAATCTTTTTTAACAAAGGATTTTTCTCTATTTCAATTCTCAATGTAGTATTTTTCCCTTTTACAATTAAGGAAGCAACCAATCCCTTTATTGCTGGATGATGTTTGAGCATCCGTAAATAGTTAATTATTTCATTATAATGATAGTTATAATGTTCTGGCAAATAATGAATGTCTAATGGAGTTTCATGATCAGTCAATATTACGACTTTATCTATAAAATAAGAAGTATCAACACTAGAACTGTATAATAGTTTTTTTATCTGATTTATTTTATTCCGAGTAGTATCTTCTCCGAGTTTGATAAATTGTTCTACCTTATCAAATTCTGTATTAGTAAGTTGTTCTGAAGCTGGTCTTAAAACAACATCAGCTAATTGCATCTCTTGATCTATACTCTGTTTCATCATAATATTGATTATTTGGTCTCCGATGCCTAATGCGGATTTTAGGTCCTTCTTTTTCCGTAGAAAACTTGATGTATTAGAGGCAATTATTTTATCAACTGGTTTTCTTTTCATTACAGAGATTGGTAAATTATTAGTTAATCCACCATCAAGATATAACACAGTATCAATCTCAACAGGAGAGAACACAAAAGGAACAGCTAAACTAGCTAATAAAGCATCAATTAAATTGCCATTTGTAAATTCATTTTGCATACCATCCAAAATATTTGTTGCTATTATGAAAAGTGGAGGATGTAATTTTGAAAAATCATTTTTTGATATGTAGTTAGCCCGTGTGAAATATTCAGCCATTCTTATACGCATCTTTTGCATATTAGAAAGTGCAGAAGGAAACTGAATCTTCCAATTCTTAAATTGGATTCTGATAATATTTTTATCTCTTTCCTGTCTAGCGTAAAAATAGTATTTTTCCCGTTCTAGCTGAGGATTGATTATTCCTTGCCAGTCCAGATTTTTCATTATTTGTTCTATCTGATAAGGTGTATATCCACTTGCATAAAAAGCGGCAACTAATGCTCCAAAACTCGTTCCACCTATATAATCAATCGAAATATTATTTTCTTCCAAAATTCTCAATACTCCGATATGAGCAATTCCTCTGGCTCCTCCACCACTTAATACTAACCCAATTTTGGGATATTCCAAGTGTTCTGGGCTAATTTTAATTACTTGCTCACCAAAAACTTCAGAACTGAATATTCCTTTGGAATATAATAACAAAAGAAAGAATAGTAGTTTAATTATCCGCATAAGTTTTTCTCTATGCTAAATATGCTTAAAAATTTGGTTTTCATCAAAAATTCTTTTTTACGAGCTTGGAAGGTCGTTCTACTGCAGTGTTACTTTAATTCTGATAGTTATTTTGTATGACATTTAGATATAGAAGCCCACGATTTTAATCGTGGGTATATAAGCCAATAACTAATACATAACCATTTTAATGGTTTTTAAAACCGTTGAAACGGTTATGAATATGTTGTTCTGCGTTCACCCCACAATTGAAGTTGTGTGCTTCTGTCTATCAATCAGAATTTACTTTACAGTGCATTGCTTTCAAATATCCATAAATTTGACCTAAAGAAATTCCAGCATCGTTTGGCGGGATTTTATTATTGAAAAATGGAGAGAATCCATTATCCAATAATTTCGTCTTGGTCTTCTCTACCAAAAAATCATTCTGAAATACACCGCCAGAAAGGGATATATTATGTATTCTATACTCATCACGCAATCTTTTACAAATCTCAACAATTATATTAACTATCGTAAGATGAAACTTTACTGCAATTTCATTAGTTGAAATTCCTTTTGAAATGTCCGTAACTATTCCATCAATCATTGGCAAAATATCTATATGTAATGGAATTTGTTTATCGTCTAATTTCCATAAATATCTGCCTTTTTCAATATCATTTTGACCTGTTTGTGTCAATGCTTGTAATTTCATTGCTGATTCACCTTCGTAACTGTTGTAATGACAAATAGAAATTATACTTGCAACTGCATCAAATAATCTTCCTACACTTGAGCTAAACAGACGATAATTTCCATTTTCCTGTGTTCTGCTTCCTGTGTTCTGCTTCCTGTGTTCTGTCTCCTGTGATAATAATTTTGTTATTGCCTTTTGATAATGGAATTTTTCTTCTGGATAGAATTCGTCAATCAATTTTTTATTAGTGAGATAAAGATAAGTCAATCCCATACGCCATGGTTCTTTGATAGATTTTGCACCAGAAATTAGAGGCACATATTGCAGATGAGCAAGTCTCTTCATATTGTTATGTTTATATACAAAGAATTCTCCACCCCAGATTTGCTCATCATCTCCAAAGCCAGTGCCATCAAAAGCAACTCCAATTGTTTCTTGTAAGTTATGTTCTGCCATTACACTATAAATATGTGCTTTATGATGCTGTATATAAACAATTTTTATATTTTTGTTTTCAGCATACTCTTTAGCAATGCGAGTAGAGAAATAATCAGGATGTTTGTCTGCTATAATAACCTGTGGATTTATCTCAAATAGATGCTCAAAATAGTCAAGAGAGCGCTTGTAAAATTCCTGATTAGAGAAAAATTGTAAATCGCCGAGATACTGACTGCCAAAATAAAGATTATTTTTCCATAGACCAAAGCTAGCTTTCAAATCACCACCTGCACCAATTATTTCCAATTTCGTGTCTAATTTTACAGGTATTGGCAAAGGCACATAACCACGAGCACGACGAACTAATATTTGCTCTTTCCCGGCAAATCTGACAATGGAATCATCACACTGATTATAAATCTCGCGATTATGCAACAAAAAATAATTTGTAATCACTGACAAACTTTCCATTGCCTTATGATTATCCTTTTCAATTGCTCGGTCTGAAATATTGCCACTGGTCATTACTAATAATTTTGTCTTTTGCAATAGAACATAATGAAGAGGAGTATAAGGCAACATAAAGCCGACTTGCTTCAATCCCGGAGCAATGTGATTAAGTTTATCATTTTTTTTATCTAACAACACAATTGGCTTTATCTGTCCAGTTAACAAATCTTTCTCATAATCATTTATATTTGCATATTTTTCAATGGTCTCAATTGTGTTAGCCATCAGAGCGAATGGCTTTTGTGGACGATTTTTTAATTCCCTTAATTTATTTACAGCATCTTTATTTAATGCATCACAGGAAATATGAAAGCCGCCAAGTCCTTTTATAGCAACTATTTTTCCAATTTTTAGCAGTTCAATAATCTTTTGTAATGCCAAATCCTGTTCAATGCTATTTGCTATTTTGCCATTTCGTAATTCAACATAAGTAATTTTTGGTCCACAAACTGAACAAGAATTTGGTTGAGCGTGGTATCTTCTATTATCAATATTTTCATATTCTGACTGGCATTTATCACACATTTGAAATTTATCCATTGTGGTCTGATTGCGGTCATAAGGCAGTTTTTTAATAATAGTAAATCTAGGCCCACAATTTGTGCAATTAGTAAATGGATAATGGTATCGTCTATCTGTTTTGTCTAATATCTCTCTCAAACAGTCAGTACAAGTAGCAATATCTGGCGGAATATAGGTGTTGATAATACTGAATTTTTTACTCGGTCTGATAACAAATTTATCATAATCGTAAATAATCTGATTTTGCCAAATTATAGAATGTTCAAGAATAAGCGATAATTGTGGATTGTTATTTATGATACTATTGTAGAATTGCTCTATTTTTTCTTTATTGCCAACAACAATAATTTTGACTCCGAACTCGCGATTTTCAATATAGCCAGTAAGTGCAAATTTCTTTGCTAATTTACTAATAAAAGGGCGAAATCCTACGCCTTGAACAATGCCTTTGATAATGATTTCTGCTTGTGTTTTCATAATAAATAGGAGTTTCTCATTTTATAATTATGAATCCGGTCTAAAAAGCCACGAAGGACACGAAGTAACACGAATATAATTTTTATAGCTTTAATAAAATCAATCTTTTAAAATCTGTGGTTGATTCTTTTTAGCTCGGACTTAAATATTTGATCCATAAATTTAGAATTTCTTTTCCATAAATAATAGAAATATATGCAGAAAGCGAAAGAAATGCTCCATAAGGAATGGTCTCGGATTTTTTATGTGAGAATATATAATAAACTATACCTAAAACTGAGCCAAAAAATAATGTAAATAATGTAAGTTGCCAGCCAATAAATATACTAATAGCAATTGATAGTTTTATGTCGCCACCGCCTATAGCTTGCTGTTTTGTTATACATTGATACACTAATCCTACAATTGTTAATATTCCACCACCTATTAAGATTCCTAAAAATAATTGAATAATATTGATTTTGCTCCAAAAAGAAAATAGTAAACCTATTACTATTAAAGGCAATGTAATTAAATTTGGGATAATCCTGTTTTCCCAATCTAAAAAGAAAATAATAATGAAAGCAGAAGTGAGAATTAAATACTTATAAAAGTTTAATCCGATAGGATTATTGATATAGATAATAAGGAAAAATAAAGGGGTCAATAACTCTAACAAAAGATGATTAAAACCGAATTTGTGAGAGCAATATGGGCATTTTCCTTTTAATAAAATATAGCTTATAATTGGTATTTTATGGTAAAATTTTAAATGTTGATGACAGATTTCACAGAAGGAGCTTGGCTTGAATATAGAGATTTTACGAGGTAATCTATAAATTATTAGTGAGAACAAACTCCCAGCAGAAGCTCCAAAAATAATAATTATTATATAAATGATTCTGTTGATACAACTCCTTTATACATTACCAATTTTAATATAACACGGATGACACTGATTACACTGATTTTCACTGATTAATTTTTTTGATTGCTACGGTGTCAACACCCTCGCTTTACCCAATGAAATAATTACTTTATCTCTACATCTTTGGTCTAATCTATTTTTATATTTTACAGGGTAAATCAATAAAAGAACGCTAAAGCGTTCTATTAGCCACAAAATTACACAAAAACACACAAAACCTTGTTAGCCAAAAAGTAAATATTTTAATTTGTGAATTCGTGGCTTTAATAATATTAGAACGCTTTTTTTGACTTAGCGTGTTGGTTCACCCACTCGCACTTTTGTAACTTGACAAAGTAAAACTGAGTACATATTACAAGTCCTG